>Ga0208127_1000039_pt1 | contig 59549 bp, 75 predicted proteins | sample ETNtaG_6_FD_185751 | JGI IMG/M metagenome (GOLD analysis project Ga0208127, IMG submission 185751) | Marine microbial and viral communities from oxygen minimum zone, Eastern Pacific Ocean - ETNP201306SV45 (SPAdes) (version 2) | ecosystem: Environmental > Aquatic > Marine > Oceanic ... | reverse complement strand
AAACGTTAACCAATAAAACTCTTACAACACCTGTAATATCTTCAATATCAAATACAGGCACTTTAACTTTACCAACATCTACGGATACTTTAGTTGGTAGAGCAACAACAGATACACTTACAAATAAAACTTTAACATCACCTTCTTTAGCTTCACCTACGTTTTCTGTTACAGAAACTGGTATTGCAGATGGAGATTTAATTCTTTTCTTAGATGCAACTGATTCTTCAGTTACTAAAAAAGAAGGTTTAGATGATTTAGCAACTTTATTTGCAGGAGCTGGATTAACAGCGTCTAGTTCTGTAATGGCGGTAGGAGCAGGAACAGGTATAACTGTAAACGCAAACGATATAGCAACCGCAGCAGCACAAACAAGCATAACAAGTATTTATAACTCAAGTTTAGCTTTAGGGCATGGCTCCTCGCATGCTAATATTGATTTTAGTACAGATAACAGTATTATATTTGATATTGACGGAACTTCACAAGTTCAATTAGATGACGGAGTATTTAAGCCAACAACAGACTCCGACGTTGATTTAGGGACGTCTAGTTTGTATTTTAAGAACGCTTATATAGATACTATTACTACAACGGGTAATGTGAGCATAGGTGGAACCTTAAGCGTTTCTGGTAATAACTTTTCAAATGTAGCAGACATAGGATTAGATAGTATATCAGCAGCAACTAATGATATAAATATTGCTTTAACAGATAATAGAGCAAATGCATTAACTATAAAACAAGGTAGTGATGCATATATGATATTTAACACTACAAATTCAAGTGAATCAATATCAATTGGTACTGGATTAAGCGGAACAGCAATTACTATAGGGCATGGAACATCTGAAACTACAATTGGCGATAACTTAGTTGTAACAGGTAATTTAACTGTACAAGGTGATACTACAACAGTTAATACAGCAACGTTAAGCGTAGAAGACCCTTTAGTAGTTGTAGGTAGTGGTAATAATTCTTCAGATAGTGTTGATTTAGGATTATATGGATTATATGATACATCTGGTTCACAAGATTTATATTCAGGATTATTTAGAGACGCAAGTGATAGTGGAAAATGGAAATTATTTAAAGATTTACAAACTGAACCAACAACAACAGTAAATACAAGTGGTACAGGATATGCAGTAGGAACACTAGTTGCAAACTTAGAGGGAACAGTTACAGGTAATGCAAGTGGCTTATCGTCTACATTAGCAGTATCATCGGGTGGTACAAATGCAACATCATTTGACGATAAATCAGTTATTATAACACAAGACAGTGGAACTGATACATTAGCTTCTGCTCAAATGGATGGCAATGGAGAATTGTTGATTGGTGGTACAAACGGACCTGCAGTAGCAACATTAACAGCAGGATCTAATATAACGGTTACAAATTCTGACGGAGGAATTGAAATAGCATCTTCAGCGGCAGGGGCTGCATTTACAACAGTTGCTGTGTCAGGGCAAAGTAATGTTGTTGCTACTGGATCTTCTGATACACTTACATTAGCAGCGGGAACTGGTACTACAATTACAACAAATGCGGGAACAGATACAATAACAATTAGTGCAGGAACAAATACAATAGAAGTAGACGAATTTACAGGAAACGGTAGTACAGCAGCTTATACATTAAGCACGGCAGCTGTTACTGAAAACAATTTACTTGTATATATGGATGGTGTTTATCAACATCATAATACATACGCAGTATCAGGAACTACATTAACTTTTGATACAAACGTACCAAACGGATCAAAAGTAGAAGCGTTCCATATGAGAACGATTAGTAATACTAATTTAGTACAATCAGCAGTAGCAGGAACATTAATTGATGTTAGCGGATCAACAGGAGATGTAACATTTAATGTAGATTTATCCGAAGCAACAGAAGCAGCGATTGCAGATGGCGATTATATGTTGTTTTTAGATGGTGGCGCAACCGGAACAGCTAAAAAAGAAGCAGTTGCAGATATAGCTACGCTTTTTGCAGGTACAGGATTATCTGCATCAAGTTCTGTTATAAGTGTAGATGCTGCTCAAACAGGTATTACATCTTTATTAGCAACAGATATAAAAATTGGTGAAGACGATCAAACTAAAATAGATTTTGAAACAGCTGATGAAATACATTTTTATGCTAATAATGTAGAACAAGTTTATTTAGCTGACAATATATTTGGACCTCAATCAGACAGCGATGTTGATTTAGGTACAACTTCAGTAAGATGGAAAGATGCTTATATAGATACAGTAACAACTACTGGCAATGCAATAATAGGCGGTAATGGTTCATCTGGCGGTGTAACTATAAATGATGGTTCTATTCAAGTAAGAACTGGAACGGGTAATGTTGCAGAAATAAGATTTTATTGTGAAGTTAGTAATGCTCATTATCAAACATTAAAAGCAGCACCTCATAGCGCAGCAAGTTCAGCGGCATTAGTTTTACCAACGGCATCAGGTACTTTAGTTGGTACAGGGGACACGGGAACTGTAGTAACAGGAATGATAGCTGCAGATGCAATAACAGGCGCTAAAATTGCAGATGATGCGATTGATTCAGAACATTACACTGACGGTAGTATTGATACTGCTCATTTAGCAGCGGATGCGATCACAGGAGCAAAAATAGCGGATGACGCTATAAATTCAGAGCATTATACAGATGGTAGTATTGACACAGCCCATATAGCCGACGATCAAATAACACAAGCTAAAATTGCAGACGATGCAGTTGGAGCTGATCAACTAGCTGCAAACGCAGTTGTAAATGGAAGTATTGTTGATAATGCTATAAGTTACGAAAAAGTAGATGATGAATTTTCTACAGTTGACGCATTAAGTGCTGCAGCAACAGTAAATGTAGATTTTGACGCGGCACAAGTATTTACATTAACGCCGGATCAAAATACAACATTGAATATAACAAATCCAAAAATTGGTATTACAAAAACATTAGTTGTAACAGGAGGAGGAGGAAGCCATACTTTATCATTTACAGTAGGAGGTTCTTCTGGAACATTTAATAAAATAGCAGGGGACTATAATACAGCAAGTAATACAAAAAATTTAATTCAAATTACATGTGTAGCAGCCACTGAATTTTGGTATGCAATAAATCAAATAGCAAGTTAATATGTTTGGACAATCATTGAACATGGGATCACTCGCCGCAAGCGGAACAGAATTAAACTATCTTGTAATAGCAGGTGGAGGTGCAGGTGGAGGTTCTTACGGTGGTGGAGGTGGAGCAGGTGGTTACCGCACATCTACTGGCACATCTGGAGGCGGTGCCTCAGCTGAAGATGCTCTTGTTATTGAAGATGGAAATTATATAATTACAGTTGGTTCAGGTGGAAGCCCTGTTCAAGGTACTCAAGAAGGTAATAACGGTACTGATTCATCAATAGCAGGCCCAGGAATAACTACGGTTACATCAGTAGGTGGTGGTGGTGGTGGAACAGCTGGTGGTGGATCAAATTATAATACATCATTTGTTGTTGGTCAAGACGGTGGTTCAGGAGGTGGTGGTGGAACCTTAGCACAAACTAGCCCTTATACAGTAGCAGGGGGTGCTGGAACATCAAATCAAGGATATGGTGGTGGAACAGGAGGTCTAGGTTCAAATAACGGTACAACAGGTGCCGGTGGTGGAGGTGGAGCAGGAGCCGCGGGTGATAATGGTAAAACAACAGGTTATAGACTTGGTGGTAACGGTGGTGGTGGTGTAGCAAATTCAATAACAGGTTCATCTGTAACACGCGCAGGTGGTGGTGGTGCAGGAAGTGAAGGATCACCAGGTGGGTCTGGTGGATCTGGAGGTGGTGGTAACGGTGGTGTTGCTAGTTCAACAAATGCTACTGACGGATCTACAAACCTTGGTGGAGGTGGAGGTGGTAATGGTAACAATTTATCACTTGAAAGTGGAGCTGGAGGATCAGGTGTTGTTATTTTAAAAATATTATCTTCTGAATATAGCGGAACAGTTGCAGGATCACCGGATGTAAGTACAGAGGGTGATTATAAAATATTAACATTTAATGGTTCAGGTGTATACAGACACGGTGCTGGCAGTATATCTTCAACGTCAAATGTAGAATGGTTAGTTCAAGCAGGCGGTGGAGCTGGAGGAGGTGCATCTTTTACAAACTCTAATGGAGGAGGAGGCGGTGGAGCCGGGGGGTTACGAACATCTTATGGCTCAAATTCTGGAGGAGGCGCATCTGCTGAAAGTAATGCAACATTAATTCCCGGAACTTATGTAGCTACTGTTGGTGGTGGTGGAAGAGGAATATCAGGTCCTCCTGACTGGGGAACGAAAGGTACTGCATCTCAATTATTTGGGCCGGGTGTAAATATATCATCAGTAGGTGGCGGGGGTGGCCAAATAGAAGGCTCAGGCCAACAAGCTCAAGATGGTGGCTGCGGTGGAGGAGGTGTTGCAACTGCAAATAATCCTGGCTCAGGAACTGCTAATCAAGGGTACGGGGGCGCTAATGGTGGTACTACCGGATCAGGTGGTGGAGGTGGTACTGGTGCAGCAGGAACTGCTGGCTCGGGGACTAGCGGAGGAGCTGGGGGCACAGGTGTATCAGTTTCAATAACAGGCGCAGGAACTTATTATGGTGGTGGCGGCGGAGGTGGTCGTTATCAATATGACGGAGGATCAAACGGTGCCGGTGGAAACGGTGGTGGAGGATCAGGTCAAGGTATAGCTAACGGAACAGCAGGCACAGCAAATACAGGTGGTGGTGGAGGTGGTTCTGGTAATGCAGGAGCAGCAAGAGACGGCGGTAACGGTGGCTCAGGGGTAGTTATAATGAGATTACCAACTGCAGATTATAGTGGTGTAACTACTGGCTCGCCAACAGTAACAACATCAGGGAGCGATACAATAATAAAATTTACAGCAACAGGTACATATGTACATGCTTAAACTAATAAAATTAAAATAAAAAAATGGCACATTTTGCAGAAGTTGGAGACAACAATATAGTAACTAGAGTCCTTGTGGTTCATAATAATGAACTAATGATTGGAGATGAAGAAAATGAAAACAAAGGTATTGATTTTTTAGAAATGCTTTATAATCATAGAAACTGGGCTCAATGTTCTTATAATGGGAATATGAGATATAATTTTCCTGGAATAGGTTTCCATTGGGATCCTGACAATAACGCTTTTTATGCACCACAACCATACCCTAGCTGGTCGTTAAATGAACAGTTTCGTTGGCAAGCTCCTGTACCATATCCTGAAATAGAAGAAGGGTCAAAAAACAGATATTCATGGAATGAAGAAAATCAATCGTGGGATTTAATAACAGAATAAATAATTAATAAATGGCAACAACAAAAGTAACAGCTAACGTATTAGCGGACAATTCAGTAACACAAGCAAAGCTTGCAGATGATGCAGTAGGTGCAGATGAGTTAGCAGCAAACGCTGTAGTAAATGCATCGATAGCATCAGGTGCCGCTATAGATATGGATAAACTTGATGGTGATTCACTTGCAAATGCTATAACTGATTTTGCACAAGATGATCTTGTAATATTATCAGATACATCTGATTCAGGTAATCTTGCAAAAATAACAACATCAAATTTTGAAGATGCAATATTTGGGAACGTAAGTGGTGATGTTACTTTAGCAGCAGGAGGTGCAGCAACACTAGCAGCAGCACAAACAAATATAACATCAGTATTAAATACATCACTTGTACTTGGAAGAGATGCTGATAACCAAATAAAGTTTGGCACTGATAATCAAATCATATTTGAAGTTGATGGCGGTGACAATGTTATATTTAAAGCATCAGGAGAGATAGAAGCATCTAGCTTAGATATTTCAGGGGATGTAGATATAGACGGTACACTTGAAGCAGACGCTTTAACAATTAATGGCACAACGCTTGCTGAAACAATTTCAGATACAGTTGGTGCTATGGTAGGTAGTAATACAGAAACTGGAATAGCGGTTACTTATGACGATAGTGATAATACCTTAGACTTTGTTATAGGCTCTGGAGTAATAGCTTCTTCTATGATAGCAGGGGATGCTATTGATGGTTCTAAAATAGCTGATGATGCAGTTGACTCCGAGCATTATACCGATGGCTCTATAGATACCGCTCATCTAGGAGATTTACAGGTTACTACTGCTAAGATTGCTGCGGACGCTATTACAGGAGCCAAGCTTGCTGATGACGCCGTAAACTCTGAGCACTATACAGACGGATCTATAGATACAGCTCATATTGCAGATGATCAAGTAACGCACGCTAAACTAGAAGGTAGATATACAGCTAAAGCAACAAGTACTTCTACAGGAAATCAAAATTTAGACGCATCAGCTGCAACAACATTTTTATTAACCGGGAATGTTGCAACAGCTACTTTAACAATACAAAATTTAAAGTTAGGGCAAGCAATAGATATTGTACTTTCAGGTACACTAAGCAGCGCGGCAATAACTTTAGCAACAGATTTTTCAACTGCAACAATTAGAAAAGTTGGTACAACAGAGTTAGATACATCAGCAACTAATGTAATAACAGCGGTATGTATTGATGATACAGATAATGCAGCATTAGTTCATTATACAATTAATACATTTGCAACAGATACAACACCATAATATGAAAGCAATAAATAAAAACGGTAAAATAACAATATATCAAGGAGTTCCACAATCCTTTACTTCTTCACAAGGGGTTCATTTAAATGCGCCTAATATGTCAGAACAAGCATTAAAAGATGCAGGATTATTTGATGTTATAATAAGCAGCGAGTATGATGAAAGAATTCATGATTTAGGTGAAATATATTGGGATGTAGCAAGTAGAGTGTTTAGAAAAGACGCAGAAGATAAAACTTGGACTGAAACTTTAGATGAATTAAAAACAAGAAGAATTAATCATTTTAAATCAATAGTTAATACTGAATTACAAAAAACAGATTGGTATGTTATTAGAAAAGCAGATAACAACGATGCAATACCTGAAAATGTAATAACAGAAAGAACAGATTTAAGAACACAATCAACAACTGTTGAAAATGAAATAAATGCTTTAACAACGAAAAAAGAAGTAGTATTATACAATTTTCCTAATATTTAATTGAATGAGTTTTAATAAAAGAATGTTATCCGCAGGTGCAGCACCTTTTGTGGCGAGTGAAAACTTTAAGGTAGTTACTTATACAGGTAATAGTTCTACAAATGCTATTACTGGCGTTGGATTTCAGCCTGACTTTGTTTGGACAAAAGCAAGAAATGAATCAGGTTATTCTCATTTTTTAACAGATTCAACAAGAGGTGGTACAAAAGTTGTTCAATCAAATAGTACTGATGCAGAAACAACTCGTGCTAATAATATACACTCTTTTGATTCAGATGGTTTTACATTGGGTGCTGATGGAACAAGTAATTATAGTGGAACTACCTATGTTGCTTGGTGTTGGAAAGCAAACGGAGGAACCACAAGTACCAACACAGATGGTGAAATAACAACTACCGTTCAAGCAAATCAAGATGCAGGTTTCAGTATTGTTACATTTGCTGGTATATCAGACCCTGGAGATGATAGAAGTTTTGGTCATGGATTGTCGCAAGAACCTGAGTTCATATGGATGAAAAGAAGAGAATCCGCACAGCACCCCGCGGTTTTTGTAAAAATTAACGGTACTTGGGAATATTTTGACGGAACAAGTTCAAATGATGGAGGGGGTGATTATAGCTCTTATATAGCAACCACTTCTACTGTTGTAGATATTCACGATGCTGCGGAATGGTTTGCAGATGCAAGTCATAATTATGTTTATTGGATGTGGCATTCAGTTGATGGTTATTCAAAAATTGGAACATACACAGGTAATGCTTCCGATGATGGAACGATTGTAGAAACAGGTTTTGAACCTGCTTTTGTAATGATTAAAAGAGTTGATAGTTCAGAGAATTGGGCTATAACTGATAATGTAAGAAACACAGCTAACCCAAGAAACAAAGCACTTTTTCCTAATTTAACAGAGGCTGAACTTACATCAGGTTATACTGTAAATTATCTTTCTAACGGATTTCAAATAGCTACATCAGGCGCAGGTGTTAATGCTTCAGGTGGTACATTTATGTATATGGCATTTGCAGCAGACCCTGATATAGAAGCACCAACACTTGCAAGTAGTTTTAATGCAATAAGATACAGAGGTAATGGTTCAGGTTTATCAGTAAGCGGTTTAGGTTTTAAACCTGATTTTATTTGGGCCAAAGCAAGAACTGCAGCTAATTCACATTCTATATTTGATACAATTAGGGGTATAAATAAAGAATTAAATTCAAATTCTGGTGATGGACAAGGTTCATTAAATGATGGTGTTTTGTCTTTTGATTCTGATGGTTGGACTATGGGTGACAGAGAAAATTTAACACAAAATAATGAAGATTTTATTGGGTGGGCTTGGAAAGCTAATGATAACGAGCCCACGGTTGAGGGAGGTGCAGCAAAAGCAGTATATAAATTTGAAGACAATGCTAACGATGTAACTGGTAATCATAACGGTACTGCTTCTAATGTATCATATAGTTCAAGTGGTAAGTTTAATAAAGCTGCTGATTTTAGCACAAGCGGCGCTAATATAGCAATAGGGAGTGTAATACCTAATACAGATACAGCTGTTTCAGTTTCTGCTTGGGTATATTTAAATTCAAGTGGAAATACTAATGATAATGGAACTGTAATTGGTACAGGGATTACATCAGCAGGTTCAGAAGGGCCTTTTAGAGTTAATTTAAGATATGTTTCAGCAAATACATATAAAATAACAGCATTAAGGCAAGTTGGTGGAACATATTATCTTTCTGCAGATTCAAATATTATAGATTCAACTGTTACTCACGCAACTTGGCATCACGTTGTATGGACATATAATCCTACTGGTAGAACATTAACAACATATTTAAATGGTTCAGTGGTTCAATCAACAGAAATGACTACATCAGGCTCATCAGTAAATGATTCAACATCTGTCATTGGTAATTTTAGGGGTAATACTACAACAAATTTTAATGGTTTAATAGACCAAGTAAGAATATATAGTGGTACACTACAAGATGAACAAGTAAGTCAGTTATATGCAGAAACTGCATCTGACAATGATGATTTAATATTAGGAGGACCCCCTGAAACTATAATTATTGCAAATGCTAACGCAGGATTTTCTATTGTAAAATATGAAGGAAATGGTGCTGCAAATAATAAAATTCCTCACGGATTAAGTTCAACTCCTGAATTTATAATTATTAAAAATTTAAATGACACTGAAGACTGGCAAGTATTTGGAAATACATTATTTGATAGAATGCAATTAAATAGTGATGGAGCTGATGATGATAATTATCCTTGTTCATTTTCTGCAACAACAATAACCTTACCTCAAGGCGGGCAAGAAGCTAATAATGCTTGGAATGCTAATGGCGATGATTACGTAATGTATTGTTTTCATTCAGTATCTGGATACAGTAAGGTTGGAAGTTATACTGGTTCTACAAGCGGCATAACAGTAACAACAGGTTTTAAGCCTGACTTTTTGTTAATTAAATCAACAAGCAATGTAGAGCATTGGGCAATACTTGACACATTAAGAGGTAGTGAAAGAGTTGTAAATCCAAATAGAAATAATGCAGAAAGTGATAGTTCATTGAATACGTTTACGATTTCTAATACAGGTTTTTCTTTTCCACACCAAAATACTGCTGATGCAATGTTAAATGAAAATGGTTATACATATAGTTATTTAGCAATAGCTCAAAACGTTCCAGCTAATACAACATTAGCAGATAGTTTTGGTATTGTTGAGTATAGAGGGCTTGGTAATCCTAGGAAAATACAAGGGTTTTCTTTTAGACCTGATTTTGTATGGATTAAAAATAGAGATACTGATTTTTCACATTCTATGTTTGACACCGTAAGAGGGGCTGGAGAATATGTGAGGCCTAATTATACAGCAGCAGAACAATCAGATTCAACAACTATACAATCATTTAATAGTGACGGTTTTAGTATAGGTAATGCAGGAGGAGGAATTGGTAATAGTGGAGATGATTATATAGTTTGGGGGTGGAAAGCTGGTAATTCTTGGGAATCAAATATTGATGGAAGTATTCAAACTTTAGTTAATGCAAATACCGCAAGTGGGTTTTCTATTATAAAGTATAATATGAACCTTACAAGTGGAACGTTTACTTTAGGGCATGGGTTATCATCCGCTCCTCAGTTAATATTTTTCTTTGCATTAGAACAATCGGGAAGTACCTCAAATATAGTTTATCCAAATATTAAAGAAAAAGAAATGGTATTAGATAATAATGGGGCTGCTTCAGATAGTAATCCTAATTATTGGAACGACACAGCTCCTACTAGCACGCTGATAACTATGGGTTCTGCGTGGACACAAAATCATTCATATTATGGCGGAGAAACTATTGCTTATGCTTTTCATTCAGTATCTGGGTTTTGTGATATTGATACATATTCAGGTAATGGAAGTACACAAAGTATTACAGGGGTAGGATTTAGACCAGATTTTGTTATAATAAAAGAAACATCAGCTGCAGAGTCTTGGAGAATGTTTGATAGCTGGAGAGGTGCAACTAAAAGATTATTTCCAGACACTGATGGCGTTGAGTCTACTGCAAGTGACTCTTTAACATCTTTTGATAGTGATGGGTTTAGTTTAGGTTCAAGCGCGGGTGTAAATGAAAGTGGCCAAACGTATTTATACATGGCATATAGAATGAATACAACTTTAAATACTACTCTTGCTAATAGTTTTTCTAATATGCATTATACAGGAACTGGTGCAGAATTAGCTGTAACAGGCGCTGGATTCAAACCAGATTTAGTATGGATTACGAATAGAGATGGTACAACTTGGAATAATATTTTTGATTCTGTAAGAGGGCCAAATGCATATTTAGCTACAAATTCTAATGTAGACGTAGAACATACTGCTAATACAATGGATTCATTTGATTCAGATGGTTTTACTATAGACTCATCAAACGGATTTGGGAATAATAATACTAACTTTGCAGCGTGGGCATGGAAGGCAGGTAATGGGCATGTAAGTAATTTTGAGGGAACAATACCTAGCATAGTAAATGCAAATACTGCAAATGGATTTAGTATTATCAAATGGGAAGGAACGGGGGCCCAAGGAACAATTGGACATGGGTTAAATTCCGCTCCTGAAATAATTATTTCAAAAAGAATAGATTCTTCTAATAATTGGAATGTATATCATAAAGATTTGGGTTTAAGCCATACTTCATATCCTAATTGGTTGTATTTAAATGTAACAAGTTCAGAACAAAATAGTGTTTCAAATGCAAATCACGCTTATTATCAAGTTCCTTCATCTACACTTATATACCAGCACACAGGTTCAAGTGAAAGTACAAATGTTGATGGAGGTGATTATATATCTTATTGTTGGCATTCAGTGTCTGGTTATTCAAAAATAGATGAATATACTGGCTCAGGAACGGGTGCTAATCAATTAATAAACACAGGATTTCAGCCAGACTGGGTGATGTTTAAAGATTATTCAGCTGGAGGTTCTTGGTTTATAGTGGATTCATCTAGAGGAGGAGCTAAAAGCATGAAAGCAAATGACTCAGCTACAGAAGGAACAACTAATTTTGTAACATTTGAGTCAAATGGATTTAGAGTAACAGGTGACGCTAATGCAACATCAGATTGGGTATATATGGCTTTTAAAATGAATTAAAATGATAGTATATATATTACTTGCCATATTTACATTACTTTTAATAATAGGACAAGTTAAAGGCGCTGAAATAACTATAGGCCCTATAATAGGATTTATGGTTGGATTTTTATACAGCCACCAAGAATTTGATGATGGAACATATGATACAACTTTGCAGTGTGCTTTAGGAGTTATTACTCTTAGTGTAGTGTGGACACGTAATATAAAAGAATAACACTATATTTGTATATAGTCGAATTAAATTAAATTAAATAAAATGTCAAAAAAGAAAATAACAAAAGAGGAGCTTGAAGAATTACAAGCTAAAATATCAGTTTTAAATAATCTACAATATAAGCTAGGTGCTTTAGCTGTAGATCAAAATAAAGTTTTAAAAGCATTTGATACGGTTCGTGAAGAACTTAGAACAATGCAAATGGGATTAAAAGAAACATACGGTAATGTTAGTATTAACGTAGAAGATGGTAGCCTCACTGAAACAGAAGAAACAGATGAGCAAGCTGATAAGAAAGATTAGTATTGGAAAAAATTATAAAACCGATGCAATGCACTATGCCGTAGGGCAAGACGTTTATGGAGGTCATACAATATGTGATATAATAGAAGAAGAAGATAAGTATTCTATTTACATAAAGAAAGGCACAGACGTATTACCTTGGAAAAGTTTTAATAAAAACATGGCAATATCTGTTGAGTATAATTTACAATATTAATGAAACCAATATATTCCTTTTTAATAAAACCTAAAAAAGAAAGATACGATAATACAAAAACAGTTGGAGATAAAGAGTTAATATTAAACACTGATATATCCGATCATAAGTTTGTAAGTCGTCAAGCAATAGTTTGCAAAACACCTATAGCGCGTGATACACATATTAACAGAGGTGATGAGCTTTATGTTCATCATAACATATTTCGTCGTTGGCATGATGTTAGAGGTATTGAACGCAATAGTAAAAGTTATTTCAAAAATAATTTATACTTCTGCGAACTTGAGCAAATATTTCTTTACAAGCGTGATGGCGTATGGAAAGCGAATCAAGGATTTAGTTTTGTAAAACCTTTACTAAACAACGATAAGTTTTCAATCAATAAAGAAATGTCGTTAACAGGTATTATTAAGTACGTAGATAATACGAATAACTTTAAGGTTAATGAAAAAATAGGATTTACTCCAGATAGTGAATATGAATTTGTAATAGAAGGTGAAAGACTATATAGAGTAATAAATAACGAAATATCTATACGTTATGGATATAAAGAAGAAGAAAGAGAATATAATCCAAGCTGGCTATAAAGCTGTTGACGAATTGGTCAAAGTAGCAAAAGAAGCTATTGTTGAAACAGATGATGATGTTTCAGCTGATAGATTAAAGAATGCTGCTGCTACCAAGAAACTTGCAATATTTGATGCTTTTGAAATATTAAATAGAATAGAAGCAGAAAAAAGTTTACTTGAAAATAAACCAACGCAAACAAAAGAAAATACGTTTTCAGGGTTTGCAGAAAAAAAATCTAAGTAATGGCATATCAACAAACATTATATAAGATTATTGAACCAATTAAAAAAACTACCATTAGTAGATTAAACAAAAACAAGAAATGGAAGTATGGTTACAATGAAGAACATGATGTTGTTGTTATAAGTAAGACAGGGCAAATAGGTGAAGTATACGAAATACAAAATTTAAAAATTGCTTTGCCTGCTGAAAGAGATGTGTATAGCATAGATGATAAATGGATTGCGCATGATTATCCGGCTGAACTTAGAAGATTAAAAACAATATTTGATTGGAGAAATTATCCTGAAGAATTAAAAGAAAAATGGTATGCATACATTGATAGAGAATTTACCAGGCGCGAAGAAGGCTTTTGGTTTCGCAACAAAGGTTGTAGCACTTATATTACTGGCTCTCATTATATGTACTTGCAGTGGTCCAAAATTGATGTTGGGAAGCCAGACTTTCGAGAAGCAAACAGATTATTCTTCATATTCTGGGAGGCATGCAAGGCAGATCAAAGATGCTATGGAATTTGCTATCTTAAGAATAGGAGATCCGGTTTTAGTTTCATGTCATCAAGCGAAACAGTTAACCAAGCTACTATCAGTTCCGACTCTCGATTCGGAATCTTATCGAAGAGTGGTGCAGATGCAAAGAAGATGTTTACCGACAAAGTCGTACCAATATCAGTTCACTACCCCTTTTTCTTCAAGCCAATACAAGACGGAATGGACCGTCCCAAAACCGAGCTTGCATTCAGGGTACCAGCTTCCAAGCTCACAAGGAAATCCATCAGTGCAACCGGCGCCGCCAAGCCCGAAGCGCTCGAAGGGCTCGATACAACAATAGACTGGAAGAACACAGGGGACAACTCCTATGATGGTGAAAAGTTAAAATTATTAGTGCACGATGAATCTGGTAAATGGGAAAGGCCAGATAATATATTAAATAACTGGCGAGTAACAAAAACAACTCTTAGACTGGGAAGTAGGATTATAGGTAAGTGTATGATGGGATCAACATCAAACGCATTAGATAAGGGTGGTGATAACTTTAAAAAATTATACTATGCTTCAGACGTTACAAAACGAAACAGGAATGGACAAACAAGCTCTGGATTATATAGCTTATTCATACCTATGGAATGGAACTACGAAGGATTTATCGACAATTGCGGAATGCCTGTCTTTGAATCTGGAGATACTAGCGCTCGCGACAATTATGGAGAAACAATTGGAACAGGAGTTATTGAGCATTGGCAAAACGAAGCAGACGGTCTTAAAGGCGACCAAGACGCATTAAATGAATTTTATCGTCAATTCCCGCGTACTGAAGAGCATGCGTTTAGAGATGAAACAAAAAATAGTATATTTAATTTACAGAAGATATACGAACAAATAGATTACAATGGAGATTTAAAAGGGTCAGGATTTGTATCAAAAGGAAACTTCCAATGGGAAAATGGCATAAAAGATAGTAAAGTTATTTTTATGCCAGACTTAAAAGGAAGGTTTAATATTTCTTGGATACCACCTGTACATATGCAAAACATTGTAATTAATAGGAGTGGAAGAAAGCATCCCGGTAATGAACATTTAGGGGCTTTTGGATGTGATAGCTACGATATATCCGGAACGACAGATGGTCAAGGATCTAAAGGAGCTTTGCATGGATTGACTAAGTTTAGCTTAGACGAAGCCCCTTCTAATAGTTTTTTTCTTGAATATGTATCAAGACCGCCAACAGCGGAAATGTTTTTTGAAGATGTATTAATGGCGTTAGTATTTTATGGGATGCCTCTATTAGCAGAAAACAATAAACCAAGACTTTTATATTATTTAAAAAGAAGAGGTTATAGAGGATATTCAATGAACAGGCCCGATAAAAGTTATAATAAATTATCGGTTGCAGAAAGAGAAATAGGAGGTATACCAAACTCCTCAGAAGATATTAGACAAGCACACGCAGCAGCTATAGAATCATATATAGATAAACATGTAGGATTAAAAGAAAATAATAACTATGGTGATTTATACTTTGATCGTACATTAAATGATTGGGCTTTGTTTGATATAAATAAAAGAACAAAGTTTGATGCAGCAATAAGCTCAGGGCTTGCAATCATGGCATGTAATAAAAATATGTATGCACCCGCTGTAGTAAGAACAAAAAAGAAATTAGAGTTTGAATTTAAAAAATATAATAACCAAGGTAGTTTATCAAAAATATTAAAGTAAATGGCAAAGTCACACCCAACAGGATTATTTCCGAGTATGTCAGTATCTGACGCAGAAAAAGCTAGCATAGAATATGGTAAGAAAATAGGAAGAGCTATTGAATCGGAATGGTTTAAAAAAGATTCTGGTACTTCAAGGTATCAATCTAATCGTGAAAACTTTCATAGATTAAGATTATACGCGAGAGGAGAGCAATCAATACAAAAATACAAAGATGAACTTTCGATAAACGGAGATTTATCTTATTTAAATTTAGATTGGAAACCAGTGCCTATCATTCCAAAATTTGTAGATATAGTTGTTAATGGTATTGCAGAAAGAATGTACGATATGAAAGCATATTCACAAGATCCTTCTTCTGTAAAGCAAAGAAGTGATTATATGGAAAATGTATTACGTGATATGCGTAGTAAAGAATATATAGATAGTGTGCAAAGAGAAATAGGTATAGATATTTATAAAACAGAAAAAGAAAAATTACCTTATGATGAAAAAGAATTAAGCGTGCATATGCAACTTGATTATAAACAAGGTATTGAAATTGCTCAAGAAGAAGCTCTTGCAAATGTATTTGATAAAAATAAATATGAGCTTACAAAGAAAAGGCTTGATTACGATGTAGCTGTTATAGGAATGGCTTGTGTAAAAAATGGATTTAATAAAGCAGAAGGAATAACAATAAATTATGTAGACCCTGCAGATATTGTATATTCATTTACTGAGTCTCCATATTTTGACGATTTATATTATGTAGGAGAAATTAGAAAAATCAGTATTCTAGAATTAAAAAAACAATTTCCTCATATTACAGATGAAGAAATAAAAAATATAGAAGATAATGGATTAGGTTCAGGTGCATTGTTATATAATAAATCATATGGAGCTTTAGATGGCGACGATGATGGATATATATATGTATTATATTTTGAATATAAAACATATCATAATCAAACATATAAAATTAAAGAAACAGCTTCCGGTGGTAAAAAAGCAATAAAGAAAGACGACAACTTTAATCCGCCTGCAGATCAAAGATCAAGATTTGAAAAAATAAATAGAGCAATTGAAGTTTTATATGCAGGCGCTAAAATTATAGGTAGTGAAAATATTTTAGAATGGAAAATGTGTGAAAATATGACAAGACCTAAATCTGATACAACTAAAGTTGAAATGTCGTATAATATAGTGGCTCCAAGAATGTATAAAGGAAGATTAGAATCTTTAGTTAGTAGAATGACAACATTTGCTGATATGATTCAACTTACACATTTAAAACTACAACAAGTATTATCAAGGATGGTCCCAGACGGAGTATTTTTAGATGCGGATGGTATTGCAGAAGTTGATTTAGGAAATGGTACAAATTATAATCCTCAAGAAGCTTTAAATATGTTTTTTCAAACTGGATCTGTAATTGGAAGATCAATGACGCAAGATGGTGAATTTAATAATGGTAGAGTTCCTATACAAGAATTACAATCTGGAAGTGGAAGTAGTAAAATATCTAGTTTAATAACAGCCTATAATTATTACTTACAAAACATGAGGGATGTTACAGGATTAAATGAAGCAAGAGATGGTTCAGCTCCTGATAAAAATGCTTTAGTTGGATTACAAAAATTAGCTGCAGCAAACTCGAATACAGCAACAAGACATGTGTTACAATCAGGATTATATTTAACTTTAAAAACAGCTGAAGCAGTTTCATTAAGAATATCAGATGTTTTAGAATTTGCTAATACAAAAAATTCTTTTGTAAATTCTTTAGGAAGATTTAATGTTGCAAATTTAGAGGAAGTGGCGGAGTTGCATTTGCATGATTTTGGTATTTTTCTTGAACTTACTCCTGATGAAGAAGAAAGACAGCTTTTAGAAAATAACATACAAGCATCATTACAAAGAGAACAAATTAACTTAGAAGATGCAATTGATATAAGAAATGTAAAAAATTTAAAACTTGCAAACGAACTTTTAAAATTAAGAAGAAGAAAAAAATTAGAGCAAGACCAAGCTATAAGCGCAAGAAATATAGAGTTACAATCTGAATCTAACGCTAAAGCAGCAGAAGCTGCAGCAGCAGTAGATATTCAAAAAAATACTGTATTAACAGAAAACAAAGTTAAAATGACTCAAGCTCAAACACAATTTGATATTCAAAAGCTAGAAAGAGAAGCTGCAATTAAAAAAGAGCTTATGTTACATGAGTTTCAACTTAATGTAAAGCTTAAAGAAATGGATTTACGAGTGATTAATGATAAAGACAAGTTCCGTGAAGATAGAAAAGATGAAAGAACAAAAATTCAAGCTACACAGCAATCGGAGTTAATAGAACAAAGAAAAAATAATACACCTCCAAAAAACTTTGAATCCACTATGGGATTTGATAACTTAGGTGGATTTGGATTAGAACAATTTGATCCTAAATAATAAATAAATAAATAAAAAAATGGGTAAAGTAGTAAAAAACGATTGGACCGGTAGTATAAACGGGTCAGCATATACGACAGCAAGTTCAGATGCAATAACACCAACTTCTGGAAATGTATGGGTAGCAATAACAATGTTATCTGACACAGTTTTTGACAGTGCAAGTGGGTTAGTTGCAGAAAGCGCAACAACTTATGTTAATACAGAAGGCATAGGTGCTGGAGCAGCAGGTCTTGTAGTAGACAGTGTAACATTTCCAAAAGGAGTAACAATTTATGGCCGTTGGACTGAAATTGATGTAAACTCAGGAACTATTATAGCATATCAAGGAGCATAAGGTTAATTATTCTTACCTTTATTAAAAGAATAAACAATTATATTATATCATGTCAGAAGAAATAAAAGCAAAAGTTGTAGAAGATGAAAATCCGTCTACAGCTGAAAAAGAAACTAAAGCCCTAAAAAAAATGGGATTAGATACTGGTACTGAAACAATTACCAAAGTAGATTTAAGACAACCTAAACAAGAAGAAGATGCCACTGAAGAGCAAAGCACAGATGAGGTTTCTGTTCGCGACAGATCCGAAACTAGCGAAGAAATACGTGAAGAAAACCAAACGCAGTCTGAAGAGCCTGCCGAACAAAGTCAAAAAGAAGAAAAAGAAATAGTAAAAGAACCTGTTCAGCAAGATACCGCGTTAAATACAGAACCTGAAGCAAATAAACCTATTAAAGAAAACATTGAAATACCAGAAGGTGTTAATGATTTAATTAAGTTTATGCAAGATACAGGTGGTACTTTAGAAGATTATGTTAAACTTAATAAAGATTATTCAAAGTTTGAAAATAATGATTTAGTTAAAGAATATTATAATACTACTAAATCACATTTAAATTCTGAAGAAATTGATTTTTTAATTAAAGATAAGTTTTCTTATGATGAAGAAATAGATGATGCTACAAATGTAAAAAGAAAACAATTAGCTTATAAAGAAGAAATAGCTAAAGCAAAAAACTTTTTAGAAGATCAAAAAAACAAATACTATAAAGAAGTTAAAATGTCTGACAATTTAAATAGTGACCAACAAAAGGCAATAGACTTTTTTAATAGATACAATAATGAGCAAAAAGAAAATGCTCAGATACAAGAAAAAGTGCGTAACGGCTTTAAATTAAAAACGGATGAAGTTTTCAATCAAGAATTCAAAGGTTTTGATTTTAATATTGATAATAAAAAATTCCAATTTAAAGTTAAAGATGTAGATAAAGTAAAAAATACTCAAATGGACATTATGAACGTAGTAGGTAGTTACCTTAGCGATGAAAATGGACTTAAAGATGGGTATGGTTATCACAAAGCATTATTCGCTGCGCAAAACGCTGATAGTATAGCGAATCACTTTTATCAACTTGGTAAAACAGAAGCTGTTAAGGAAATTTCGGCAGAATCCAAAAATATAAATATGGATCCGAGACAAACTAGTTCAGGTGTTGTTGAATCAGGTGGAATTAAAGTGCGAGCAATATCAGGAGACGATAGCTCAAAGCTACGTATTAAGTTAAAAAAATAATTAATAATTAAAATTTAAATATAAAATGGCAGCAATAACTCCATCAGCTGGAGGCTCGTTAAATTCAACGCCAGCACCAGCTAAACAGACATTATCGTCTAACTACCTATCATTTACAGGTGGTTCAAACGATTGGTCTCAACAGTATTTACCAGACTTATATGAGCAAGAAGTAGAAGTATTTGGAAACAGATCTATAGCTTCTTTCTTAAGAATGGTAAGCGCTGAAATGCCTATGACTTCTGATCAAGTTGTTTGGTCTGAGCAAGGTAGACTACACTTACACTATAAAGGTGCAGCAGTAGCTAACACCGGTGTAATTACAATTGCATCTTCAGGAACTCACGCAGTAAGAGTTGGTCAAACTATCGTATTAAGCGATAACCAAACTTCTCCTACAGTAATTAAAGCATACGTTTCTGCAGTAGCAGCTGACAATACAACATTAACTGCAATTCCTTATACAGGGGGTGCAACTGTTGGTGCTGTATCTGGTTTCGTAACAACTGATGACGACGGAACAGCAACGTGTGACTTATTCGTATATGGTTCTGAATTTAAGAAAGGAACTTCAGGAATGACGAACGCAGTACAACCATCTTTTGCTTCTTTAACTAACAAACCAATTATCATTAAAGATAAGTACGAAGTTTCAGGATCTGACTCTTCTCAAATTGGTTGGGTTGAAGTAACAGGAGAGCAAGGACAGTCTGGTTACTTATGGTACTTAAAAGCAGAAGGTGACACAAGACAAAGATTCGAGGACAATCTTGAAATGGCAATGATTGAAGGTGAATTCGCAAAAGCAGCTGGGGGTGTTGATTCACAACTAGGTACAGCGGGTTCTGACGATACAGCTGGTACAGAAGGTCTTTTTGCAGCAGTAACTGCAAGAGGTCACATTACAACTGGTATTGTTGGTACATCTCCAACAGATGACTTAGGTTCGTTTGATAACATTCTTAAGAAGTTTGATGCTCAAGGTGCAATCGAAGAAAACATGTTATTTATCAACAGAGATGTATCTCTAGCGATTGATGATATGCTAGCTACGCAAAATTCTTACGGTGCAGGTGGTACATCTTATGGTGTATTCTCTAACAGCGAAGATATGGCGCTTAACTTAGGATTTTCAGGTTTTAGAAGAGGTTCTTATGACTTTTACAAAACTGACTGGAAATACTTAAATGACGGTTCAACAAGAGGTATTATTGAAAACGATATTAGAGGTGTAATTGTACCTGCTGGTACATCTACTGTTTATGACCAAATTCTTGGTAAAAACATTAAGAGACCTTTCTTACACGTAAGATATAGAGCTTCTCAAACTGATGATAGAAAAATGAAATCTTGGACAACTGGTTCAGTTGGAGGAAACTTCAGCTCTGATCTAGATGCAATGGAGGTTCACTACCTATCAGAAAGATGTTTAATTACACAAGGTGCTAACAACTTTATGTTATTAACTTCTTAAATTTTTCATAGTAGAGCAGGGTGTGATCAATTGGATTAACACCCTAGCTTTACTTTTTATTAACTTATATTATATTATATCATGAATAAAAAAGCAAAAGCTCAAAAGAGCACAGAAACAGTTGTTGCAGAAGCACCTGTTAAAGAAATAATTAAACAAGAGCCGGTAGTATCAAAACCTACTTGGCCGCTAAAAGACAGAGTATATGTCTTAAAAGATGGTTTATCACCACTTACTTATACAATAAAAAGCTCTAACATATATTACTTTGACGAAGAAAAAGGATATGAAAGAGAATTAAAATATACGTCAAATCAAAAAACACCTTTTGTAGATGAGTTTATAGGAGATTCAAAGTTAGAACATATAACTTTTGAAGATGGACAGCTTACAGTTCCAAAATCTAAACAAACTTTACAAAAACTATTATCACTTTATCACCCGCAAAGAGATAATTTATTTTTTGAATTTGATCCAGCAGCACAAGCAGAAGACGAATTAGATTTTATAGAAATGGAAGTTGATGCTTTAAACATAGCAATGGACATGGAAATTGACCAGATTGAGGCTATAGTGCGCACAGAAGTTGGGAATAAAGCGTCTCAGATGACTTCTAAGGAACTTAAACGTGATTTAATTAATCTAGCTAAGAGAGATCCTAAAATGTTCTTAGAACTTGCCGCAGACGAAAATATAAAAATTAGAAATATGGGTATTAGAGCAGTTGAAGCGGGCATCATTAAATTATCAGCTGATCAAAGAACATTTACCTGGGGATCAAGTAATAAAAAATTAGTTACTGTCCCTTATGAAGAAAATCCATATTCAGCTTTAACAGCATTCTTTAAAACCGATGAAGGGGTTGAAGTTTATACAGCTGTTGAAAAAAGATTAAAATAGTCAATAATAGTCACGGCCCTTAACCGGGCCAAAGGCTATAATAAATAATAATATGGCCATAAATGTAAATACAGTATATAGAACCGTTTTATCTATAATGAATATAGAGCAACGAGGTTTCCTTACTCCAGATCAATTTAATAGAATTGGTAGATTAGCACAATTAGATTTATTTGAAAAAGCTTATGTAGATTATAATAGATATATAACAAGGCAAGAAAACAATACTATAAATGATGAATATGCTAATTTAGCAAAAAACACTAAAGAAAAAATTGATGTATTTTCAACATCAGCTACATTAAATTTTACAGATGGAGTTGCAGCAGTTCCTTCAACTTATTATAAATGTATAATGATTTCTACAGGCTCAAGAGGAACTGAAGTACAAGAAGTACAAAAATCTGATCTTCCTCACATAAATTCTTCAAAACTTACGGCACCTTCTAGTTCATATCCAGTTTATTATAAACAAGGTAGTTTTTTCTATATACTACCTACGACTATATCTTCTGCTACTATAGATTATACATTTAAACCGTCTGACCCTATTTGGGGATCTACAACAGGTTCTACATATGCAGATATGCAATATGCAAGCGGAAGTTCAACTGATTTTGCGCTTCATGCTTCAGAAGAAGTGCCTTTAATAATTAAAATATTAGGTTATGCCGGCGTTACAATAAAAGATCCAAATGTAGTGCAAGCCGCAAAACAAGAGGAAATTCAAAAAATTAATCAAGAAAATACATAATAAATGGGACTAATTACACAATCAGCTAGAGAGTATTACGAAGGCTCACAGTTATTTACAGGAGATGGGTCTACTACAACATTTACATTAACATTCACGCCCCTGCCAACAGCTGAGTCTGTATTTAGAGTGTTTATAGCAGGAGATGAGGTAGATGATGATTTACATAGTTATGATAGTAGTTCAGGAGTTATAACATTTACATCAGCTCCGGCTAATGGCGCGGTTATAAAAGTTTTATTACAAGATCAAAATACAGGTAACTATAGATATATATCATTAGCAGATATTATAAATAACTTTTTAGTATCATATGTGGGGGATGGAAAACTTATAAATAATGTTTCAAAACAAGATGTATTGTTTCATGCTAAAAGAGGTATTCAAGAATTTAGTTATGATATTTCAAGAGTTGAAAAAATATTTGAAGTAACAATACCAACAACTTTAGTTGTACCAATGCCGCAGGATTATGTAAATTATGTAAAGCTATCATGGATAGATGATAATGGTTTAGAAAGACGTATATATCCAACAAATCAAACATCAAGGCCTTCACAAGCGGTATTACAAGATACAGACGGTAATTATTTATTTGATAATGATAATTCTTTATTATTAGCAGATGACGAAACAACTCCTTTGTTTGAAGGTATTGAAACAAACGCTGCATTAGGCTCGTCAAGCGCAAATGATTATTTTACACATAATTCAGATTACAGCGATAGTATTATAGGTTATGGAAAAAGATACGGTAGTACTCCTGAGCATTTACAAGTTAATGGTGTTTTTGTTCACGATGAAGCTAATGGTCAATTTGGATTTAGTAGTAATTTATCAGAAAAAATATTAACTCTACATTATATATCAGATGGACTAGGGACAGATGCAGAAATGCAAATACATAAAATGGCAGAAGAAGCTTTATATAAACATATGGCATATGCAATACTTACAACAAAAACAAATATTCCAGAGTTTGTAATAAATAGATATAAAAGAGAAAGAAGAGCCGCTATGCGTAATGCAAAACTAAGATTATCAAATGTTAAGCTTGCTGAAATTGCAGCTACAATGAGAAATAAATCTAAACAGATTAAACACTAGATAAATGCCAGAAATTAAAAATACTTTCCTTCAAGGGAAAATGAATAAAGACCTGGATGATAGACTGCTACCAGAAGGAGAATATAGAGATGCACAAAATATTGAAGTATTAAAACCTGATGGGTCAAATGTTGGTGTTATACAAAATGCTGCTGGTAATACAATAGCTCATACCACACTTGGTTTATCGTCTGATGTTGAAGTAATTGGAACGTATTTTGATGAAAAAAATAAACGTATTTATTGGTTTGTAACTGATAATAATGATTTATCAGCAACTGATTGGTATATAGATTCAGCATTAACACAGCCTAGATTCCATGCTATTTACTACTATGATGCCGACCCTTCTAGTGCTACATTTAAAACAGCTAAAGCAATAGTTACAGGTAGATTTTTAAAATTTAGTAAAAAATATAAAATAACAGGTGTTGCTATGATAGATGATTTATTGTTTTGGACAGACAATAAAAATCAACCAAGAAGAATAAATGTTGTAAAAGCAATAGGAGATGTAAACTTTTATAATAATGAGTTAAAAATAAGTTTAGCAAAATACGCGCCTTATACGCCTGTTGTGTTTATGACCGAAAATGATATAGCAGGTACATCAACAATGAGCAATGATACTGCACTTGAAAATGATTATATAGAAGAAGAATTTGTTAGGTTTTCATATAGATATAAATTTAATGATAATGAATATTCAGTATTAGCCCCCTTTACTCAAATAGCGTTCCAGCATTCTTATAAATCAGGAACAGAATATGGAATATTTAATGAAGCAGCAGAGGCGCGAGCATATCAATCTACTGAGTTAGATGGTATGGTAAACCATATAAATACAGCTGTTTTAGGTATTGAATTACCTAGTATAAATCCTAATGCTGATTTTGAAATCAAAGAAATTGAAATAATAATTAAAGAATCTGATAGTACAGTAGCAAGAATAGTTGAAACAAAAACTTTAACAGACGCTAGCATATCTTCTACGTTTTATACATATACTTATAAATCTGATACTCCACAAGAAACTTTACCAGAAGATCAAATAACTAGAGTTTTTGATAATGTTCCAACAAAAGCAAAAGCTTTAGATATTGTAGGAAATAGATTAGTTTTTGGAAATTATTCACAAAATATAACGGTTCCCGCATTAGATTATACTGTTTCCTTTGGGGCAAAAGCAACTCAAACTTTTACAGGGGACGGGAGTGATACAACATTTACATTGACATTAAAATCTCCTACTACCGGAGCCTCGAGTATTGCTCCAACAAATACAAATCAATTTACCGTATATATAAATGATGTTTTATTTGATTCAAGTAATTATGCATATGACGGAACTACAGGTGTAATTACTTTTAATACAGCACCAGCTAATGGGGCAGCTATAACAGTGGTTCTAGCAAATCAGGAATACCCAGATAGTTCATTAAAACAAAGAAGAACGTATCAAGTAGGAGTTGTTTTAGCAGATATATTTGGCAGGCAATCACCTGTTATTTTACCTTCAACTGCTTCGAATTCTATAATTACAGTGCCTGCAAGAACAACTGCAGCAGAATTTAATAGTTGGGTTGGAGATAATTTAAAAATTACATTTAATGCTCAAAGCGGAAAATTAATACCAGATACTAATGTATATTCAAATGAATTAGATAGTGGAATATATTCAACATATAACCCATATGGTTGGTATTCTTATAGAATAGTTGTAAAACAATTAGAACAAGAATATTACAATGTATATACGCCAGGAGCAACAGTAGTTGATAATAATTCGTATATAACGTTATTTGGAGATAATATAAATAAAGTTCCTAGATTAATGGAAACTATTTCTGCTGATAATGCTATTGCAAGATCAGATACAATATTATTCCCAAAAGTAATTAATACAGCTTTTTATACAACAACAACTACAACTACAGGAACAAGAAGCGCTACAACAGGAGGTAAAACTATTACGTCTGCCGCTATGGTTTTTGCGTGTAATCAATATCAAATATTTAATAGACACGAAAGTTCTGCAAAAGATTTTAAATATACTCCTTGTACAAGTTCAATATCAAATCAAACTGATTTAACAAATGCGGCAACTACTGTTACTTTAGCAGCAAGAAAAAAACAAGTTGTATGGTCATTAACTTTTCCAGATTTAACAGCTAACGCAGATGTAGGTTTTGTGGAAGTAACTCAATTAACTTTTAATTCTGTAGCAGACACTAACAGTAATACAGGGTATGGGGCAGCAGAGGTTACAGATCCTTCTTCAGGTCAAATAGCAAAAACAATTGCATATAATGCAGAAAAACGAATTCAAATTTTATCAGCTGAAGACGAAATCCCTATAACAGGTATTGGTAAATTATCGGATTTTAGCAGCATTAATATTAATACTGTACAAGAATATAGCAGATCATCGTCTCTTACTGATGACGCAGGAGGGCCTTTTTATCAAAGAGAAAATAATCATTTAATTGCTCAGTTGCCTCCTTTTGGAGAAACAGGTAGTGATTCAGATTTACATGGAGTAAGAATGTTATTTACAGATGATACAGCTTCAGATAATACTGCTTTACCTTCTTTAAGTCTTACATCATATATAAAAAGAGCTAAATATATTGATTTAGCCGTATTTGAAACTATACCTACAGAAAGTGAAATTAATATATATTTTGAAACCTCCACAACTGGAAAAATAAATGAATTAAATGCTCTTGAAACAGGAGTGTTTACTTCTGCGAGTGTAACCGTTTCTAATTTTGCAGTTGCTGCAGACGGAACGATAACTGCACCAACCATTGATGTTGGTTCATTACAATCCGTAGTATATGTTAACGCTACAACAGACGCAGGTGAAACTGTAGGTTTTAATTATTTTGCAGTAAGTACAAATACCACTAGAACAGCACAGTTAACTATAACAGCTCCAAATGGGTATACAAATGCGGGGCAAAATATTATTATGTCTACAACAGCTACTCAGCCGGCTACATCAGGTCTTAGTACAACTGTACCATTATTTTCAGATTTATCATTAACATCAACTGAATCTACGTCAAGTACAGCAGCAACATTTACGGTATCTGCAACAATAAGTTCAAATGGAAACGCTACTGTAACTGCAAGAGGATTTAGAATAGGAAGTACAGATGTATTTGCTAACGCAACAGAGGTTTCATCAGGAAGTGGTACAGGCACATTTACAGCTACTAAAAGCGATGCAACTATAAACACTCTATTTTATGTTTGGGCTTTTGCAACTAACTCTGTAGGAGCTAATATACAAGGACCAATACAAGTTACAACGCCAGCCCTTGGGTTATTCCAGGTTTCTGATTGGACAGGAAGTATAAGTGTAAATGCAGCAGGAACTGTTACAGCTGTAAACGGAAATTCACCAAGTGTTGATCACAATGGAACTGTAGCAGCAAATACAAGCACAACTGAAACGGTATCAGTAACCTTAGGGCAAGCAACCGGAACGGCTACAACTTATTCTAATAATAACAACACAATAAGAATACAGATACCTACTAGTGGATATAGTAATTCTGCTTCAACAGCATATTTGTATACAGCGGTAAGAACCGTTACACAACCAGCGGCAGCAGCATCTGTTACATATACAGTGCCATTACATGCAGTACCAACAGGATTTTCTATAGCAGACGATGCTGTATTTACACAAGGAACTATTCAGCAAGGAACTTTAAATAGTGTTGCATTGTCAGGTAACGCGCTTACAAATGGAGCAGCAACTAATATATCAACCGTTACAAATGCTACATTAAGAGCATTAACACTAAATATAACGCCTGGGGCTACTTTTACAAACTCAAGCGCAGCAGATTTTACATATAATATTGTTCAACCAAGCGTGCAGCCAACATTAACCACCGGTAGTATACCTACGCAATCAACTGTAATTACAGGTTCAACAGATATAGATTTAAGGAATTACTTTACAAATGGTAAGTTTTTTGAAATAACAAGTAATTCAGCAACTTCATCATTAATAAGCGCATCAATAGTAAGTGGATATATATTAAGACTTACAGGGCAAGGTTCATGTAATGATATAACAGGTACAACTTCTGCAGGAAGTATAGTTGTAGCAGCATTTAATGAAAAAGCAACAGTGGATGGAAGTGTTGCGGGAAGTACAGCATCTACATCTGTAGTAGAAAAAGGAAATGCATTTGTATCAGCAACAGTAGGCTTAAATGTAACCGCTTGTGCACAAAATGCAACGCTTACAATGACGTTTGATAGCAGTTCATCAACTTTAGATGGATGTACTGTAGACGGCGGGACAAGTAATACTTCTAAAACAGAAACATATGCAGTTGGTTCAATAGGCTCAAGTTTTACAAATAAAATGCAGTTTACAGTAGCTAAATCAGGAACAAATCTTTCTACAGATATGATTAGTGTTTCAGGGGGGCATGGATTTACTGTTGTAAAAACTGACAATGGAAATACTATAACTGTAGGGTTTTCTGGTACATACCCAAATCAATCTGTAAATGGAAATATAAATTATACATTTAATTTTAATATAGCTACAACCCAAAGTTATATATCAGCAATAGGGCTCACTATGTCAAACGCTGGTTATTCATCTAGTGTAGGTCAAATATACGCACTTAGTACAAGCACAGGGCAATCTCATAACTTATCAACAGCAACTATTACAGCTTCAGCAGGAAACTTTACATCAGCCCCTACAGTATTTTATGCAAATGAAACAGCAACAGGTAGTAACTATATAAAAGTAACTACACATAATAAACCAAGTGGAAATGATGCAGAAGCAAGTAATCCGTTTTATTTAACAACAACAAACCCAACGAGCACAACAGTAGCTATAACAGGTAAAGCATGGGTAGCGGTAGGTAACACAAGTGGATCTGCAAATGTAGTTTTAGTACCAGAGGGTGTTACAAATACAGTTAATAGTATAACAGTAGGGGGTGTACAAAAGAACTCAACTTCCAGTACACATACTCATTTAAGTGTAAATGGTATTGAATCTCCGGTAACGTTTGTAGTAAATGCAACTGGAGCTATAGGCTATTCTCTTGCAAATGTAAGCATGGGAAGCGGTATATCATTAAGTTTAAGCGCGTCTACTTCAACTGGGAGTGCGACAATAACTGTTGCAATACCGTCTAATGCATCCAGTGGATCATTTGACTTTGTAGCATCGCCTACTGGAGGTACAGCTTGGACAGTAAGCGTTACTCATACAAAAGAATTATTAAGTCTTGGCTCTATGTATAGACTAAAGCTAACAGATGCTGGATATGCAAATACAACTGCAGTTTGCAACGCTTCGCTTGGAACTAAATACGCTTATTACGAAACAACAGCTGATGATGGATTAGGTGATCCTTTATATGCAAGTGACGAAGCAGCACGAGGAGGGGTAGGTGATCAAAGTGGACTTATTAGTGTAGATATAGTATCAGGAGCTACTAGTACATATGCAGGAAGTAATGGTGCTTGGTATAAAGGGCAAGATCAACGTTATCTTTCTTCAGGTTCGTCTTATGTAGATATAGGTTCATGCTGTATGGCTTATTTTATAAGTAATAGCAATCATCCTTCAGGAGAGGGTATCATATTAGAAAAATATTACTGCTCTTAACATTTTAATAATAAACGTGATAATAATACTATGAGTGTAACATTAGAAGTAAAATACTATAATACCTTTGTAATAAAGAGCTCGGAGGTTACTCATCAGGTAGTTGGAACCGGTAATGGTAGCACTACAGCATTTACTATAGCAGAAAGCAGCGGTAATACTGTTTATGCAGTTCCAAATTCTGAATCGGAGTTTCAAGTATATTTTGATAATGAGTTACAAGCAGCGTCGGGTTATACATATAAAAACAAAACAAGAGAAATTACGTTTACATCAGCTCCAGGAAACGGAAAAGAAGTATTAGTTGTAGTTAAAAACTGGCATATAGAAGAATCAAGAATACGAGGAGCATTTAACGGAAAAACAGTAGATTTTGGTGTAAGAGCTGCAATTACTGATAATGAATACGCACCTGAAACAAGAGAGGCTTCGCTTATATACTCAGGTATATACAACGGAAGAACAAGAACAAACGAAATAAATCAGTTTAATCCTTCTATTCCAAATACAAAATCAATAGACTCTGCGTTTGGGTCTATACAAAAATTATTTGCAGAGGATAATAATTTAAATGTATTTCAAGAAAATAAAGTACATAACATATTGGTAGACAAAGACATAATATTTACAGCTGAAGGTGACCCGCAAATTACATCGTCTGATCAAGTATTAGGGCAAGTTATTGCTTATCAGGGAAATTATGGAATTAGTAAAAACCCTGAAAGTTTTGCTTTTCATGGTGGAAGAAAATATTTTACAGATAAAAATAATGGTGTTGTTTTAAGATTATCTAGAGACGGTATAACTGAAATATCAGGATTTGGTATGCGTGATTATTTTAAAACAAATCTTAAATTAGCTGACTCTATAGTAGGTATATGGGACAATAACAGAAAAAAATATGTATTGTCTTTGCAAGAAGATTTAGTTAAAAACACGTTTATAGGAGATGGGAGTGATACAACTTTTTCTTTAGCGTTTAGTATCGTTAATAAAGATTTTACTACGGTAAATTTACCTGATCCAACAAATATATCTCAAATAGAAGTTTTTCAAACAAGTAGAGGTTCTACAGCTTTAGTTGCTGGAGTTGATTATACATATAATACATCTACGGGTATTGTAACAATGACGTCCGCGCCGCCGCTAGGTGATGAAGTAACCATTCATTTGAGAGATTTTACAAATGGTTTTCAAACTATAACTTTTGATGAAGATATAAATGGGTGGTCATCATTTTATGGTTATAAACCAGCATTTGGGGGAAGTATGGACGCAGATTATTATACTTATGGAATAAATGATTTATATAAACATTACGATCTTGATGCAAATAGAGGTTCTTTTTACGGCGCTTCAACTATTGCTTCAACAGTTGATATAATATTTAACAGACCTCCTTCGCGTATAAAATATTTTAAAACTATAAATTATGAAGGAAATACGGGGTGGTCAGTAGAATCTATAATAACAGACAGTGATACAGGATCGCCAATACCAGCTTATGTATCTACAAGTGCATCAGCTGAAAGCACATGGCAAGATTTAGTAGTTACAGGGTTTAAGAAAAAAGATAACAAATATTATTCGTATATTATGAATGAAACATTACCGCAAAGAAATGAAATATCATTTGGAGGAGATATATCTGGGGTAAAAGGTTTCTTTAATAAAGTGCAACTAAGTGTTTCAGATACTTCACAAAAAGAATTATTTGCAGTATCAAGTGAATACGAACTATTAACAAATTAGATGGATATAATAAAAAAAACAGCTGATTATAGGAAAGCAATAGTTGAACTAGAAGAAAAATTTAAAACCATTAAAGGAGCTTTAGTAGGTGAAGAACTTAATAAATATAATCCTCTAAAACATACATTTGCAGAAGGATATTATATAAGAGAAATAAATACACCTGCAGGTCAATTTATAATTACTAAAATACATAAAGAAGAACATCCATTTTTTCTTATGAAAGGAGAATGCTCAATATTAACAGAAGATGGTCCAGTAAGAATTAAAGCACCATATTATGATATTACTAAAATAGGGACTAAAAGAGTTATATATATTCACGAGGATGTTACATGGGTTACAGTACATGCAACTAATTTAAAAACTGTAGAAGAAATAGAAGAGGAGGTTATAGCTAAAGATTTTGATGATCCAAAAGTAAGCCTTGAAAATATATTAAAAATGAAAAATCAATTAAACTTAAAATAATAATATGTCATTTATAGGAATAGCAATAGGAACAGTAGCCGTAGCTGGAGCCGCAGTTAAATATGGAGGCGCTAGAAAAAATGAGCTAAAAGCTAATGATAATCATAGAAAGGCTAAAAGAGAATCAAACGCAGCGGCAGCAGCACTAGCAGCAGCAGAGGCAGAAAGCGTTGTTCCTGGATTTGGGGATAGCTCAAATATACCTGGTTATAAAAGGGGCACAGTATCTGCTATAACAAATACACCAAATCAAGGTGTGTTTTCAACTTTAAGTCCTGCTCAAAGAAGAAATTTAGATAGAAGAGATAGAGCTTTAGGTAGAGAAATTCCACAAAGATTAGGGGGTGTACAGGATAGGCCAGTCTTTGAGCCTTTTGGTGATGATGACGTAGGGGATAGAGCATCAAGAACAATAATTCAAGAAAGAGGTAATCCCATGAACAGGGGCTATCAAGAAGCAATGAGAATGGGGTATGACCCTACAACTGGTGTTTCAACGCGAAATAATAGAAAGCAAAACCTTGGCAACGAATTATTAAAAAGAAGATTTGCAGAAGTAACGCGTACTCTCCCAAAAACTCCAGCAGGATTACCAATATTTCCAGACCCTGAAACAAAAGAAGGTAAAGATTTTTATGCTAAGCTTCCAAAATCTATAGCAGACATGGCTACAAATCCTAATATGGCTCAAATGTATAAAGGAAGTAACATAGTAAATCCTTATGCTAATGTTAGGGATATAAGTGGTATTGCTGAAGATGTAAGTGATTTAATACAAGATAGATCGGATTTAATACAGGATAGAACTGATTTAATACAAGACAGAACAGATTTATTAAGTGATAGATCAGGCTTATTTGAAAGCGCTGTTGGTTTAGGCTCTGATTTAAGTTCAGGTTTAACTGATTTATCAGTAGGTCAAGAAGATTTATCTGGAAGAGTTGTAGACTTAAGAGCAGGTGCACAAGATTTTTCAGGCTTAGCAGCAGATACAAGTGTATTAGCGTCGAATGCTTTTGCAAACCTACAGGTGGCTACACAAGCGGCAGATTTACAAGCACAACAATCGGATCAAGCTTTAGCAAATACATTGTCAACAATAAGAGCTACAGGCGCAGGTGCTGGAGGAGCAACGGCAATTGCACAAGCAGCGCTACAAAGTAAATTAAATATTTCAGCTACTATTGAACAACAAGAAGCTCGTAATGTACAAGCAAGAGCGCAAGGGCAACAACAAATAGAGCAAATCAGAATGAATGAAGGAAGAAGATTGCAAGATATTCAGTTGTCAGAAAAATTAAGATTAGAATCACTAAGAGAAAGAGAAGGATTAAGAATAGATGATACAAGATTAGGAGAAGGAAGAGCCTTAAGAGATTTAAGCGTATCAGAGGGTAGAAGATTACAAGAATTAGGCATGTCTGAAGGAAGAAGACTGCAAGAACTTGGTATAAGTGAAAGATTAAGAGAACAAGGTTTAACTTTAGACGAGTCATTAAGATTACAACAAGCAGGTTATGATGCAGCAAGAGAAAGAGATCGTATTAGATTTGATGAAACAGGTAGATTACAGCAAACAAGATTTGATGAAGCTGGAAGACTTCAGCAAGCACAAGCTAATGAACAAATAAGATTACAGAATCTTAGAATGGCTGAGCAGCAAAGATTACAACAAGCTGATGCAATGGCTAGAGAATATCAATTTGGTGTAGCAGAAACAAGAGAGCAAAATAGATTAAATAGACTGCAAGACATGAAAGTACAAGCTATGCAAACAACAGCAGATTTAGAAGCTGCAAAAATTTCAGCAAAAGGTGCAAGACAAGGAGCATTGGCTAGTGGGCTTACGGGTATAGCAAGTGCTGGTATAAGTGCCGCGGGAGCAGGATTGTTTGATTGATAAAATAAATTAATAAACTATGGCAACAAAATACGATTTACCACAATTTAGAACACCAACACAGCAATATAGACGAATGCCTATAGTTAGAACAGCTAATTATGGTGAGTTATATGCAAAAAGTTTTTTAGCGGGGCAACAGATGTCGCAAAGTTCATTTGCTCCGATTATAGCTGCTATAGAAAAAATAGGGGCGCAAAAAAAGAGTGCAGAAAAAACTACTGATGCTTTTGATGCTCAATTAGAAAGTTCTATAGAAAGAGTTTTTAATAGCACTAGTAATGCAGACACAGAAAGCAGAAAGTTATTTAATCAAAAAGCTGATTTTCTTTCCGATCTTAAAAAACAATCTTTATTAAAAGGTAATAGAAAGCCTAAAGGAAGCGAGCTTACATATAAAGAAAAATATGAAGTAGCTTTTAAAACTTTTAAAGATGATTTACGTAATTGGGGTGCTACTGGTGACCAAATAAAAAAATTAACTACTTTGTTAACAGGGCCAGAAGCAGATAAATTATCTAATTTTCAAAACAATACTTTTTTAATGTCTTTAAAAGACGAACTTATAGAAAATAAAGGACAAGGTTTAAAATTTAGACTAAATGAAGAATTAAAAGATGAAATGTTTTTTAAAGATGCATATGGGCAAGATGTCGTTATAAGTACAGAATTTTTAGCAAATTTAGATTTACCTACTTTGTTGCATCAAAAGGCAGACTTTTCAGCAGAGGGGGCTGAAGGACAATTATTTCAAACATTAGCTGAAGAATTTAATCAATCAGGAACTATACCTACTCCAACCGCTCAAACAGAGGTAGTAGATGTAAAGCCAGGTGTTTCAGTTACTACAGCAGGAAAAACATATACAGCAGCTGAAAAAACACAAATTAAAGATACGTTGTTAGCAGATAAAAAATTTCAAGAAATTTATGGTGATGGATCAATAGCAAAATCAAAATTTGTGCATGATTGGATTCTTACTGATAATAGTACTGAAACACTTTCAATAGCTCGTGAAAAAATTAAAGCTATAGCTGAAAAAAGCGGAATAGAATTAAATGATTTTAGTGATCAAATGATTGAAACATTATTGTTTACGTATGGGATTGATAATGAAAACATGCTAGCTGAAGAAGAAGCTTTAATGGGAGCCGTGAATCAGTACATAAACGGTCAAATTGCAGATTATTTTTATAAACAAAATTATGCGCCAAATGAAATTCAAGAATTTAAAAATGTAGAAACAGAGCCTGTAACAACAGAAGATAATTCTAATTTAATACAAGCAGGTTCGGGACTAGCATTATTAAGTAATTTTGAAACTAACGGAGGCGTTTTAGACCAAATACAAAAATTCCATGGGTTGGTAGAAGGCATGGGAACATATATAGATCAAGAAACCGGTGAGCCTGTTTATGGAGGAAAAGGTAGATTAACGGAATATGCTATTGAACAATTTGGAATTGATATTCCTGCAAATAATAAATTTTCTGAAATAGGGCCAATAAGAGCTACCGGTTTAGTTGATGATAGCGGTGATGATATAGGCGTTTATGATGAATATCAATATTTTTTAGGTGACATTTTCGTTTCTTCTACTGATGATTTATATGATAGCGCTTATAACTTTTTTAAATTGAAAGGATCTGATTTTACAAAAAATCAAGTAAAAAAGCTTTTAACTCTATATACTAAAAAAACAGAGGGCTTTATTACACCAAAAGATATTAAAGCGTATGAAGACTATATTAAAGAATTACAAGAAGCCGAAAAAAAGAAATTTATAAAAGCAGGAGGTAATCCTGATAAATTTATTTCATTATTAAATGAAAATAGTTTCGATCAATACGTAGTAAGCTAATAAACTAAAATTATGCAATATAAATATTCAGTTAATGGAAAAACATATTTGCTTCCAGAAGAGCAAGTAGAATCTTTTTTAAAAACATTTCCTAATGCTCAACTTATAGAAACAGTTGGGGATACAGCGGGAAAGCAACCAGGTGTTTCAGCAGAGGCTGCGACTGCTTCACCAGAAAATGTAGCAGCCGAAAAGGAATCACAATCGGCAAGTACTTCATCGGAGTTATCATTCATGGAAAAACTTCAGCTTGCACAAAATGTAGCACCGGGGCTTAAATTACCAGCTGCTGGAACAGTCGATGCTTTCGGTAACTTTGCTTCAAGTGTTTTTAAGCTTGGAGAAGGAGTTACTGATATTGCTAATAGTTTAGTTTTAGCAGGTGTAGGTATGACAAAAGACGATTTTGGACCTGAACAAAGAAAGGCAATGCTGTTAGCTTTAGAAAACTCAGCTTTTACAGGCGGAATTGCACGACCAACTTCTTCAACTCTTGGAAACGCCGCAGAGCTTTTTAGAGAAAACTTAACAAAAAAATATAAATACAACAGTATTACAGAAGCTATTGAGGCCGATGATTATGAAGCTGCATCAGAAATGACTGTAAGCGGGTTTTTTGCATCAGCTCCATATACTTTAGCTGCTATGTACGGCACGCCAGGATTAATATTAATGGGCGGTGGTGTAGCTGGAAATAAATTTAGAGAAGAAATAGAAGCAGGAACTGATTCAAGTTTAGGTACAATAATAACAAACTCAGCATTAACAGGAACAGTTGAAGGTTTGTTTGATAGATATACTGCTGGATTATTTAGTAAAGCAAGAAGAGCTATAAAGCCTAACGATTTAGATGCAGCAAAAGATATAATTAAAAATGGATTACGTCCTATTGTAAAAAAATTAGTAGGAGGTACTCTTGGAGAAGCTGGTACAGAAGCAGGAACGGAATTAACAAATGCATATGTAGATAGATTAACTTTTGATAGAAGTACAAAATGGAAAGATATTAAATATAATATAATAGATGCGGCTATACTTGGGGCTGTAACTGGAGGAGGGTTAAAAGGAGTTGAAGCAGGCGGAATGGCTACGTATGGAAAACAAAGAGCAGAAGAGCTATTAATGGGGACGGCTGAAAAAACTTTAGTTAATAATTTAAATAATAGAATATTACAAAATAATAAAAAACTTGCAGAAGGAGATATTGATGGCATACAGGAAGTTCAATTACAAAATGAAAATAATGATTTAATGCAAGTAATTTTTGAAACAACTCAACTTAATGCTATTAAATTAAATTCAATGAATAATTCTGAGTTAACAGTTTATGTAGATAATGCTAAAAAACAACAGGATTTACTTTCATTATTACAGGTTAAAAACGAAGATGTTAAAGTTCAAGAAGCAAGAAAAAAACAATTTCAAAATTTAGCTAATGAAAACATGCAAATTGCAGAGCAGGCTGTAGAAAGAAAAGGAACCGAACTATATGAAAATTATGCTTCAACACTACAAAAAGAAGAAGTTCAACAATATATAGGCGCAAAAGTTAGACGATTTAAAACTGAAGAAGAATTTAAAGAATACGTTGGTGAAGAAGCTATAAAGGATAAAAGAAAAACTTTTACTGATAGAGGAAAAAACGCAGCATATTATAATTCTGATACTAATGAAATAGTTTTAAAAGATTATGAAGTATTTGATGAAAAAGGAACTGATAGGTTTTTAGCCGCATCTACACCTACCCATGAGGCAACTCATGCTATAATTAAAAAAGTATTTAAAACTCCTGAGCTCATTAAAAAACACGGCGTTGCTTTACAGTCTCATATAAACGAATTAGGCGGGTATTTTTCTTCTCAATATGGATATGGCAATAGAAGAATGGAAGCTTATAGACAAGAGGCCGCTGATAATGAAGCGCGTGCGGGCCAAGCAACAGCAAGATTACCTTATGGACAAAGACAAAAAATATTAGACAAGTTTACTTTAGACAATGAAGCTTTTTTAGCAGACGAAGCAATGGCTGCTGTAAGTGACGGTATACATTATGGATTTATACAAAAAAATGATAATGTATTAGAAAAAATTGCAAACTCTATACGTAGAATGTTTAACGATGTTACAGGAAAAGAAATTACATTTGAAACCCCTGAGCAAACTTTTAATTTTCTTAAAGACTTAAATAATGACGTTAAAAAAGGAAGATTAAGTCATTCAATGAAAAAAACATTAAGAAAAAATACTGATGGTAAAACTGTAGGTGAAACTACAATTGCAAAAAATACAGAGTCACTCACTGATTTTTTTGGGCCAGTATTTAGAGAATATGCTAAAAACTCTACGGCAGATAAAATTAGACAAACTTTTAAAGAATTTGAAGAAGTGCATAAAAACAGTCCTCCTGCAAGAAAAAAAGGAGGAGCTATGCATACAGCTTTACTATTTAAAGGAATTGTTGCAAAAAAATTACAAAGCCATGATTGGAGACCTGATTTTAATCAATTTAAAGATGTTATATTAAATGATTTTATATTAGATGATAAAGTAGGGATTACCCGTTTAATTATAAAACACTCTGAAAGCGGTAAAGGCGGTAATGTAGATGGTTTTGTAAATACCTATTTTCCAGATCGATTACACAAATATGTAAATAAATATTTACAACCAATTACAAAAGATGAAGAAGGAAATCCTGTTAATGCAGAATTTATGCAAATGCTTAAAAAAGATTCTGAAAAAGCAAGCCCTGATCCTGATGAAATAGAAGAGCAATTAAAAGCTGATCAAACTAATTTTAAAATTAATACTATTGATAAATTAAATTTACCTGGTGAAATTGCAGCAGAGGCGCAAGAAGTTGCAACAAGATCTATAGCTTTAAATATACCAATTATAGAAAAAGAAGCGGGTAAACCTTTTAGACAAGCAATATCAGAAGCATCAAAACGTATACTTTCTTTTAATCAAACAAGTTTAGATGTAGCATTGAAAGGCAAAAGCGGGGATAGAAAGAAAACTTTTGAAACATTTTTTACTAATAATGCAAAAGCATTATATGAAGTGTTTGATATATCAGATTTTGTAGCATCAAAAAAAGATTTAAAAACAAAATTTATAGATGGGCTAAAAAGAAAAGACGGGTCGCAAGCTAGAACAAATGTTAATTATGCAAAATATGATTCTTACGCTGGTAACAATGCTTACAGAAAAAAACCTTATGCAGAAGTAAAAGAAGAATGGTTAAATCAATTCGTTGTGCCTAAAGGTGTTGTTCCCAAATCTCCTGAATATAGACAAATAACTGAAACTAATTATAGAAGATTAAGAGATGTGCTTGCTAATAAAATAACTAATGATCAATTAAGTTTTTTATTAAATAACAATGATAGATTTAAAGAATTATTAGATGTACAAGGGGTTGAGTTAACTAAACAGCTAACTGATAAACTTAATAGAAATTTAAGACAAGGCCAATTTGCTATATTAGAAAGTAAAAAAGTAAATTCTTTTTTCTTAGCTAATCCTGAAAAAGCTTTAGAAATATTAAATGTAATGCCTGTTATAGAGTCTAAAATTTTAGGTGATAAAAAATCTATGGGGCAGGCTTTTGCAGAAGCATACCCTCATTTGCCCGAAGATATAGCAGGAGAAGTTGAAAGTGGGTTAAATTTATTCCATGTTCGTGAAGCTAAAAAAGTTGACGATAAAACAAGAGAAGAAATTGAAAAGAAATTTAAAAAACAGCAGCCTCAAAAAATTATATCTGACATGATTGATAGAAAGTCTGATAGAGCTGCAAAAATAAAATCTGGTAAATCAAAAGTATTAGCACAATTGCAAGCTGAAAAAAGAGGTTTATGGGAAAAACTTTCTAAAGAATACGGTTTTATTCCATATAATGCAGAAGACTTTGAAGGTATGTTATATAATTTATATGGTAAAGGAACACAAGGAGACGCTGATAAAGCTTGGGTATATGATAATTTAATAAAACCATATTTTGCTGCAACTGAACAAATAGATACGGACAGACTAGAGGTAGCAAATAAAATTAAAGAGCTTGAACAAACTTTTAACGCAATTCCAAATAAAAAATTAACAGATAAAATAAAATCAAATGCTGAAATTGAAGACTTTACAATAGAAGAGGCTATTAGAGTTTGGAATTTTGTAAATAATACAGAGAATATTACGCAAACTGCAAAAGATCTTGATTTAGATGTAACAACTACAAGGGCTTTATTAAATTATGTAGAAAGTTTACCGGAAATTAAAAACTTTGCTTTACAGGTAGCAAGCTCTGCGGGTGTGGATGGTTACCCAGACGCGACTGATTCATGGAGAGGCAGTAATATAGCTTATGATATTATTGAAGTTTTAAATGATGCGAGAAGAGCAAGAGCTTTAAAAACTTGGAAGCATAACTTACAAGCTTCAGGATTATATTCTTTTGAAGAAGGAGCCGAAAATCTTAAAGTAAGAAATAAAATGTTAGCTGCTTTTGGTAATGATTTTATTATAAACTTTGATAATATAATAAAAAGAATGGAAACGGGTAGAAATAGACCTCAAGGGGGTGATCCAAAAATAAATAAATTTTTCGGTTGGATTAATGCGGCTCAGGCAAATATTATGTTTTTAAATACTAAATCTGCGGGACTACAATTAATATCTACTTCAAACTTTATAAATGTATCGGATAATAATCCCTTAGCTGCTGCTGAAGCTTTTGCAAATCAAGAACAATATTGGGAAGATTTTGCTATGATATTAAATTCTGATTTTATAAAAGCAAGACAAAAAGGAACTACAATAAATATAGTAGAAGAAGATTTTGTTAGAAGCGTACAAAAAGCACAAACATTGGGTAAAAAATGGCAAAAATCTATAGGTTATTTATTAGAAAAAGGATATGTTTTAACTAGAATAGGTGATGCAACCGCTATAGCAGCAGGAGGAGCTACTTTTTACAGAAACCGAGTTAATAGATTAATTAAAGAAGGCATGGACCGTGAAAAAGCCGAAAAAACCGCTTTTAGCGATTTAAGAGCAACAGCTTTAAAATCTCAACAATCTTCTGACGCAGCACTAGTAAGTAATTTACAAGCTGGTGTTTTAGGTAGATTTGTATTTGCTTTTGCTAATACTCCTTTCCAATATAATAGATTAATGAAAAAAGCTATAAGTGATTTAGTAAATAAAAGAGGTAATCCTAAAGAACATATGGCTAAGCTTGCAAACTATGCAATAATTCAAAATGTAATGTTTAACTCCTTACAAAGTGCAATTTTTGCTTTAGCCGCTGGAAAAGAAGATGAAGAAGAGCAAGAAGAATTTAAAGGAGAAAAAATTGAAAGAGTTGCTAATGGAATGATTTCTTCAATATTAAGAGGATCAGGACTATCGGGCGCTGGACTTGATACTTTAAAAAATATTGCAGTTGCTGTTAAAGATGAAGCTGATGACCCTGAGTTATTTCAAGATAACTTTTTAGCTTTTGTAAATTCTGTAACAGACATAGCTCCTCCTCTTGATCACAAAATGAGAAAGATGAAAATATTTTTAAGAGGATTTGATGCTAATAACATGGAATGGAAACAAAAATACGATAGTCCTTATCCACAGTATATTGAGTCAATAGCAAATGGAGTTGAAGGAATTGCAAACATTCCTTTAGGAAGAGCGCTTAAAAAAATTGAAAACGTAAATCATTTATTTTCAGATGACGAAATGTTAATTTGGCAAAAGCTAGCTTTATCGCTAGGGTGGTCAACATGGGATTTAGGCATTGAGGATAAACAAGGTTTATTAGGTGGTGAACTTTATAAAAAAGAAAGAAAAAGAAAATTTTCTAAAATTACAAACTAATGGAAAATATAAGTAAACACATAAGTTTTAATGAGGCTGTAAAATCTAATACAGCAATGAGATTAAACATTGACAATACTCCAGGTGAATATCATTTAGGTAATATGACAGGAGTAGCTACAAATATATTTGAACCACTACGCGAATGGGTTGGAGGACCAATAAAAATTAATTCATTTTTCAGATCGGTTCATTTGAATACCGCAATAGGCGGAAGTGAAAGATCACAACACTGTGAAGGTAGAGCAATAGATATTGATGATACATTCGGACGTAAAACAAATGCTGAAATGTATAATTATATAAAAGATAATTTAGACTTTGACCAGCTAATATGGGAGTTTGGCAACGACGTAAACCCTGATTGGGTACACGTTAGTTATGTAGGGCCAGATGAAAATAGGGGTCGTTGTTTATTAGCAAAAAGAGTTAATGGACGAGCAGTGTATAGCATTATATAAAAAACTATTTTTAGTTTGTTTATTATTTACTTTTGTTTCTTGTTATACTATTAAAAGTAGTGTTATAGATTATTTAGATAAGAAATGGCCTGCTAAGTATTGGTATGAGCAACAAGCTATAAAAGATAGTATAAACAAAAAGGAGCACAAAGTTGTGCCCCTTCTCTGACTAATTAATATGAAAAAAACTAATTAAGAATTCTTTTTACTGTGTTCTTTATTTTCTTTTTTTAAAACTTTAACTGCTTTTTCGTACCCCTCCATTCTTTTTATTACTTCTAATGTGCCTATGGTCATATTCTGTGTTCTAACTAATTCTTTAATTAACGTATCAACCGTTTCTTCTAAACGATTTAAATTTCTTGCCATCAAAATTAATTTACTTTCCTTCATAACTTATACAAGTTGTTGTTACTTGAACTATTTGAGTACATATTCCCATCTCACATTCATTTATTAATTCAACGTCTTCATGAAAATATTCAAAGCATCTATCCTCTTCTTTACTACATGATGCCGCTGATATAAACAACAATATAATAAAAAAACACATAACATAGTCTATAAATTTCATCTTGCTTCGTTTCTTAATAATAATTTACCACTGTATTCATCTATAGTTTTTATAAGCCTATATATTTTTCTTGATTGCATTTTTACGTTTTCTCTTTCTGTTTTACTTGACTCTACACCTAAATTGCAATATAAATCCGCATCTATTGCAAGAAGTGTATCAACTTTTCTTTTTTTAGACCACGATTTAAATTCAATTATTTTTTCTATATCATCAAACGTGTATTTCATTTTGCGCTTTTAATTTGTAATACTTTTCTTTTAAAACTATATGATGCATAAGAAGCTCTTTATATTTGTCTTCATAACTCATTTTTAAGTGAGGATTAGCAAATTCATATTTTTGTTTTAACTGTAGCCTTGCTTTTTTATAAATAGCAATATATATATCTTCTCCCCAGTCTTTAAAATTTTTATATAACTTCAATCCATGTAATACTGAGGCGTGATCTTTATTTATAGTTGCACCTATATCTGATAACGCATGAGGCGTTAAATCCCTGCATAATCGAAAATATACTGCACGCTGATAAACATTATGTCTTTGTCTATTTGGTTTAGTAAAATCATTATTAAACAAATCGATCAATAAATTTTTTATTTGTGTTAGTTCCATTTATTTATATATAGTTAAACAAAAATCTATTAAAGGTAAATATATAACGTGATCATTTTTTTTTGTGTCTTTGTAACTACGCATACCCATTAATAATCCTGGATAAAATCCTGCGCTAAACTCCCATTTCATTTTGTTTTTTTTCATTTTTTTAGTCTTAATAAATTAATAATTTTTTTTATAAATTTTTTTAAACTCATTGCTTTTTTTGTTTTACAACCTTTAGATTGGCGATAGCCATTTTCAAAAAATCTTTTTATTCCTTTTTCAATTTTCATTTTTGTCTTCCTTGTCCTCTATATTTTTTTTTATAATATTTGCTAGACTTTAACCCACTGGTTTTAGTTTTTGCATGCACGCCTGGTCTTCTAACTTTTTTTCTTTCTACAACAGAATATGTTATACCTCTCCTAGCCATATACTTTTAAATTATATTTATTTTGTAATTCAACTAATTCATTCCATTTTAAATATCCTCGTGACTCAATAGCCCATTTAGTATATTTATTTATTTGTCTTTCTCTATATTTACTTCGAGCTAATTCTTTATGTGCTCTAGGATTATCTCTATTGTTTTGTCGCATTCTTTTTGGTTTTGAGGCTTAAAAAGTATTGCTGTAGGATTGTTAACCCTTAAATACTTTTTAAACATTTTCCACCGCATTGAAAACGTTTCATTTGGACGACCCTTACATTCTATTATAAACCCGTCACCTTCAAAATCTGGTGTATACTTAATAGCTCGCATAGGCTTTGAATATCCCATTACATATCCTCTGCTATTTAAAGGCTCACCAGAACCGCCTCTATTTTTAAATTCACCTTTTGAATTCATAGTTCTTTCATAACTTTTGTTACCAAAATCAAATGAATCAAATAATGTATAAGTTGTTTTTTCATATGTTGCTTTTATTTTTGCTTTTTTTAAAGCTAAATACATATATTTTTCTAAGCCTGAAGCAAAAGTAATTCCGTCTATTGTAACCTTTTTTGATACAACAGGGCCTCTTTTTTTACTTCGTTTCGTCCTTTTCATGGTAGTTTTTTAATAAAACTTCTTGTAGTTCGTCGGCTAATACAGCTTTTAATTTTTCAATATAATTAACAGCATCCATTAATTCTTCTTGTATATTATTAAGCCATTCATTTATAGACTTGCTATCTTGGTCTAAAGTTACTTTGTATTTGTTATAGCCTACATCAGATCTTGATATAAACTTTTCAACTACTTTTTCAATAATAGGGTCTCTAAACTTGTATTCTTTTTTATTCATAAGCATATCTAATATAATTAAATCAAATATCAATTTTGTTCATCTTTAACAAAAGTGCCATTTACCATTTTGCCTTTTCTATTTTTTATTTCGTTATAAGCATGTTCAATACATTCTTCAATGTTTACGCCTAAATGCTCTGATAAGTTTGTTAAAACAACCACACAGTCTCCAATGCCATCAATTATGCCTTCTGTATCGTCTTTTAAAATAGATTGTGATAATTCGCCTGCTTCTTCGTATAATTTGATCGCCTGGGTCTTTATATCGCCTTGTTGATACATATTGCGCTCTTTTGCCCATGCGCGAATTCTATCAAATATATTTGTACCTGTTGTTCTAAATAAGAACTCTTCATAATATGCTTTGTTATATATAAAACATCTATCATTATTAAACATTGATTTTTTTGCATTTTTTGAAAGCCATTCAATAGTGCCATTAGTTATATAAAATAATCCTAATTCTGTTTTCCAACTTTCACCAACATGTTTCTTTAAATATTTTTTTAATCCTGTTTTTGTTACAGGAAACGTAGTAGTCTGTTCTGTTACATTTATGTTCATTTTATTAAACAATTTATTATATGGTGTTATATCAACTTTATATCCAAACTTTTTTTGTAGTTTTATTTCTTGATCAGCTATGTAATTAATATCATCTGATTGTAATATAATTTCATATTCATTTTTTTTATATCCCTGCGCTTTTGTAACTCTATTTAAAAGGTTATTAGTAACGCCGATTTTTTTTCCTGGTATATGATAAATATAATACATTTTTTTAAATAGCTATTGGAGCTTTTATTTTAGGGCCTGGTTTATAATCCTTTAAGACTAGGTTTCCGCTTTGATATTCAAACTCAACACCATCTTTTATTTCTGTATTATACATATATTCAGATACAGCATCAAAATGATTTAAATATATATGAGCATCAATAATTGAAACTTCAACTTTTTTTGGTATAGTGTTGGTTTCACTTGCAACATATAAAAGCATTTTTGTAAATAAACAAACATCATAAGGTACACCTAAAAACATATCACCTGATCGTTGTACAACAAACATATTTAAAAATCCGTGATCTACATAAAATTGAAAATATAAATAACAAGGAGGAAGCGCCATATCTTTTATCATTGCAGGATTCCATAAATTTATTACATGCCTTCTGCTATGTCTATTATTATTAATAGAATCAATTAAATCTTTAAGCTGGTCTATATCTTGTCCGTTAAAGTTTCTTAATTGATAACCATATACAGGCCCTAAATCGCCCTCAGCAGTTGCCCAATTGTCCCATATAGTTACATTGTTATCTTTAAATCTTTTAATATTTGTTTCGCCATTTAAAAACCATTCAAATTCTGTATCAAATATTTTTTGACTCATATGCTTGCCTGTTAATATAGGAAAGTTTTCACCAACGATTTTATTATCTTTTTTTACAGCTAATAAATCAATTTTTAATTGTTGATTAAATAAAGCCTTAGTTCCAACGCCAGTTCTATCTTCTCTAAAACTGCCAGACTTTATAATTTCACCTAATAAATTTCTATATTTTTTTTCGTACATCATATATATTAACGTTTTGTTTTCGTGTTTGCTCCGTATTTATTATAATAATAAAGACTTGCTTTATAAACTTGTTTTTGAATTTCACCTGGCCCATAAGCTTCTGGTGATAAATTAGGTTTTTCTCCTTTTTTATAAGGACCTAAATTTATACCAACTTTCCATAGCTTGCCGTTTTCTACACATACGGGAAAGATTCTTATATTATTTTTTATACAATAAACCCAAGCCTCATTTTCTAAAACATTTGCACTATAGTTACCCATATTAAATTTTATTTTTCTACGTATTATGTATGCCGGCACATACAAATATAATTATTTTATTCACTTTCCCAAGGGAGTCTAGGGTTTTCATTTTGTTCTTCAGTATAATGTGGAACATACGAACCACTCTTTGGTTCCCAAGTAAAAAAGCATTCTGCTCCGTTTTCACCTAAATTTTGAAACTTTACTTTTAATACTTTTATTTTAGTTGTTTTGTTTTCATAATCTCTATGAACTAATAGTCCATGATAACTTGCATCGTACCATTCACCCCCACCTTTTATGTTATACATTGTAGGCTCTTCAATTTTACCTGAACTATCTTTATACATTTTTGTAGGGTGTGCTACAATAATTACAAGCACATCATATCGTTTAGCAAACTGCTCTATTTTAGTAAGATATTCTAATGTATAAGTATTTACATCCATGCTGTTTGCATCAACATCTCTAATTTTATTGAAAGGGTCTATAACTAAACACTTAATACCTTTACGTTTTACAAGCTCTGCTCCTTTACGTAAAACTGCTTCAAGAGAAGGAACTTCAAGGTCAATAAAATAATAATTATCATTTATATGGTTTGAGATTTCTTTCCATCTATCACTATCAATATCTTTATGCGAAGGCATACCTCCCCATATTTTACGCATAATTTTATGTGCATGCAAATAAGTTGGTGCGTTTTCAGGTGATGCAAAACCTATTTTCCAGTTATAACCTATATTATAACCAATTACCATTTGATCAACGAAATCACTTTTACCACTACTAGGTATACCAGTAACAGTAATAAACTGACCAGTGTAAGTACTGAAGATATTATCAAAGTTATTAATCCCAATCTGAAACCCCGGCTTAAAACCGTTTTTAACAAAGTCTTGTAAATCATCTTCTAAATCTTTAAATGTTGTAACGTTTTCTAAAGGAACTGGTAACGCTTTATCTATAATATTAATTAAAGATTTTGAATCTTTTAATAAAACTTCGTTTGCGTCTTTATATTCCCCATAATCAACAGTATAACAAACCTCAGAGCCTAATCTTCTAATTAATTCTTGCTTTAAAGCAATACCTGCTGTATCATTATCAACTGCAATTATTATTTTTTCTTTGTCTGCAAAATAATCTATACAATTATCTAAATAATCTAAATTATTGTGGTTAAGTGTAGCGCCGTTCGGAACTGAAATTACATTAGGTATGCCGACTTCGTGTATAGCACATACGTCCATTTCTCCTTCTACTATTATACACCAGTTATAACCAATAATACTATCAAGGTTATAAAATATTTTTTCTGCGCCTTTGTATAATTTGAAATTTTTTCTTGCATCTCTATATTTAATATTAATAAGTTGGTCGCCTATCATGTAATTAAACTTTATTGTATGCTCTTCTTTGCCTGTTTGAGGCATGTATTCCGGCCCTTGACTTATGTTTAATTCTTTAACAGTTTTTTCAGATATACCTCTTTCATTAAACCATTCAAGAACTTTATCTTTTACTTCAAAATGTGTTTTGGTAGAATACTCCGGTCTTTTATATTGTATATCAGAACCTCCTTTTCTTTGGTAAGTATGTAGTTGAAATGTTTTATTACAATTGTGGCAAGTACCTAAACCTCTTTCCCAGTCTAAACTAGCACATTTCTTTTTTTTGTTTTCAGGCTTACGTTGGTGAGAACAGAGAGGACAAACACTCTCTGCTTTACCAACCGATAGATTATATTGATTAAACTTATCTACATAAAAACCATTAACCTCTACCGTATTAAACATATAAAATAAATAAATTAATTATGACTAACACAATTGTTTGTCTATTATAATAACAATGAAATTTCGTGTTATCTCCGTTTAAAACGGAAGATCATCATCACCGCTACTATTTGTTGCTGCCTGCATAGGCATTTGTTGTGATTCTTTTTGAGGGATTGGTTCCCCGTCAGTCCACACAACCTGTAAATTACCAAGATAAATTTTAGGTTCTTTAGCGTCTCTTTCTTCTTTAGTTTGATCAACCGTAATTGATCCGTGCTGTCCAAATTGGTCAGCTTCATTATTTAAAGAAATAACAACACCAATGTATTTACCTTTTTTACCATCGTAAATTTTATCTTTAGGTATTTTAGTAACATCTATGTTACCTTTTAAAATTCCTGCCATATTATAATGTTTTTGTTATAAAATATTGATTAGGGTCAAAATTATCTGTTTCGTAAAACAGTTTATATATTTCTGCTGCTTCCTTAACTTTACGTTGACCCGCTTCATAAAATTCTGTAGAGCATTCAAAAATTCCTGTTTTTAAAGTTTTTTTATCAATAACCATAAAAACAAATTCGTAGCCGAACATAGATGAATAAATATATGCTTGACTGTCATAATTATAAGCTGAACAACTGTAACGAAATTTATTTATATCGCTAGTGCTTTTCAAATCTATAATTAATTTTTCATCGTGATTTACTATATCAGCTTTACACTTCCACATTAAACCTTCGAGTTCCATAATATTTGGTCTTTCATACTCAACCTTCATACCAGACATAAGCTCTGAAAAGTATTTATTCTTTTCAATTTTTTCTATCATGTACTCAATATTATCTACCTCATGCTGAAGCAAACAAATTTCGCCCTCTGATAAATCTTTATACTTTTTTGTATTTCTAGTACTTGCTTCTATAATTCTAAACTCTTTTAATTTATTAGGCTCAAGTATTGCAGTGTGCAAATATTTACCAATCATAAAGTTTACATGGTTTTCTCGAGGGTCTTTTAACTTTTGAGGTTCGGTTTGTAAAATTTTAATATCTGAATTGCTTAAAAACTCACGTCCTATCCCATTATAGTACTCGTCGTCGTTTTCTAAAATTTGTAATATTTTATTTCTTTGCATACTATTTTAAAGTTTCATTAATATGATCAGGCGTAGATCTTCTTGGTCTTTTAAAATCTTCTGATTCATCTTCACCAAAAGCACCTAACGCATAAAAACCAGTTAGCTTCAACGCGATTCTTGACATTGCTCTTTTTTCAGCCATTGCAAGAACATAACTTTGTCTGCAATTTTTTTCATTTGCTTCACCATATGTTTCAAGCTTACGGTTATTCCATTCAGCAGTTGCTTTAACTGCAGCAGAAACACCAGGAGTGTATTCTATACAATCATATTGAATATCAATATCTGCTTGTGCTTGTATTTTATCAATACCTGCACGAGTTATAATAGTCCAACCTTGTGGACTTTTAAAAGTATCTTCTTTATCAAGACCATACTTTTTATATAAGTTGTTTAATAATTCTGATTTAGTCATTTGTTTGAACTCTTTTATTTAACTTTTTAATAAGCTTAATTATTTCATAATCGTTTAATGTATCAGCGATTAATAATATAGCTTTTACTTTTTTTTCGTAGTTATACATCTTTTATATTAATAACAAACAGTGTTCGTGTTATCTCCGGGACTTATCCTAGATAATCTATTACTTGCTCTGGCTGTACCTCGCTTATAAGTTTATCAATAGCGTCTTTTTTTATTTGAGATACTCTAACATACGAGGCTGATCCTTTTATATTTAGTTGTGCGGAAATTTGTTTTGCAGTAAGTTTATTACAATCTAAACCATAACTTAACCTTAGTACTTCATATTCTAATTCACTTAAATAAAGTTTCATAATACCCATTAAATACTGATTAAGTATATTAATATTATAAGTAGCTGAGTTGTCTGGTACTTGCAATAAAATATTTGCATCATTTGAAGTATTAGCATCTAAGCTTACAAAAATACTATCAAAGAATACTTTAACCATTTCTTTATTACTGCTGTTTTTGCGTATTTCATTTAATTTATGTTCAGGTATACGCATACTACCTCTATTTATATCTATAGCTCTTCTTATAGCTCCCCTAATTCTTTTCTTTAAAAATCCTTTGACCATATTGTGTTCTTCACCTTTATTAGCTTCAGTATAAACTTTTTCCCAATCTATTTTATCAATAGCATGTATTAACCCTCTTGTGCCTTCTTGCATCATATCCATTATATCTAAAACGCCTGAGGCTTGATAAGTATTTGAAAAGCTTCTTGCAACATCTTCAACAAGTGGTATAAAACATAATATAAGATCATTTCGTGAGGTTTCAGGATTACAACACTGCTCAACTGCTTGAGGCTTTAGCTCGTTCTTGAATCGAACGTAGTTTGCTATGTTGTAATATTTCATTGTTTAACTTTTCTTTTTCTACATTTAATTCACTTGTAATGTTTCTAAATATAGTTCGAGTTGAAACTTTTAAATACTTAGCTATTCCGCTTATAGTAATTTTTTTCTGCTCATCATTTATAAATAACATGGCTTCATATATATCACTTTCCGTAGCTTGTTTACTTTTACCTAATATTTTACCTACTAGCTGTAACTTTTCAATACGGTTTAATCCACAGTTATCTTTAAATATTATTTTTCTTATTCTATTTTTAGGAGGAGTATCAATATCTATACTATATAATTCTTCTAATATATGATCTAATTTACTCTCCTTAATTACGAATGTAGTAAAACCGTTTGATTTGGTAGAAAGGTGTATAGCAATTTTTCTTAACTCTTGTTTGCTTAAGTTTGGATTTAAATGCCATAAAACTAATAAATGCCACTTTAAAGATTTGTAAGTATTTATTTTCGCTTTGCTTTTAAATAGATGATAGCACTCATAAGTTCCATTTTCATAAAACCTATAGTGCTTTGTATCATCACTGGGAATATCATGTATAGGATCCCGTTTATAAACTACTCTATGGCGATTTAAATAATCTAAATCTCTCTCGTGCGACATTAGCTTGTTACTTATATTAATTATTAACCCTAATGTCACGTTACAAGAATCCTGTAATAACGCTGATATTTTCTCATAAACCACAATTTATTTTTGATTTCATCAAAAGCTTTCATTGCTTCTTTATCCGTCATTTTATCTAAATTAAATGTTATACGGCTAATCTCATCGTGTAATTCCCAAACTCTAGAGCCCACGTAAGCCCTATGCTCTGCCTTTCGTTTATTAAAAAACAGAGCCATAGGAGATGGTGTGAAATTAATCTTCATTAACTTCAATATTACTTAAGTTAAGCTTAGCGTTTCTTTCAGCTTCAACACGTGATGAGTCGCAAGCATAATCCCATACTTCGCGACATATATCTTCAGCTGTACCACCATTATGTAGTTCATCAGCAAACCAAGTATAAACAGCGACCTTATAACCACCTTTAATATCAGATTCTAATTCGTCCCACAAATCTTGTACGTCACTTGTCATATTACCAAGCCATGTACATTTAGATGCATCTTGTGTAGTATAATGTAATAAAGTACCGTCCATACTTTCTTCAGATAAATATATAGCCCACCCTTTATATTTAGAGTCGTATATATCATCTGTTACAACAACCTCAGTACCATAATAGGATTCGATTGCTTTTACATAATCCTCAGGTTGAGGAAGTTCGTGAATAGGTTTATTTTCCATATTAATTTAATTTAATTTATTATGATAACAAAATTAATCCGTGTTATCATCGGATATATTTTCATAATTACCAATCTTAAACTTATAAGCTAAGTCATCAGCAATAGAGTGTAAGGTGCTAGTAATGTGATCTTGTATTATATCATATATTCGGCTATCTAAACTACCTTCTGGTCGCCATACACTAGAATTATGGTTTTCTAAAGTATCTACTACTTTTTCAATTGCTTCTTTAATGTCCATTTCTATTAATTCTCTATCCATTATATATCATCATTTGGGTTATCTAAACGAGGTATTAATCTATTATATGTTAACCCCTCATTGTCTCTATAAACATTATGTTCAACAGTGTAATTTTTTTTAAGGAACGAACTATAATCTTCATATATTTCATTCCACAAAGCTTCACCTAATTCAACTTTGAAATCTACTATATATTTATTAGTTTTAGTAAGTCCTCCATAACAATAACAGGACTCCATCATACTTTTAAAAGCATCAACACTAGACTCAAAGTCATTGGCTATCAGCTGGTTATCGTGTAAAGGTAATTTATTCTTCTTCATTTTCAGGTAGGTTTAATTCATTTTTAATTTGCCCTTCTATATCGCTGTCATATAACGCACCCTCTAATGCCCATATCGCTGCTTGCATTTCACTGTTAGCTCTTTCGCCTGTCATAGGGTCGTCAGCCCATATATCATAATTAAGCTGTTTTAAAATTTCTTTGCAGTCCCATGAATATATACACTTATTTTCTACATAAGAGTTTATGTGGTCACCAATATGCCATTCCTCGAACTCATAGTCATCACTCATAAGTTCCCAATTAATGTCGGTAACTACTGTATCAATACAGTCTTTTCTCCAGTCGTGAGCGGCTTGCTCTGCCTCAGTAAGCCACTCGTACTTTTTTGTTTCTTCAGTATTTCTCATATCGCTGCCATATTTAAAATATCTGATTTGTTTACAAAGTCTAAGACTCGTTTAGAACAATACAATTTTTGTGCTTGGTCTAAATCTTTAAAATCTTTATTATAAAACTTAACTGCTGCAATATCTAATAAAGCATCAGTAATTTTGGTAGAATTATTTGTCATGATTATTAATTTATAGTTATAACAATAATACCTCGTGTTATCTTCGGGTTAGCTTTCTATTGTCGTATGACGTTAGGGCAATGGACGGTCACCTCCATGTAAAGTAAAATTGGAAATGCGTAAGGGTATGACATGTATAGCATTGCACGCTGCACAACATCTCCCTTCTTCTTTTATAGGGGAGGGATTGTGGCCTTCATCGTGATATACATTACCACATATTACACAGTGGTTTTCAGTCATAGCTTTCATAAATTTTTTTTGATATTTCAATTAATGTTGAGTATATAATAGTTTTAATAATATCTTTGTGATATTCTTGGTCTTTAGGTATTAAAGATACCTCAGGGTAATTAGTACGATGTATTAAATCAACTAATTCAATTATAGACATTTCATTGTCTGCTTCAAGTCGTAAAAAGTATTCACGCGCATAAAATGGTGCAGCAATTTCATTTATCTCATATAATTTACCTTTACTAATACTCATATATATAAAATAGTAATTTTTTTGAAAAAAAGAAATAAAGGGGGTGAATCAGGTATTACCTTTTTATATCACCTTTTTGCGTCATGCCACCTGACCGCTTTATTTCATAAAATATTAAGGAACAGAACTCCATCAGTATCTGTATTACGTTGGATAGTTTTACACTCAAGATACTGTCTTGCACAATTGCGAAGATACTGTCTTAGCTTAACTATTATTCTTGGAAGCCAACAACCTTCATAAAAATAATAAATAGAAAAATCAAATATTATAACAATATTAATTCGTGTTGTCGTCGGAGTCTATTTCTTTCATCATTTTATTTATATAAAACTCCAACACTTCTTCTTTTTGTTCATCTGTTAAGGAATGAAAACCAAACTCGGCAAACATTGCATCACTTAACATATTTAAATGCGCTAATCTTCTATACTTGCTCATAATCTTTTATTACTTTTATATCATAATGTCTTGCTACATAATTAATATGTCTTTGAGTCGTTACCGACCACCAACCATGTTGATGTAACTTATATTGCAAATTGTCAGCGTGGTACATTAACGTTGCAACATGAGTGTCGTAAGAATAGATTTTGTCACCATCCTGTTTTAAATTCTTTTTATGTCTGTCAAATGTTTTCAATGTGCTTATATTTACTTATCATCCATTCAATATTACTAAGGCTAAAACCTTTGTCAGTTATGTAATCTACATACTCGTCGTTTTCCCACTGGTGAAACCAGTCTGGTTCTTTTGTCATATCTTGTTGATAAACTTTACCATCTTCGAAATTTAATATAGTTAATGTCATATTTATTTATTTTTTTTCGTTTATTATTCTTTTGATATAATCAAGTCCTGCAATAAATCCTGAATTCCATATTGAATCATTCTCTACTGATGTCATCCATTTGGTCATGATTTCTTCATGGTCATGTACCATATTGGTTCTAATTTCAAAATCTGCTTTTTCAATTGCGTTTAATATTTCTTGCTTTTTCATATTTATTTATTTTAATATTATAACAATATAAATCCGTATCATTTCCGGAATACGGATTCATATTGCTAAACTCTACTTTACTTATTACGCTTATCGTTTTTAAACCAATAGGTATTGTAATGCGCGTAATCAACATCACCTGGCTGTTCTTTCCAGTTTTTATAGCATTGATTTAATCTGTTTAACCTTTCTATTTCGTCGGCATAACATTTTAAATCTATAGTAAAATTATTAGTAGCGTTAATTATACCGAATTCGTACATTTCTCGCATTTCTTCTATTTCTATATTTGCATATTCTAATTCTTCAATTAATTCTTCTTTAGATAGTTTAGTATAGTTCATATTTATTTATTTTAGTTATTATATATTTGAATTAATTCTTCAACGCACGACTTTACTATATCGTCGTTGTCAAGATTATACTTATCCATACGGTTTATTTCCGATTGAATTTTTTCGATTTGCATCGACAAAGCAATGTAATGTTGCTTTACTTCTATTAATCTTTTTTTCATATTTAAGTTTTAAGATTCATATATTATAACATTATAAATCCGTATCGTCGTCGTAATAAAAATCACAGTGTTCTTTACAATGACCACATATACCGTACTCGATCATGCCTAAGTACGGTAGTGCGTCACAGCAATGTGATACGGGTGATGTATAGCATTGCGGTTTAGTATTACTTTTCATATTATTTACTTTGTTTTTTTAATTGATAAAGTATATTATCAAATTTATAATACTCTTCAGTATTCGGTAATTCAATTGTTGAATGTTCTTTTAATTCTTCCATCCAATACTCAATTACATATATTAACGATTCTGTTTGTTCGTTTGTTAATTCAATTTTTATCATATTATTATTTTTAAATTATTTAATCTTCTATTTTTACTTTACTTGCTTCACAACATAAAGGGTAGTAAGTAGTAAATATATCATTGAATAAATGCTTACGGCACTCTTCATTTCTTTTATCTAGTAAAGAACATTCTTTATTAGAAACTTTTGCTTTACTCCACGCTATATCTTTAGCATGTTCATCTAAATGGTATTGTATATCGCTGAATGCTAGTTCAGTTAAGTATTGAATTGCTTCTTTACTATTTGTAATGGTATTATGTATAAATTTTCTTTTTTTCATATTTAAGTTTATTATTATTACAATTTATTTTCGTGTTATTATCGGATTAATATTCTTCTTCTTTATATTCTTCACCTGTATCTTCTATAGTCCAATCGAAATCTTCTATTTCATACGATATACTACCGTCCCATAATGCTTCTGATAAAAGTTTATGAATTTCTTCTTTACTTTGCCATGATGTACTTGTAATTGTAATTTTCTTTATTGTTTTCATATTTATCTATTTTGATTTATATACTGTTCTATTTCTTTTCTAAAATTAATTAGTTGACTTGGGTACATAAAAGAATCGTTAAGATTCAGTTTGGTATTTATTTGTTTAAAGAAGTTATGTATTTCTTCTTCTACTATATTATATTCCCTACTGTTTAAATTTTTCATATTTATTTATTTTAATTATTATTATAATACTCTTCGAACTGTTCTATACAGTCGTTTACATATTGTTTCTCTACTAAGTCTTCAATATGACTAATAACATTGGTAATGGAATTTAAGTCATATACTTTACTTAAAAAGACTAATTGTTTTTTATTTAATTTTTTCATATTTAAGTTTATTATTATAACATTTTACTGTCGTATCATTTTCGGATTACTTTACTTTATTTATTTTTGTTTATATATTTCAATATCATAATATTCATAACTATTCCATAAATCATATTTATCATTTAAATCTGATAAAACTTCAATTTCCCATTTATACCCACACCAACTTATTAAATGAGGATAAGCGGAGAATGGTATAAGGTGAATATCAATAATTTTATCACTTTTATTATATAAATATACTTTCCAAAATGTATTTTTCTGTTTTTTACTTTTCATATTTATTTATTTTTATTGTTGTTCTGTACTTAACTTTTCTATTTCGGTCCAATACCATTCTAATATTTCTTCTACTGCTTGAGTGAAGTCATCTTTGTCTATTATACCTTCCTTATACACATCGGCATGGAATAGTATTTCTTTACTTACTTTTTCTATTTTCATAATTTATTTATTTTTCTAATTTATTTAATAAAATATAAAGTATTTCAGGAGATGTATGTCTAGAGTGGTCATCAATCCATTCATCACTAATTATATTTTTATTATACATTTCTAAAATAATTTCATTTTCTATTTCTATTAACTTTTCTTCTCCTTTGAAATCATTTTCGTCAAGAGTAGAATAGTCTTTTATTAATTGTTTTAATTTACTTTTCATATTTATTTATTTAGTTATAGTTAAGATTAGTTGGAAGGGGTTTGGTTGTTCCACTTCAATATCTACATTTCCTTTCTTATAGTTTTGTTTTATATTTTTTAAAAGGTGTAGTTTGTTTTTATCTATTTTACTTTCCATAATATTTATATTTAAAATTCACTTATTATAACATAGTAATTTCGTATAATCTTCGTGTATAGGTAAAGTAGGCTTTACGTTTAGTTATGTAAAGTAGTAGTACAGATACTACACATACTCTCTCTGTGTGCAAAAGGTGCAAAAACGTGACGTTAGGTAGTAATAATAACTATAATAACACCCTACTGTCGCACTTTTTACTAGTTTTGACTCTACTATTCTTGTTTTGTCTACACTCTCCTGCATTTTACCCCACTTTACCTTCGTGTACTCTCCGGATGCTATACATATTGCTATACACGACCACACCCTCGAGTGTTGAAGGGTGGCCGTAGTGAGGAAGGGTGGAATCTTTTATTTATTTCTGAGCTCTTTTAACTCTTCTTCGAGTTGTATTATATATTCTACACCCCACTGTGTGTCTTGATATATAATTTCATATAATTCATCGTATCTATTCATATTATTTAATTTAAGTTTAATAAACCCCCTCCGAAGAGGGGATTAAGATTAGTTATTAGATATATTGAGCATCGCGAACAAACTTCGGTAAGTCATGCGTTTGCGTATAGTTTTTATGTTTCTGGAATGAATACATATTATCAAACCTTTCTTGATGCGTTGTATAGACTAAGTCATGGTCGTAATTCCTTTCTTTACCGTCATAGTTTGTATACTTGAAGATAATACCTTGACCTATTAAAGATTTTCTAATTACAAATCTTTTGGTTTCTAACATTGGTTTTTCAGTTTTAGTTTTAACTGATTTAACTGATTTAGTTTTAGTTTTAGTTTTAGTATTAGAATTTTTCATATTTATTATTATTATATATTTATTAAATTAAATTTAGTTTTGAATTATTTAAATTCACTTATTATAACATTACTATCTCGTACTATCTTCGGGCCTTATTTCCTTTACTTCACCCGTGCTTACTCCGGGTTGCTATACACAATGCTATACACCCTCGGCCCATTCCCCGCTTTCCTTCCCGTCCCTCACTAGAGTAATGACTCGTCGTTGACTATTGGGTCGGTCTGGATTGCAGGTACTACGGGTTATCCGAGAGCAAACTTAAATATAAACTACATTATATTTTTAAAGTACTTAGTATAGTGATGTAAGTTTCTATTTGTTATTTGAGTTGTATAATAGTATTGATTATTTATTTTAATTAGACTAAGACTTTTGCAAAACTCTTTTGCTGGTTTTAAAACTTCAGTTATAGTATTATTATTTATAGTGAAGTAGATGTTTTTAGATTTAATATATTTAAGTTGTTTTGACATTGTATTAATTTTTAAATTCATATATTATAACAAATATAAACCGTACCGTCTCCGGGCTATGCTATACACCGTACCGGTGCTATAACGCGCTATTTCAAAAAGGCAAACGATTTGCAGGAAAAGCTGTAAAAACAGGCCCCGTGGGGGTAAAATGTTCACTTTTACATACCGTACCATCTCCGTGTAATATAGTGTAACCCATTAGCTCTACATATCTAATAAGTTTTTTTTCGTATATTGGTGTATGAATAAAATCAGATATGTTAAATCTCGAAATCAGTATTTAACAGAGGAAGAGATCTTTACCTGGGTTGGTGAGAGGCAGCAGCAGTTATTAGATCTATCTCCGAAGTTTCAAATGTACTTTGAAGATTGCTTAGGGAATTTTGTAAAGATTAAGGGAAAACATTATAAGGTGACATTAGGTACTAAAGAAATATTTAATAAGTAGCTATTGTCGTGTAATAAGTAAAGTATGAGTTATAAACAGTATAAACATCTTATGCAAACAAATTTTATGGGTATAAGAGATAAAGTAAAACAATATGGCAAAACAAAAATTAAGTCCTCTCGCGGCCAAAAGAAAAGCAGTTAGGGATAAGAAATACGCAATGTCGGCGGATCGTAAAATGAAGAAGGCGGAAAACCAAAGAAAAAGGCGAGCGGCTCTTAAAAGAGGTGTAAACTTAAAAGGAAAAGATTATGACCACACAAGAGGTAAATTTGTATCTGTAAAAGTAAACAGAGGAAATGGCGGACGTGGTACTAAAAAAAAATAAAAGTGCGTAATTATTAAAGCATAGGAAAAACCTAAATACCAAAAACGATGACGTTTTATTATAAAACCTATTCCTTCTCACAAGGTGGGCAGGGAATACCCGAAGAAACCAGGAAGCTTTGGGAGCTTATAGCTGACAAAAAGAACTGGAGAATAGTCCAATTACCAAACGGATATTATCAAGCAGAATATAATAAAGATGATGCTTGGATCGATGTAACCAGACGAGAAACGCTGGATGCCTGTGAAACCGCAATAGACAAGAGCATTGAACATTATAAGAAGAAGCTTGAGTTTGCCGACGGACCAAAAGTAATAAAGACATTCAAATAATCACTTCTTATCAATTAAATTAAATTAAATGGAATATAATAACCCAAGTGAGATAGTAAAGGATTTAACCTTTGGCGAACACGCCAGAGATAGAATCATGCAAGGTGTAGAAAAATTATCCTCAGCGGTAGCTTCTACGCTTGGTGCTTCAGGAAAATGTGTGATATACGAAGATGCAATGGGTAACCCAATAATAACTAAAGATGGTGTTACAGTTGCAGAATCAGTAGTATTAATTAACCCGGTGGAAAATATAGGGGCAACACTAATAAAAGAAGCAGCTAAAAAAACAGTCAGAGAGGCAGGTGACGGAACCACCACCGCAACCGTCCTTGCCCATTCTCTGCTCCAGGAAATGAATGTAGCGTCTGATAGTTACTCAATAAGAGAAATAAAATCAGCAGTATCGAGTGGCCTGGAAAAAGTATTAGAGTACTTAGATAAAAAAAGTATTAA
>Ga0208127_1000037_pt1 | contig 59878 bp, 61 predicted proteins | sample ETNtaG_6_FD_185751 | JGI IMG/M metagenome (GOLD analysis project Ga0208127, IMG submission 185751) | Marine microbial and viral communities from oxygen minimum zone, Eastern Pacific Ocean - ETNP201306SV45 (SPAdes) (version 2) | ecosystem: Environmental > Aquatic > Marine > Oceanic ... | reverse complement strand
TGCTTCCCTTAGCTTCATCATCTGGCAGCGGTACGGTCTCATAGGGAGGCTCGGCAGACACGACTAAAGATTGCGCTTCAGAATTTTGCGTTAACTCGCTCTCAGAGTCTTTTGTGTCGATGGAAATTTCCCCGCGTTCAGCAAACTCAGCCAAATCAGAAGCTTGGTCAGTTCCCCCCAGAAAAACCGCAGCCAGCCCTGCGACTATCGCGATCGCAGCGAATGAACTTAAGCCGCTAAAAATCATCCGACGACGACGAGCCCTGGTGGCTGCTCGGACGCGTACAGCGTCAACTAGGCCTGGCGTCAGTGTTACCTGTTCACCGGTGTCGCGTAGGTGCCGTCGCACTTCGTCATCAAAACTCAAGGTCTTTATCCTCCTGGTCTGACGTGGGACCAAATTTCGCACTATTTCCAAGTTCTCCGGCAAGTTGACTTAAAGCTCGGCTAAGCCTGCTTTTCACTGTGCCTGGTCGAATACCAAGCGCTTCCGCCGTTTCGTCTATCGACCATTCCATAAAAAATCGCGCAACTACTACTGTTCGGTGAGTCGGAGTCAAGCGGTCCAGGGCTCTCTCTAAGTCCACATCAACGATCTCGTCCTCGGTGAATTCACCTTTGGCCAGTAGAGGGCGTTTCTCTCGTTCTCTCCGCGCTCGCCGGAGCCACGATCGAGCCCAATTCATGCCTACTCGGTACACCCATCCTTGGGGGTTCGCATATGTCGAGACTTCTGCCCAACGTTGACAAGCCCTAACAAAAGCTTCATCAGCCGCCTCCGCTCCGAGATCAGGGTTACGCAGGCTCAAGCTAAGCGCTCTTGCTATCCGGTCGCGGTGAGTAGCGTAGAAGGTGTCGAAGTTTCCGTGTTCGATCGCCGGCAACTGATTTGCACTCGACGCAAGGACTGTTGGGTTCAGCTGATCTTCAGCCACCTGATTTCCCTCGGTTTGGGCCTTTATCGGAAAGACTGGATGACTCGATCCTGCTAGAGCTTGGGTAGTTGGGGACATTCATGAGGATCAACTGGTTCCATTTTCCACAAAGTTACCCCGGGAAGGCCCTTACCTACCTTCGGGTCTATACAACTTGATTGGTCCTTGACCGGTCATCAACTCATTCTGCCGATGCCAAGCTCGACCAGCTTGAGCTCCCCCATCTACAACCATCGCTGTTCCAGTGACAAACGTTGAGTCATCGGAGGCCAAATACAGAGCTGCGTTAGCTATATCCTCAGGTTCGCCTACTCGACCAACCGGTTGATGACGACCAAAACGCTGTCGGAACTTTTCTTGACGCTCCTCGTCTAAGGGCCCATGAGCTAACGGAGTGGCGACTACCCCCGGACAGATTGCGTTGACTCTTATGCCCTGTTGCCCAAGTTCGAGCGCAACAGATTTGGTGAGGTGGATGACAGCGGACTTCGTTGCTGTATAGAGGTGCGGTGATTCGCCTGCCTGGAGACCAGCAACCGATGCGGTTGAAATGATGGACCCCGATTCTTGTTCCTTCATCACTGGGGCTGCATGTTTCATGCCGAAAAAGACACCCTTTAGAAGCACGTCAACTGTTAGATCGAAGTCAGCTTCGCTAATCGACTCAATCGGTCCCCTAGCCCCTCCGAAGCCTGCATTGTTGAACATGACATCTACTCGACCCCATTTAGATTTGGCATGCAGAATGGCCCCAGCTACATCTGCTTCTCGCGACACGTCGACATGAAAAAAGTCACCGTTATCTCCGAGTTCAGCTGCGACGCGTTCGCCTTTCTCACTGTCCATGTCAGTCACCAGCACCCGTGCGCCTTCGGAAGCAAAGAGATGCGCTGTCGCTGCTCCCATTCCACTTGCAGCTCCGGTTATGACCGCTACCTTGCCATCAAGCCTCGCCATCTCGAACCTCCTCAGATCTATTTTCGCTCAACAGGACACCAGCTTGGGAAAGTACTTCAACCTCATGCTGACTTGCATTCAACCAGCTTTCCAACACCTCGAAGTTATGTTCACCCCGATAAGGCGCTACTGAATCTGGTTTTAGTCCAGAGTCACTGTTCGAAAACCTGTATGGCGTTTGGGCGACTCTTCTGGTTGATCCATCTCGAGCATTTATGACGACAGATGAGCCTCGATGTTGAGCAGTCGGTGAGTCGTAAGCCTCAGCAACTGTTTTAATGTCACCCCATGCCAGGTTGCATTTATCTAGCGCTTCGTACATCTCAGCTCGCGAATCAAAGGAACTAAGAAAGCGATTAATTTCTGCCTCTCTCAAGGACCGCTTGGTAGGGATATCTGCATCTTCAGGTGCTGGATCGTTAAGCCCATGCACTTCGTGTAATTGTTTCCAGACCCAACGAAAGTCGCCTGCTGTTAGAACGGGTCCATCCACCCCTTCCCATACGAGGCCTCCTGCTGACGAGTACCGGACGCCGTCAAGCCCCACGTGGCTAGTGTCATCGGTCGAGAGAAATGCATCCAGCATGCACATATCTATATGTTGGCCTTCGCCAGTTAATTCGGCCACGCGTAACGCTGCCAAAAGGCCGATGGTGCCATGCAAGGAGGCATTGGTATCTGCAGCAGAGAGATTTAGATCGGCAACTGGTTGTTCATTCCAATCTGCGCTGCGTTGTAGCCATCCAGATTCGCCGTGCAATATCGGAGCGTAAGCGGCTCGCCCAGATTCTGGGCCCTCTTGGCCAAAGCCCGAAATCGACAGCATGACTAGCTTCTTATTAAGGGCTTTGAGGTCTTCGTAGGCAACACCAAATTTTTTCATAATGCCTGGTCGAAAATTTTCAATAAGCACATCAGCTTCTGCTGCTAGTCGGCGAATAAGTTCAGCTCCTCCTTCAGCCCGAAGATCGATGCATACATTGCTCTTTCCCGCATTCTGTTGGGTGTAGTAACCAGCGAGGCCTGCTCGCACCTTCCCCCAGTTTCTTGTGACATCGCCCTCGGGTGGCTCGACTTTCACAACCTCTGCTCCCAAGTCATTCAGAATGCGTCCTGCAAACGGGCCTGCAAGCACTCTGCTGAGGTCAAGTACTTTGATTCCTTCGAGCGGCCGCACTGGTACCCCCTTATAGCGCTCCGGGATGGAGCTGCGCGTGCACTGAAGTCTCGCGCGTGGATTCACGGTCAGCTAACAAGCACAAAAAATTAACGACCTCTTGGAGGGGCCTGTGCCGCTCACTTAGGAGTGTCGCCACAAACAGTCACACGATTCATGTGTCGCCTGTGCCCCTGATAGTCGTTTAGTGCATAGTGTTGAACGATTCGGTTGTCCCACATAGTTAATGTTCCGACTTCCCATTTCACTCGACAGGTAAAACGTTCTTGTTCGCAGTGACGGTACAAAAAGTTCAAGAGAGCGTCACTCTCAGCCCGTTCCATACCTTTGATACTTTCGGTAAAAGGTCGGTTTACGTAAAGAGACCTCAATCCTGATTCTGGATGCGTTCGCACGATTGGGTGTTCAACTTGCCGGTGGGCTTCGTCGGAGACTTCTAATTGCATTGATCCGTAATTCCGCTTCTCGGAATCGCCGCCTCTTCCATATTGACTTGCGGCGGAATGCAATCCTTTGAGGTCGCCCAGAATTGATTTCATTCTGTCCGAGAGTGCCATATATGCCACATGTTGGTTGGAGAAGAGAGTGTCCCCACCATATTCAGGCACCTCCAGGGCATAGAGAAGTGACCCAAGGGGAGGTTCCGAAAGGAATGACATGTCGGAATGCCAACCTCCACCAAAATTAATTTTTTCGTCGCGTTCTTTGATGATGGGAACGACTTCGGGAGCTTCTTCTAGACCAGTGATGTAAGGGTGAGTTTCGAGCGGCCCGAAATGCTCTGCAAATGTTTTCTGTTGCGAAGGCGACAGCGTTTGTTCCCGGAAAACTAGGACGTGGTATCGGTTGAATATCTCACGAATTCGGTTGACTTGAGCTGGTTCAACCTGCGCTAAGTCGATGCCTTTGATCTCAGCTCCCAACGCGCCCGCTATGGGTTTGATCTGGAAGTCTAAATCGACTGCATCGCTCATGTCTTCAAGGTTAGTCAGCCATCTTGCGCAGCCGTTCCCCGACTTCAGCTATTACTTCAATCCCTACTTCGGCCGTCGATGCTACGGGCGTCAAGTTGAAATGGCGGCATCCTGCATCTAAATACGGGGCCAAGAAATCGACGATGTCGTTCACCGTTCCGTGCGGGGTGTATCTCGCAAATTTGTCAAAGGGAACCCGGTAAAACCCCTCCATAGCAGGGCCTACAAAGGACGCTGCTTCTGCGCGGTCTTTGCCTACTCCGACCCATAGCTGAATTCCATGATCGGCTTGAACCTGTCGGTCCGCCTCTTCGGCTGCTTGATTAAAAATCGCTATTGAGTCCGCATACCGTTCGCTGGAACACCAAATGCCCAACCATCCATCTGCATACTTGCCGGCTCTACGCAGCGCAGCATCTGCTCGCCCACCGACGTAGACAGGAATTGGTGGATTTGGGGTGGGAATTATTCGTGCCTCTTCGAATTGGAAGAATTCTCCAGCATGATTGACAGTCTCACCGGCTAACAATCTTTGAAGAACAGAAAGCGATTCGTCGGTTCTCTTGCCCCGCGTAGTTGGGTCTACACCACATATCTCAACCTCGTGACGGTCATCACCGCCAACTCCTACTCCGAAGCTGATGCGACCAGGAGCCATCTCTGCCAAATTAGCGAGTTGCCTTGCTACCGGTATGGGATGGCGAAGGGGCAGTAGATACACGCCAATATAGATGCCTATGGTTGGATGCAAGTTAGCTACTGCTGCTGCTACCACCATTCCGTCATGCCCGTGTCCTACTCGAAAGCTGACATGGTCTGCGAAGAACACATGGTCAATTCCAGCGTCTGCTACCAGCTCCACAACTTTACGACGCTCGTCCCACGGACGGGTCCAAATGTCGATACCGGGCGTTACCCCAACCCGCACCGACGTCATGATTTGGGCGCCATTATCAAACATGTTCCTTGCGCAGCGGCTACCAACCGGTCGCCATTGGCGACATCGATCCTCACAACTGCTGTGGTCCGGCTCATAGAGATCACTTCAGCGTTCGCTGTGCAAGTTCCTTCACTAACTGGTTTCAACAAATTGATTTTGAACTCGGTTGTGGCGGCCCAAGACCCTTTCGGCATTACCGGGTACAGCACCACCCCGAGGACGTGATCACAAAAAGCTGAAAGGCATCCGCCGTGCATATTTCCGATCATGGTGATCATCTCTTCGGTTACATCAAACGAAGCAGTTAATTTTCCCGGTCCAACGCTGTCGACACGTATTCCAAGGAACCCGTCAATGCCCTTTTCCGGTTCAAACTGTTTGAAACGTTCCGCGGTTTCAGGATTCCAATGTTCAAATGTCAATCCCATGGTCGCACCGTAGCCTCCCACGAGATCTTTAGCTGCAGTTCTCTAGGCTGCCTAGCAGTCCGCTTGAAGAGACCTTTGTGCATATCTCGAGATTAGTCGTTGCAATGGATCGGCAAATATCTAAACACCCCACTTGATTGGGAGATGTTTTAAGCCATTTTGAAAATTAGAAACTAGGTATTCCGGGGTTCCGTTCAGAGAGAGATTTGGGAGGCGCGTGAGTGCTTGGTTGAAGATGGCAGACATTTGCATTCGAGCAAGGTGTGCGCCTAGACAGAAATGCGGACCCGCTCCAAAAGTGACGTGGTCATTGGGTGCTCGCTCAATATTGAATTCGTCTGGGGATTCGAACACCTCAGGGTCTCGGTTGGCTGCTGCGTGGTAGACGACTACTTTGTCACCTGCACGGATCTGCTCGCCTCCAAGCTCCAAGTCTTCGGTGGCGGTTCTACGAAAATGAATGACTGGAGGCGAGTACCGCAACATTTCTTCAATGGCAGAAGGAAGTAGTTCTAGATTGTTGAGTAACTTCTTCATCTCTGCCGGATGTTCGAGCAGTGCCATCATGCCCCCGGGAATTCCATTTCTAAGAGTTTCATTTCCAGCGACAGCAAACAGAAAAAACATGGTCTCGAACTCTTCTGTAGTAATGGCTCCTTGGTCATCTGGAGTAGCAAGCAATATGGACACCACATCATCACCTGGTTGTTGCCTTCGATATTGGGCTAGCTCTCCAGCGTAGAAATACATGTCCGCAAGCCCTTGACGAGATCTCGGGTCAGGCATCCGACCGTAACGGTCAGCCTTAATTTCTTGCCGAATCGCTCGCGCCTTAAGTGCCATTTCGCTACCTGTTTGGGGGTCGAACTGATCAGAAGTCGAATATTCAGTGTCCTGGTACCCAATCACTCTGTTGCTCCAGTCGAACAACAGCATCCGGTCTTGTTCAGGAACTCCCATAATCTCAGCGAGCGTCATCAACGGTAATTCCCCCGCTTCTTTCGCGAAATCAGCCTGACCAAGGGGTGCGAGTCTGTCGACTATTAGCGTCGCTCGTTCAATTATTCGGGTTTCAAGTTTTGCTATGGCCCTTGGAGTGAAAGACTTGGTAAGCAAGCGGCGCAGGCGGGTGTGGCTAGGCGGGTCCTGATTCAGCATCATGCGTTGAACAAAAGCAAGCATGTCTGATGTACCTGGGTCGCGGATTTGAGTCGCACCTAGATGCGAGGAAAAGCTACTCGGGTCGCGCAATACACGATTAACCAATTCATGGGTGAGCACCGCCCAATATCCGGGACCTTCTTCCCATCCCATCACTGAGGGCTCCTCGATCCAATGAATAGGACCAGCTTGTCTCATATTTGCGATCAGGTCGTATGGAACACCGTTTGTGTATGTGGTCGGGTCGAATAATCGGGCGCTTTCCATAGGTCCGTTATTAGCACGACTTGGGCTAGCTAGGCCTGGCCTTAGTTCTAGATAGTTGGTGGAGGGCTCTTTGGCTGGCAACCTGTTGGGATGAACAGTTCCCAACCTGGACGCGGCGCTAAACGCGGACGCACTGGGTTCTGGCGGCTATTTCGTCAATTCACATCCAACGTATCTGACCACCACACTTTGCTGGCTGCTGCTGGGGTTGCCTATTTTTTTGCTTTGGCCTTAGTTCCCGCTGTAGTGGCTGTTGTCTCAATTTACGGCTTGGTGGCAGAACCACACGAAGTGGCAGACCAGTTGGAACCACTTACCGATGCACTGCCAAGCGAGGCAGGAAAACTAGTAGTTACGCAACTACGCGGTGTCACTTCCATCGGAGAAGGGCGGGTGGGCATCAGTTTGGCTATAGGCCTATTTGGGTTGTTGTGGCTCGTTTCCAACGCCTTTAATTCGTCCGTTATGGCGATAAGAATTGCCCATGCAAGAAAGAGTCCACACAATTGGGTGCAGGGAAGAATTTTCGCTTTGAAGCTTTCAATCGTCTCGATGTTCGTTACCACTCTGGTGATTTGGAGTGTGATTGCCTTTCCACGAACGATTGAAGCAATCGGATTCACTGATGAAGCCCGTCCTTGGTTAGAAGCAGCTCGGTGGCCGCTTGTACTTGTACTGGCTTCTATGTCGTTGGGTTGGATTTATCGGATGGTGGTTGGCCCTTCGGTACGAACAGGAGCACGGGTCGTCGCTGTTGCTATCGGCGGGTTGATTTGGATCGGAGGAACGTTCGGAATGAGCGTTGCCGCAGCTTCAGCTGATCAGCTGCAGGCAACTTTCGGGTCATTGGGTGCTGTCGCAGTTTTACTTATCTGGTTGTACCTGTCAGCTTCATCGATGCTCTTAGCAGCTGAAGCGGAGTCTGTATTAGTCGATGCTTGGCGCAAAGTCCCGACTGGGCGGGCTAGGGGGGGTCGCCAAAACAAAGAACATCATGCCCAGGGCGGCAAGAACGGCCAAAACGACAAACCCTAACCGGTAGCTACCAGTTGCATCAGCTAAAACTCCTGCGATGATGGGTCCCAAGACCGTTCCTAGCATGACAATTAAAGAGCTGAGTCCCATGATGAAACCGAAAGAGGATGCACCGAAGTAATCAGCCCGGAGGGCCTGCATAAGCGGACCTCGTGCTCCCCAAGCCAGGCCGTGCAGTAAAACAAACACTCCTATCATCCATCCACTTTGAGTGAAGGCAAGCACAAGGATGCCGCCTGCATGACCGAACATGGCGACCGAAGCTATTAGTCGTTTGTTGACCTTGTCTCCTAAGGCGCCACCGATTGTCATTCCAACTATTTGCATTACCGGAAGCGCTGCACCGACGAAACTTGCTTGCTGCAACGAGTAGCCGCGCTCAGATGTCAGATACAACGCTAGGTGAGCCATAACAGCGCCTACAACAAACAAGGCACTCATGTGCCCTAAAGAAATCATCCAAAAAGCACGTGTTCTTATTGCCTCCTTAGCTGTGAAGTGAACCGAGGTTAATCCTTCGGCAACAGGAGCCGCCGCTACCTCTTCAGGAGGCATACCATCAACAGTTTGCCCGTAATCGCTGGGGTAGCCATCGAGATATCGGGCGAAAAAATAGACAGCGATGCCAGCCATGACTCCTGATACTGAAGCTGTGCTTCGCCAACCATTCGTATTCATGGACCAGACCACTATGGGTACGGCTAGTCCCCCAGCCGCGAAACCTAAGCTCCCAGTAGCTAGGGCACGGGCTCGCCGACGTTCGAACCAACGAACGATGGCGACTGTCACAGTAAGGAACCCACTTAATCCAGCCCCGATCGCTATAAACAGAAACGAGGCAAAAAATTCCCAGAGGGTTTGTATACGACTAAACCAGACAAATCCGATAATTAGAAAAAATGAACCTATTCTCGCAATTCGTTTCGGGCCGTAACGGTCGAGCATCCAACCTTGTAACGGTCCTAGAAGCGCTGATTCAAAGCGATTTACTGAAAAAGCTGCCGAAAGAACAGACTTGCTCCATCCGAACTGGCGCTCGAGCACAACGAGATAGCTACCCATCGCCTGCATAATCAAAGCGCTTTGTATGAACTGAATCAGGATGCCTGCATTGACAACCTTCCATCCTCGGAAGGGTGATCGGTTACCAGGCACCGCTATATGGTGCCACCGCTACGCTGCTTTCGCTCTGTTCGTCACTTGAAAAGAAAAAATGTTCGTTTGAGGCTGCTCCAACTGCTGGCAATTCCAGCCTTTTCCATTCCGCTATTAACATCGATCAGATGGCATCTGATAAACCAACAATCGTTTTGCTACATGGACTCGGAGCAACTGGACGTGTCTGGGACTCTTTTATAGATACTGCCGATTGGTCGGGGCGTGTCATCGCACCGGACTTGTGCGGTCATGGTTCGGCTCCTTGGTCAGGCTCTTACTCTTTCGGGACCATGGCGGCGGAGGTAAGCAAATTACTAGAGGTAGACGAACCCTACGTAGTGCTCGGACATTCAATGGGGGGTGGGGTTGGTGCAGCCTTAGCAACGGGATTTTTTGGAACCACCCCGTTGCTCCTGGGAACTATTGGAGTGAAGTTAGCCTGGGCCGAAGCGGAGTTATCTAAACTTCCTGAAATCGCGGGAAAGCCACCGAGGATATTCGATGATCAAGCTGGAGCCGCCGATTGGTTCTTGAAACTGTCCGGACTGATCGGCGTAGCGGATATTGACAGCACTCTGGTCGAATCTGGGGTTATGCAAGTAGAGAGCGGTTGGAAACTCTGTCAAGATCCGAGGACTGTACTGGTTGTCCAAGGCTCCCCTCCATTCGCACAACTATTTAGTGGGCTCTTAGCGCCCGTACACATGTCTTTAGGGGAAAACGATCCGCTCGTATCCTCAAGCGACCACGTTGGTATGCCAGTTAATAAGCCTCATGTTTTTACAGGGTTGGGACACAACGTGATGGTCGAAGATCCTCTTGCCACCTGGGCTTGGTTTTCTAACTTAATGTCACTGAGCTAGTTGTTCTCCCGGCCACAGACAGGGCAACCATTGCGAATGTTCCAACCATCAACAATGAATGGACGGCTTTGAATCCCAGACTCCATTGGGGGTCAATCAGAATGCCCCCTCCTCGAATAATCCAGAAGCCAACAGACCAGACCGCTAGGGCTTGAAGGCATCTCCGGTTAGCAACGCCTCGAACAAGCTCGAGTAGCGCTAAAGATGCCAGAATCAAGAACACTCCTGCGACGACTAAGCGCCATGCGACGTCGCTAGCGCTTAACTCATCATTGAGAAGTACCGTTCTGGATCTAGAAACCCATACCGCGTAGGTCCACACCAATAAAGGTGCTACCCGCCAATTAGAGCGAGTCAACCCTCTTCGAGGGGCAGCTCGCCCGCAATACGAATGAGTTCGCCACCGTCAATAGTCATGGTGTTGCCTGTCATCCATGTGGCGCTAGCCGATAAGAACAGCGCTGCCTCACCAATATCTTCAGGCTCTCCTAGACGCTGCAATGGCAACATATCCGAGATCATTTTGCCCCGTGGTCCGTCCCACAGCACTTTGGCAAAGTCGGTACGAATGAGGCCTGGGGCAATGCAATTCACCCTGACTTTTGGCCCAAGCTCTGCGGCTAATTGTCTGGTCATGTGCATGAGTGCATCTTTGAACATGCAATAGACGCCTAAAGCCTCACTTGTGGCGAAACCACCAACAGAAGAGATGTTGATTACAGAGCCACCATTTTCTTGCATCCACTTTTGCCAAGCCATCTGGGTCCATTGCAACGGTGCACGAAGATTTACTTCGTAGGTCTTGTCCAAACGGGGGACATCACAATCAATCATTGGTCCAGCCCACGGGTTCGTGGCTGCATTATTTACGAGGATGTCAACGGCCCCGAAGCGGGCAATGGTTCCATCAATGACCCTTTCAGCCTCTTCTAGTTGCCCTATATGGGAAGTGATGTAGTCGGTGTCACCTCCGATATCAGCTACAGCGTCCTCACACTTATCAGCCTTACGGCTAGTGATCATCACTTGGGCACCGGCATCTGCGAAGGCTTTCGCGATGCCTTTCCCAATCCCAGCAGATCCACCCGTTACGAGCGCTGTTTTCCCATCAAGTCGCAATTCCATGTTGCATTCCCCCTAAAGCGGTTAGATCAACTTTTTGTAATTTCGTTCCACGGTCCACTATCGGCACGTGGCTCGCGAGGCAGACCCAGTACGCGGTCCCCCACAATGTTTCGCTGCACTTCTGACGTACCAGCGTAAATAGTCCCGGGCCTCGCACCAAGCATTGTTTGAACCCATGCCAAGCTAGAAAACTCTGCCCCGATGGCATCAGTTTGTATCCCATGTGCGGCTTCTCGTCCATTTGGCGTCATGGCGTCGGCTCCTAGAATATGCATGGTCTTCGCAGTGAACCAAGTGTGGTATTCGCTCCACAGCAGTTTGTGCAAAGACGATTCAGGTCCGGGCGGATTTCCAGCCAGCACGGATGTCACTTGGCGCTGACCCATCCATTTCATGATTTCAACTTTGCTGTGGGCGCGAGCAAAATCTTGTCGCATAAGGGGGTCTTTGGTAGCACCGCGTTCTTCCGCTACTGAACGAACTCTCTCAAGCTCATCGCGAAATCGGACCGCATCCGTCGTAGCTCCATGCCCTCGTTCGAAACCGAGCAACACGTTGGCCACTCTCCAGCCGTCATTAACGTCACCAACAACATTTTCCTTAGGGGCCTTCGCATCAGATAAGAAAACCTCGTTGAAGTCATGTCGGTTACTGATGTTGATTATGGGGCGGCACTCGACGCCTTCTTGGTTCATGGGAACTAACAAAAAGGATATCCCTTTGTGTTTGGGGGCCTCTGGTGCCGTACGACATAGTACGAAAATCCAATTAGCTGTATGCCCACTCGAGGTCCAAACTTTTTGGCCATTAATTACCCATTCATCTCCATCTAATACTGCTCGCGTACCAAGGTTGGCCAGGTCGGAGCCGCTGTTTGGCTCGCTGTATCCCTGACACCAGCGGTCTTCGCCACTAATGATTCGCGGCAGGAAGGTTCTCTTTTGTTCCTCGGTGCCACATTGAATGATGGCATTGCCAACCATTGTGATTGAGAACGCGTCGTTTTCGTTACCTTCTGGAACACCGGCCTTAGCAAACTCCTCGGCAAGTACGATTCGTTCAACTTCGCTAAGACCAGCGCCGCCATACTCTTTCGGCCATGAGACAGCTAAAAGCCGATTCTCCGCCAAAAGAGTTCGCCATTCTTCAGTGAATGATTCCCTCTCTATTTCGCCAAGCGCACCTAGTCCACTCCAGTTAGATGGCAAATGTTCACTCAAAAAGGCTTGGATCTTCTGTCGATAAGTTTCGGCTTCTTCGCTGTAACTCGGGTACATGTATTTTTCCTAGAATGCGTGAGTCGATAGATACCGACGGCTGAAATTATGGGCGCTGTTATATCGAAACTATTCTATTACTGTCACGGCCGATAGCTGAAAGCAGACGGTCCAGTAGTTAACGCCCGTTGAGCCAGACTCACCCATTCACACAACAAAGGGCGTGTGTCACGCGGATCAATGATTTCTTCAATTTCAAAAAATTCGGCAGCTCGGTGTGGTGATCTGACACGATTAAGTCGCTCTCGAATTTCTTCAAGCAGCGCATCGGGGTCATCCGCGTCTGCGAGATCTTGTTTGTAAGCGACTTCTATTCCGCCTTCGATGGGGAGTGACCCCCAGTCGCCCGACGGCCACGCATACCGCATGCTGTGGTACCCGGGTTTGTTGTTAGCCGCTCCCGCTACACCGAATGCTTTTCGGATAACGACGCACGCAAACGGCGTGGTTAATTGTCCTAGGGCCGCCAAGACCTGAGACCCGTATCGTATGGTCGCGCTTTCTTCCGATTCTTTCCCGATCAGGAATCCCGGACAATCCTCAAGATGGACAACTGGTAGATGGAACGTCGAAGCGGTGTCTAGCAGTCGAATAAGTTTTCGACAGCCATCAGCGGTCCATGCACCTCCGTATTGGTAAGGGTCTTCCGCAAAAATAGCTACGGGGAAGCCGTCTAAGCGTGCAAAACCTGTGATGATGGATTTGCCCCACGAACATCCGATTTCGAAAAAAGAGTCTGCATCAAATACCGACTCGATGATTTTTCTCATCTGATAGACGCGTCGCGCTTCTCGTGGAACCAGCGATAACAGTTCCTCATCTCGGCGATCAACCGAATCTTTAGACTCTGTTCGCGGTGCGAGCTCGTCGACATTTGAGGGCAGATAGGAAAGGAAAGCTTTAGCTCGCTCAAATGCTTCAGATTCCGAGTCAACAGCATCGTCGATGGCGCCATTCGCTGTATGAATGTTGGCGTGACCTAATTCTTCTTTGCCATGGTCACCAAGCTGGGCCTGTTCAACTAATGCTGGCCCTGCAATCATCATTTGGGCGCTTTCCCTGACAATCAGGGAATAATGGGAAGTGGCTACGCGAGCGGCTCCTATGCCTGCAACCGAGCCCAAAGCAAGAGAAACCGACGGAGCGATAGCTAGGTGGCTCACCACCGTTTCCCATCCTTTGAGTTCAGGTATGTAGGTTCTTCCAGCTGTTTCGATTGTCTTAACTGATCCTCCGCCTCCCATACCATCAACCAACCTCAAGTGAGGAAGTCTGAGCTCTAGCGCCATGCCTTCGGCGGTGTTGCGCTTCTCGGGAATTGTGGCGTCAGCAGATCCGCCTCTGACAGTGAAGTCATCTCCGGAAAGCAGAACAGGGCGGTCATCGACGCGCGCCAGTCCGAATAGAAAGTTAGACGGAGTCAAGGAAATAAGATTTCCGTCTTCGTCATAGGTCGCAACTCCAGCTGTCTTACCTATTTCATGAAACGATTCTGTATCAGCAATAGCAGCAATCCGTTCGCGAATGGTGAGCTTCCCGAAGTGGTGCTGACGCTCAATTTTGTCCGTACCACCTAGCTCATCGGCGAATGCTTCTCGCTGTCGTAACTCGTTAATTTCTGATTCCCAACTCACGCTTGATTCCTATCCTCATGCGGTTTGGCGATCCTAGAGGGCCGAGACCCTCTTTGGCTCGCTAAGTTCATTCTTGTGTCTGACGTTTTTGCAAATCTCATGGAAATCGAGTCTCTAGGAAACAATGAATTCTTGGCTCCCGCAGCTCCTGAGGGTGGCCCGAGGACATTCGGGGGTCAGTTCCTCGCGCAGACTTTGCGAGCTGCTCAATCTTGTGTCGATTCCTCGAAATCAGTTCATTCTTCTCACTCTTATTTTTTACGGCCAGGAAATGTTGACGCGTTAACTGAGTTACATGTCGAAGAGATACGAGATGGTCGTAGCTTCAGCGTTCGTCAAGTTATCGCTTACCAATCAGGCCTTGAACTTTTTAGAAGCACTCTTTCGTTTCACATTACGGAAAGTGGATTGGAGTGGTCTCCACAGACACATTTCGATGTTCCAGGACCGGATGAAAACATTATGTCGTATTACGACTACTGGGAATCGCAGTCGACAGAGCTGAACGGCTCATGGCATGGACGATCTAGACCGATGGACATTCTCTACATCAATCCCCCCAATTCACCTCAAGGTGTCTCGGTTACAGAACCCCAATTAATGTGGATACGTATAAATGAATCTATTGGAGACGATCGTTGCCTACAAGAGGCGGCGCTCGCTTACCTTGCGGATGCGACGCTGATTGATCATGTTTTGTTACCGCATGGTTATCGCTGGCAAGATGATCGATTAACAGGGGCGAGTTTGGATCACTCCATGTGGTTCCATCAGGCGGTACGAGCTGATGATTGGCTCCTATATGAACAGCGGGTCGAAACTACAGGAGGGAGTCGGGGTCTTGCTACTGGACGTTTCTTCAACGCCGTTGGAAATTTAGTAGCGACCTGCTCGCAGGAGGGCCTGATTCGCTGGGATCGCTGACAGTCTCAGATCTGCAGATGTAGCTTCTAGCGATGGAGATACACCTCAAAAATCGTCGAGCGTTGATTACCGGAGGAAGCAGAGGACTAGGCCGCGCTATGGCAGAGTCATTTGCTCGAGCAGGGGCAGACGTGGTCATCGTGGCTCGAGAGGCCAGCGCTCTAGCCGAAGCGTCTGCGTCGCTCACTGCTATTCGTCCATCTGGAAAGTTTTTAGCGGTCTCTGCCGATGTCAGCGATATGCAAGAAACTGAACGAGCGCATTCAGAAGCAGTCGCATTTTTTGGTCCCATAGACATTCTTGTGAACAACGCGGGCACTTCAAACGCTAAACCATTTCTTGAGGTGAACAACCATGATTGGGTTGAAGATTTCAATCTCAAATTCTTCTCTGCTGCTCAACTATGCCGACTTTGTATTCCGGACATGCGCAAACAGCAATGGGGTCGGATCATCAATACTTTGAACACGGCCGCAAAAGCACCAGGGGCTGCCACTTGTCCAACATCAGTAGCGCGTGCTGCCGGCATGGCGATGACAAAAGCCTTGGCTTCTGAATTCGCTTGTGATGGTGTGTTAGTCAACGCACTGAATACGGGTTTCCTCATCAGTCATCAGTGGGTAACTCGGTGGCAACGTGACCATTCCGACAAAACGTTTGAAGAGTTCACAGACAATATTGCTTCAAAAATTCCTGTGGGTCGTATGGGCGAAGCCCAGGAATTCGCGAACCTGGCACTTTTCTTGGCGAGCGACGCTGCTTCCTACCTCACCGGTGCATCTATCAATATTGATGGCGGCCTGTCACCTGTCGTGTGACATCGGCTTGCTGCAGAACACTGCTCTCACCACTGCGCATCTTCGCTGGAGAGACGAGAAAGCGATTCATTCAGGTCGGCGGGCGGCTTTGTCGGCTTTCCTTGAGAATCACAAATCCCGAGAGTGAGTTCTGCCTGTACAAGGACTCGACTATCACTCTCTCTTATTATTTGTTGCTTCCATGTGGAACTAACTCGTTTCAGCTCGTCCACGTAAGTTTCGACAATGAGTGAATCTCGAGCGGTTGCGGGTTCACGAAATTTTACTTCTAATCTCGTCACGACTATTTGGAGGCCTCGTTCACCGAGATCCGATAATGACATGTCTATGTCATCGAGTGCAACGCAGCGCGCTGCTTCAAAATACGATACGTAGGCGGCGTGGTTGACGTGGTTGTAGGGATCAAGTTCCCCGAACCGGGGAATAATTGTTGTTTTATGCGCAGGCATGCCCAGACATTAGGGCCAGATAGGTAGCAACGTATAAGCGTGTTCTCCTCATTCAGTAAATTCGCGGATTTGTCCACCGCTCAGAGTTATTAGTTGATCGGTCAGCACAGAGAAAACTGTGTCGGGAGTGCCTGCTGCTCCCCAGGCAATTTCGTACCGATAAATACTCTGGTCTATGAAGCATAGAAGTCGGCTGGAATGACCAAAAGGTGGAACACCGCCGATAGCGAAACCTGTAGCCCTACGAACGAACTCAGCATCAGCTTTTTCTATTTTTCCGCCGGTTAGATCACTTAGCAATTGAGTATTTACCTGTCGATCACCAGCAGTTAGAGCTAGAACCGCCTTTTCTCCACTCACAAAGATAAGTGATTTGATGATCTGACCCAGTTCACAGCGCAAAGCCGCTGCTGCCTGCGCCGCTGTTCGCGTGTCTTCTGGGAACCGGGTTATATCTGGTTCGAGACCCAAAAGAGACGCGGCAGAGCTAAATCGTTCGTTGGCTTTAGCTCGGCTCATGGTGCTTTACTCCGCCCAGGCTTTGACTTTCTCAATTACTTCTAGCGGATTTTCTGTGTCTGCAGGAATGTCAATATTTAGGTATGTAACTCCGACTTCTTTATAGACCTCGATGCGCTCGCGGACCCTGCCCTCATCACCTGTCAGGCTCGCTCGGTCGATGTAGTCATCGGGCACCTTGGAGAAAGCTTCGTCTCTTTTGCCGCTCAGGAATAGATCTTGAATTTCTTCTGCTTCTTGCTCGTAGCCATAGCGTTTAAACAGGTCGTTATAGAAATTCTGATCTCGAGCGCCCATACCTCCGACATAGAAGCCGGTGTTATCTCGCACAGCTTTTCGCGCTGCATCGACGTGGGCCCCTTCACCTAATGCGACAGTTCCACCAGCAACGATCCCTAAGTCACCCAATTCTGACGACCTCTTAGCTTTTCCAGCGTGGAGTGAGTCACCCCACACGTCGTGAAATTTTTCGGGGAGGAAGTGGATTGGTTGCCACATATTGGCAAGCTCTGCGGTCATCTCAACGTTCTTGGGACCAATGGAAGCAACAGCGATGGGTATATCCTGACGGAACGGCTTGCACATAAGCTTCAGCGGTTTCCCAAGGCCCGTTCCTTGTCCTTCAGCCAACGGCAAGTTAAATGCACGTCCCTCATGTTCAACCTTGTCGCCCGACCATACTTTGCGGCAAATTTCGATCACATCTCGTGTCATTCCGAGTGGTTTCTTAAACGGCACTCCGTGCCATCCTTCTATAACCTGTGGACCCGATGTGCCTAGGCCAAGTACAAATCGGCCTTCGGACAGAGTGTCGATGGTAATTGCCGTTTGGGCGATTAGAGCGGGACTACGCGAATAGACAGGCAGAATCCCTGTCATCAGCTTGATCGTCTTTGTTTGACCGGCGACAAAGGCGAGAGTGGATACAAGGTCGTATCCATAGATTTCGCCGCCCCAAACAAGATCCACACCAGCGCTTTCTAGATTTTGGACGTGGCGAGCCAATCCATTGGGGTCAAGGCTTGCGCCAGTACCGATTACCATTGAGATTTGCATACAGCCATTCCGATCGATTGGGTCTAATTAGCGAGTTTAGACAAGCTAATGGGGCACGAACTCATCCTGGATAGTAGGAAATAGCTGGCCCTCGTGCGAAAGAGAACAGGTATGACTGACACTGATGTTGCTGACGAGATGATTTCAGCCCTACGAACTTGGGTTGAAGCAGAGGTAATTCCTAACGCATCTGATTTCGAACTTCCAGATGAATACCCCACTGATATGGCACTACAAATGGGGAATTTCGGTCTTTTCGGGGCGACGATACCTTCTGAGTTTGGGGGACTTGCCCTCGACAACATGACTTATGCACGGGTAGTCGAGGAACTTTCGAGAGGTTGGATGTCCCTCGCTGGGATCATCAATAGTCATTTAATATGCGCCAAACTGATCAGCAGGTTTGGATCTGAAGAGCAAAAGCAACGTTGGCTTCCATTGATGGCAACAGGCGAGTTACGCGGTTGTTTTTCGCTTTCAGAGCCTGATAGCGGTTCGGATGCAGGCGCGCTTAGATGTCGAGCCGAACGCGATGGCGCCGAATGGATTATCAATGGCACAAAGATGTGGGTCACCAACGGAGAAAAGGCTGGTGTCGTGGCACTCTTAGCCCGGGTCCCTGATGAAGATGGCACTCAAGCTGGGGGCATCACCTGTTTCATCGTCGAAAAAGCTCCCGGGAAACAAAGCGGGGGAATATCGGTAAGCCGCAAAATAGACAAGCTCGGTTATCGAGGTCTAGAGACTGTTGAGATGTCTTACGACGATCACCGGTTGGGTCACGACCAACTCTTAGGCGGCGAGGACGGCATCGGCAATGGTTTACGCTGGGCTTTAGCGGCCTTAGAACTGGGCCGGATCAACGTGGCGGCGCGAGGTGTGGGGGTAGCGCAAGCGGCTTATGACGCTGCGTTGGCTTACGCCAAGGAGCGCGAGGCTTTCGGCCGTCCTATCAGCCAGCATCAAGCGATCGCATTCAAATTAGCGGAAATGGCGACCAAGCTTGAAGCAGCGAGGCTCCTTACATACGAGGCTGCCCGAAAAGCAGACGCCGGGGAACGTGTTGACCTCGCTGCGGGTATGGCGAAACTCTTTGCTTCTGAGACAGCCAGCGAACTGGCCTTAGACGCTATGAGAATTCATGGAGGGAACGGCTTCAGCACCGAGTACCCAGTAGAACGCTACTACCGAGACGCACCATTGATGATTATCGGAGAGGGCACGAGCGAAATTCAAAAGTTAGTGATCAGCCGGGCGTTATTAGCTGAAGATTGACCCAAAAAACCGAGGGACCGCTGGGCTTCCCCAGCGGTCCCTCTAAACGCATTTGAATATTTCAAACGCTATTCATTTCGGCGAGGTCTATCGGCAACCGCCATTATCTTTATCCCAACGGCAGTTCGGGGATAGACCATTTGCATCAACAAGGTCTCCGACCTGAACCCAAGCCTGATCTGTGGCATCGAATTGACTGAAGTCAGATCCTTCAACAAAGTATCCATCGCTTGCACCCCAAGCGCCGAATTCAATGCCGTCTTGAAGTTTCGGGTGTTGGCCTGAGAAGGTGCGAAGCGCAAGAATGAAGTTGGTCCTCGATAGACCTCCAGGCAATTCGGCTGCAACCCGCAGGACTTCGTTGTATGCCCATGCGTAGTCTCCGAAGCCGGTGCCGTACAGGCTCACCGTCTGGTCAAGCCCATCAGCTGTGAGAGTGTCGTTAAGGAACTTCATATATGGCTCGTCAATGTAATTGGCGTCTTGGCTGTCCTTCCAGCCGCCGCCCGCAATCCACCAGCCGTCAGCTGCCATTCCGGCAGGCGCCATATAGGCCGCGATTCCCTTACAAACCGAAGGCGTGAAGGCAGCGGAAAGCGTGTCAAGGAGACCTGATGCCTCTACTTCCTGAATAGCAAGCAAGCACGGGTTACCAGCGGTCATCGAGATAAACACGTCGGGGCGGAACGCCGAAATGGTCGTGACCTCGTTAGTCAACGTCGGTGCTGCTGGATCATGACGGACTGGTAGATATTCCGCTACAACATCTGGGTTGCCTTCAGCATAGGCCTCGAAGCCAAGCTCATATGCCAAACCGAAGTCGTTGTCCATCACAAGGCCAGCAACCTTCACAGGAAGCTCATCAGCAAGGTTGTTCTTAATCCATGTACCCCACAGGACAGCTTCAGTTGAGTAAGACATAATCATTCCACTCGTCCACGGGTGAAGTTCAGGGTCACCCCATGCAGGGTGTCCCGTCTGCACAAATGGTTGTGGAATGCATTCAGCGTTGATTGTGTCGTAGACAGCCAGCGTGTTAGGAGAGCCGAGAGTAACAATCATGAAGACGTTTTCGGATTCGATTAACTCATCAATGAATTCAATGGTTTGAGCGGCTACGTAACCATCGTCTTTAACAATCAATTCGATGTTTTTACCGCCGACTCCGCCGTTTTCATTGACGTATTTGTTGTAAGAATCCCAACCAACAGCAATATTGCCATATGCGGCTAAGTTGCCCGATTGAGCAGTGGTGTGACCAATACGAACTGAGTCATTCGTCACGCCGCCAGTGTCACTCCAGTCTGAGGGGCATTCATTTATGTCAATTTCAAATCCGGTCGGTCCGCGGAGAATTCCGTCATCTCCGACGCCCCACTCACCGGCTTCCATTTTCTCAGTGATCATAGCGGCCAGCTTTTCGCGGTTATAAGCCCACGAAGCCTCCAGCCCTTCAAAGGTAGAAGTATCAAAAGACGGAGCGTCTTCGTCTATCTCTTCCTCTTCTTCACTATCTACAGCATTCTCAACTGCGTCCTGGCTTAGGCCGCCACCTATAGAAGTCTCTTCTTCTTCTTCACTGTGGTCATCGCCATGATCTTCGGCAGTCGCGCTGGAGCTCTCGCTGCCGGCGCTACTCGAAGAGTCATCGTCGTCGCTGCTACCGCAAGCCGCCGCCACCATGGCAAAAGCAAACAGAACCGCGAGCAGACGCAATAGATTGCGTCGAATCCCCATTTGAGGCCTCCCAATTTAAGTTGTATTCAGATCCCAGGTGTGCGATCTGAAGCGCTGTGCCTAGCGCAACAGCGGCTTGACTTTAGCAACTGTTAGCTTCAGTTGTTTATGAATTGTTGCGTGAACAGTTCATATTTCTTCGCACATAGAAATACAAGACCGCCGGGCTTCAGCCCGGCGGTCTCGTAAGTACCGTCTGATTATTTCAACGGCATTTAATGGCTCATGCCTTTATCGGCAGCCACCGTTATCTTTATCCCAAGCGCAGTTGGGTGACCCACCATTGGCATCAACTACATCGCCAACAATGTTCCATGATTGAGCTTCAGCGTCGAAAAGGCTGAAGTCAGAACCTTCAACGAAGAATCCGTCGACGGCGCCGTTAGCACCGAAGGCAATTCCGTCAAGCAGGAATGGGTGGTCTCCGGAGAAAGACCGTAGGGCCAAAATATAATTGGTCCGAGAAAGTCCTCCTGGAAGCTCTTGAGCAAGCTGCAACACCTCCATCATGGGCCATCCAAATTCGGCTACACCAGTTCCGTACAGGCTTACCGAAGGATCCAGGTCTGCATCTGCAAGAAGTTGGTTTACGAAGGCAATGTACGGCTCATCGATGTGATTCGGGTCAGTGGTGTCTTTCCAGCCACCGCCAGCAATCCACCAGCCGTCTGCTGCCATTCCGGCAGGAGCCATGTAAGCAGCAATGCCTTTACAAACGGACGGGGTGAAGGCTGCAGAGACATCCTCCAATAGGCCGGAAGCATCAGCTTCCTGAATTGCCAACAAGCACGGGTTACCAGCAGTCATTGAAATAAACACATCTGGCTTCGCCGCAGCGATAGTGGTCATTTCGTTGGTCACTGTAGGGGCTGCGGGGTCGTGACGGATAGCAACGAATTCACTCACAATGTCTTCGTTAGCTTCGGCGTACGCATCGAATGCAAGCTCGTATGCGAGACCGAAATCGTTATCCATCACAAGACCAGCGACCTTTACCGGAAGCTCATCAGCGAGGTTGTTCTTGATCCATGTGCCCCAAAGGATGGCCTCTGTCGAGTATGACATTTGGAGACCGCTAGTCCATGGGTGATTGACTGGGTCACCCCATGCTGGGTGTCCGGTCATCACGAACGGCTGGGGAATGCACTCTTCGTTTAGTTGTGTGTAAACGGCCATGGTGTTAGGAGAGCCGAGTGTGTTAATTGCAAACACGTTTTCTGACTCAATCAACTCGTCAATGAATTCGATAGTTTGTGCGGCGACGTAACCATCGTCTTTCATAATCCACTTAACTTCTCGATCACCGAAAGCTCCGGCTTCGTTCAGATAGTTGGACCATGCTTCGACACCGAAGTTGATATTCCCATAGGCAGCAAGGTTTCCAGAGAATGCTGAGGTCATACCCATTCGAATCTCTGAATCTGTGATGCCTCTAGTATCAGACCAGTCGGCAGGACATTCGTTCATGTCGATTTCGAAACCAGCTGGGCCACGCAAGACACCATCGTCACCGACGCCATATTCACCGGCTTCGATCTTCGTGGTCAGCTCGTCTGCTATCAGAGCCCTGTTTGCTGCCCAGTAGGCCAGATGACCTTCGATAGTCGTCAGATCAAAGTCTGCCGGGTCGACCGATAGGGCGGCCTCTTCTGATCCTGATTCTGCTGCCTCTTCGACAGCATCTTGGGTAAGGCCGCCTCCGATGGAGCTTTCTTCTTCGTCATGGTCATGATCGTGATCGTCATCACTGTGATCTTCAGCAGTGGCACTAGCGCTACCACTTGAGCTGCTTGATGAGTCATCGTCGTCGCTGCTACCGCACGCTGCCGCCACCATGGCGAAAGCAAACAGAACCGCGAGCAGACGCAAGAGTTTGCGTCGAATCCCCATATGGATCCTCCCTAACTTTAATTTTCTTGGAACCCAGGTGCGTGTTCCAAGGTCGTCTCTCAGCGACGACTCCCGCACACTAGGACTTCGAGAGGCAGAAACCGAAACTTAAAGTGACATGTCTTTGATTTGTCATATACCCGGAAATGAAAGGACCGCCGGGCCTCAGCCCGACGGTCCTTATTCATTCTTTATCAGTGCCTAAGTGGCACTTGCGTAAAGTGGCTTGCTATTAGCGGCAGCCACCGTTTGCTTTGTCCCAACGACAGTTAGGTGTTCCACCGTTGGCGTCAACTACGTCGCCAACCATGACCCATGTCTGGTCTGTTGCGTTGAACTGGCTGTACTCGGAGCCTTCTACGAAGTAGGCGTCCGCGTTGCCCTTCAGTTCGGTTACAAGACCGTCCAGGAGACCTGGGTGATAGATCTTGAAGTTACGAAGTGCCAGCATCAAGTTGGTACGGCTCATGCCACCGGGCAGACCGTCAGCGATACGGAATGCTTCAGTGAATGCGTAACCACGGAAAACACCTTCACCGGTAAGTGAAATACCTGGATCTTCACCGGCATCTGAAATCAGATCACGAGCGAATTTAATGAATGGTTCTTCCATCTTGCCGCTGTCAGTGGTGTCTTTCTGACCACCGCCGACAATCCAGTATCCGTCCGCTGCCATTCCGGCTGGAGCCAGGTAGGCGGCGATTCCCTTACATACCGAAGGTGTGAATGCTGCTGAAAGCCGGTCATAGAGGCCTGAGGCTTCTACTTCCTGAATAGCAAGCAAGCACGGGTTACCAGCGGTCATCGAGATGAATACGTCTGGGTCGAATGCTGCAATGGTCGTGACCTCGTTAGTCAGCGTTGGTGCTGCTGGGTCGTGACGCACTGGCAAGTATTCGGCTACCACGTCTGGGTTTTGCTCAGCGTATGCTTCGAAGCCCATTTCATATGCAAGACCGAAGTCGTTGTCCATTACAAGGCCAGCAACCTTCACAGGAAGGTCATCAGCAAGGTTTACCTTGATCCAGGTTCCCCACAGAACAGCTTCAGTTGAGTATGACATCTGATAGCTGGTGGTCCATGGGTGAAGCTCTGGGTCACCCCAGGCTGGGTGGCCTGAAAGGTAGAACGGGTGAGGTATGCACTCTTCGTTGATCTTGTCGTACACAGCAAGGCCGTTTGGTGAACCAAGGCCTTGAAGCAAGTGAACGTTTGCGGATTCGATGAGTTCATCTACGTACTCAATGGTTTGAGCAGCAACATAGCCGTCATCTTTAATAATGAACTCAATGTCACGGCCACTCAACACGTCAAGTGAATCGATGTAGTCGAACCAGATCTGCATGCCAAGGCTCAAGTTGCCGTATGCGGCAAGGTTGCCTGACTGCACAGTGGTTTGACCGAAACGAATCTGGTCATCAGTAAGACCTGCTTTGTCGTCCCAGTCTGCTGGGCATTCGTTGAGGTCAACTTTCATTCCTGCAGGACCGATCAGGTGGTTGTCAGCGTTGACTCCCCACTCGCCGGCTTCCATCTTTTCGGTAATCATCGCGATGATGGCGTCACGGTTGCAATCAGCTTCCGCGAAAATGCCTTCTACCGTGGAACGATCTTGCGGGCAGTCGCTAGCTTCCTCAGCTGCGTCTTCTGAACCGTCGCCTTCACCAGAAACAGCTTTTTCAACTGCGTCCTGGCTCAGAGTCCCCCCAGTGTCTTCTTCTTCGTGATCGTGGTCATCGTCACCATGATCTTCAGCAGTTGCACTAGAGCTTTCGCTCGAACTACTCGAAGAGTCATCGTCGTCGCTGCTACCGCAAGCCGCCGCCACCATGGCGAAAGCAAACAGCACTGCGAGCAGACGCAATAGATTGCGTCGAATCTCCATTTGGAGCCCCCTCTTTGTTATGTAGGTAATTCAACTAAACGTTCGTCTAGTTGACTGCCAGCACGCTAGGCCCCCTCAGGCACAAACACTAACTTTGAGGCCATTTATGTTCGACTTGTCACATAATCGCAAAGGAGACAAGAAACCGATAATTTGGCTATATGGACTGGGGAGTACATCTACCGCATCTGGGTCGTGACGTCAGCAGAGACTCATTAATAGCCTTTGCTCAAAGGGCAGACGCATTAGGGGTTCATTCAGGCTGGACCAGCGACCATGTATGTTGGCCCGCTGATTTCGATTCGAAATACCCCTACAGCAGCGACGGTTCTTTCCCAGCGCCCACAGGCCTCGGCTGGTTAGACCCTATTGGAACACTGCTGTTTGTAGCTGGCTGCACTGAAAACCTACGGCTCGGATTTACTGTTTTGATTCTTCCGTACCGACAACCCGTAGCTACCGCAAAGCAATTAGCGACGATAGACGTCGTGTCCGAAGGCCGGTTGATTTTAGGGGTCGGCGTCGGATGGATGCGGGAAGAAGCGGAGGTGCTTGGTATGCCGTGGGATAACCGCGGCAAACGCTCAGATGAACAGCTCGAAATTTTCGAAGCTTTGTTTAATGACGAAACTCCTTCCTACAGCGGCGAATTTTATTCATTTCCGGAGGTCCGCTTCGAACCAAAACCCATTCAAAAACCTCTTCCTGTATGGGTCGGCGGCAACAGCAAGGCTGCGTTCCGGCGGACTGCTAGATTCGGCCACGCGTTCCATGCAGCCTTTGAACCTCTCGCAACCGTCAAAGATGAGTGGCGCCAAGTTCGTGAAGAATGCGAACTCATCGGACGAGATCCAGCAGAACTTGAGCTTTCACTGCGCATGTTTTTAGATCCTGACGAAGCCATGGAGCCCGCCAAATCGATTGCCGGTTCTCCGGATCAAATGGTTGACATCATCGGCCAAGTTGAAGAGATCGGCGTAACCCATATCTTGCTGGATCCGGTCGCACGAGGAGGAGTTGAGGGTCGACTTGAAGCTCTGAGCGAATTTATGACAAATATCGCTCCTCAGATTAGTTAACTAAAGAGTGACCGGGAGCTCATGCCGAATAGATCGGTGGCTTTGGGCAGTACGAATATTCCGCACTCGTTCCCTTGCTAAGCAAGCATGCCTTGGCGGCGTTATACGCGTTAACGGTTCCTTAGCGAAGCCCTCTACAAATGTTAAATCGAGAGACCAAGTAACAGTAAAGATACGCGGCGCTATCAAAGAGATAGAGGTTGTTCAAACACTAGAAAAGCGGGTCGGTTCAGCCTTAGCTGCAAATTATTACATTGATCACAGCCCTAAGCCCGACCATAGCGAGCAAACCGCTTCGCCGACTCCGGTTGCGGAACGTGAACGCGGTTCGGGCCGACCGACCAAGCGCGATAGAAGACAGATAGATAAGTTGAGACGCAGTTAGCAACTTTCGAGAGTCCCGGGGAGGTACCGTGACATCGGTGAGTCTTCCTTTACCAGTCGCCCTAGCCCATGCTCGTCTAACCATGGACAAAGTCCGCGCATCTGAAGTTGATATCCCCGAGTCAGCAACAGCTGCCTATGATGCACAACATCAGCTCAGCGATCTCATTGACTCCCCTACGGTGGGATGGAAAGTTGGAGCTACCAGTCCTTCCAGTCAGACAAAATTGGGAGTAAAGACCCCGATATGTGGTCCAATGTTCGAGCGAACAATCTTCCAATCCGGCGACAAAGCAGAGCTATCTTGCTTCCACCACCAACCAGGGCTGGAATCGGAGTTTGCTTTCACTATTGGCTTGACCGTTCGACCCGGGGGCCCTGCAATGACTTCGTCAACCGCCAGAGAGATGGTTTCAAGTGTCCACGTAGCAATCGAACTGGTGTGTTCGAGATTTGATGAGAACTTCGCAGCGGACCCAGCTCTCTTAGTAGCTGATGGGGCCTTGCACGCCGCTTTAGTCTTGGGGCCCGGATCAAAGCCAGAAAAGGTGCCCGATCTGAGCTCCCATCAACTTCGAACTCAAATCAATGGTGAAGATATCGGCGTAGGCACCGGTGTCGAAGTATTGGGAGATCCTTACGAATCGTTGGCATGGCTATGCAATCACCTAAACAAACGTGGGCTCACCCTTCCTTCCGGGAGTATCGTTACAACTGGAGCCGCAACGGGGCTACACCTCACCGGGACGAATCAAGAGATCGCTACCCACGGCGGATCCCTAGGCTCAGCAACTTTGAATCTGGTCGGTTAAATAGGTGGATCAGGCCACAAAAGTTGAGCCATTTCGTGGCTGGGGGCTACTCGGTCTATCAACTTTGGCCATCTCTTTAACCCTGCCGGGTCAAACCATCGGTGTCTCTTCTTTCGCTGACCACCTGACCAATGATCTAGCCATCAGTGCAACCTCGTTATCAACTGCCTACTTGATCGGCACGATCTCGGGATCTCTAGCAATGCCAGCAATTGGGCGATGGATCGACCGGACAGGGGTCCGTAAAACCATGATCCTAATCGCCACCGCATTTTCGATAGCGGTCGCTTACATGGGAACCGTCCGCCACCTCTGGATGTTAGTTATCGGATTTGTAGGCATTCGAATGTTAGGGCAAGGCGCGTTAAGTCTCGTTGGACAAACAAGTATTGCTCTCTGGTTCGAGCAAAAACGAGGATTAGCTTTTGGTCTGTCGATGACAGCGTCAGCGGGCCTCATGTCGCTAGGGCCCTTAGGGCTGACCTCGTTAATTGAAAACTTTGGGTGGCGTTGGGCTTGGGTAATTAGCGCCATTTGCATCTTTCTCATCCTGGTACCAGCCACCTGGCGATGGATGGAAGACCGACCCGACTCAATTGGGCAACAACCAGATGGTCTACCGTCTCACGCTCAAGACGTTGGAACTGTGATTGACCATTACACCGTCAAAGAGGCTGCTACTACGAATGCCTTCTGGGTGCTGACCGGGGTGATGGTCGTATCGTCAGCATTGATTACCGGGGTCACCTTCCACCATTTCGCTCTAATGGAAGCCGCTGGGCTTACCACCAGTGAAGCCGCCGCCGTATTTGTCCCTCAGATGGTCGGGACCGTAGCCGCAGGCTTCATTTGGGCCTGGTTAACCGACCGAGTGTCCGCGAGGTTGCTCCTTATTTCTTGTCAAGCTTCACTTCTCGGGGCTCATTTAAGTTATGTCTGGGTTAGCCCCGGAATCGGTGCTGCTATCTATTCACTATTGCTCGGCGCGAATGGTGGCTCGATCCGCGCTCTTGCCTCAGCGCTGTATCCGAAGTGGTTCGGAACTGAGAACATTGGAGCCATACGGGGTCTAGCAACTGCTTTCGGAGTAGGTGCATCGGCAATCGGGCCATTGATAGTTGCATTGGGATTCAGAGCTACCGGTGACTATGTCAGCCTCAACTACTTCTTGGCTCTTGTTCCAGGGGTCGCAATATTTGCATCGTTTTTACTTAGAGCTCCCAAAAAGTCGCTCAGTGACCATCAACCAACGACGTAGATCTTAGATAGCGTCTTCTACGTGCTGACCGCTACGGCTCTATGCAAAGAGCAAGGCTCCAGACAATTATTTAGAAACGTGAGTCTCCAGTTGTCGCCCGGGCGACGAATCGCACTGATTGGAAGCAACGGGGTCGGAAAAACAACCTTGATTGAAATTTTGCTCGGTCTGCAAGAGGCTGACTCTGGGGTTGTTCATCGCCCAGCAAATCTTTCAATTGGATATTTGCCGCAAGACCTCGAAGAAGAACTAGTTGGTTCGGCCTTAGAGGTCACTCTTCAGGGTGCCTCACAAATAACCAATATCGAAGAACGTCTGGTTACTTTGGGAGAAGAGTTAGGCACCGCTACCGCAGAAAATCAAGATCAGCTTTTAGAGGAATACGGCAACCTTCAAAGCCGGTTCGAACAGCTCGGTGGATACGCAATCGAAGCTGAGGCCCAAAGAGTGTTAGCGGGCTTAGGCTTCGACGAAAATCTGATGCAAAGAGATGCACGTCAACTTTCCGGTGGTTGGAGAATGCGGGTTGCCCTCGCTCGGCTATTGCTGTCCGAACCCGATGTTTTAATTCTTGACGAACCGACGAACCATCTAGACGTCGATTCAGTTTCCTGGCTAGAGGACCAATTCTCAACTTGGGCGGGCTGTATTTTGTTTGTCAGTCACGACCGAGACTTCATTGACTGTGTTGCTAACCGAGTAATCGAATTGGATGGCCATTCAAGCCAAGAATACGTAGGCGGATTTTCTGACTTCGTTGCTTCACGCGAGCTGCGATTGGTTCAATTGGAAGCCGCTGCGGCACAACAAAACCGTAAATTCGCCGACACCGAAAAATTCATCGAACGATTTCGTTACAAGGCAAGCAAAGCAAAGCAAGTTCAGAGTCGAGTTAAGGCGCTGGAGCGGGTAGAACGAATTGAAGTTCCGGAGGTCAATGACCTGAAGGCAAAGTTTGACTTCCCAGATCCGAGGCGATCAGCTCGAGTGGTAGTCGAATTTGATCAAGCAACGGCTGCATACGGTGATCAAACGGTTCTTGACAATGTCACATTTGTCATAGAAAGAGGTCGAAAGGTTGCGTTGGTAGGGCCGAACGGCGCGGGGAAAACAACCTTATTGAAACTTCTGCTAGGAGAGTTAGAAACGGTGGGGGGTACCGCTCGCCTAGGCAACAAAGTTGACTACGCAAGTTTTGCTCAACACTTGACAGAGGTTTTGGATCTACAAAAATCAGTAGTTCAAGAGTTCACAGCATCAATCGGAGACCAAGGCGACAGAAACCTTCGCACGGTTTTGGGGGGATTCGGGTTTAGAGGCGAACAGGTAGACCAAAAGGTCGGTGACCTGTCGGGTGGTGAACGGACTCGCCTGGCTCTCGCGATCACCATGGCCAATCCTGTCAACCTTCTAATTCTCGACGAACCAACCAACCATCTCGACCTTCCAAGCTGTGACCACTTAGAAGATGCCCTAGGTGCCTATCCAGGAACTCTTATCTTGGTCACCCATGATCGACACCTGATCCGTAACGTGGCCGATTCCCTAATTGTCGTTCGAAACGGCACTGCTACTTGGTACGACGGGGTAGATGAGAATTTATTGAAAGCTCCAGCTGACTCCCCGGATTTAAATAAGCCCAGCCAGTCCAATCTAAACCCTCATAAGCAAGATCGCGAAGCACGCAAAGACCAAGCGCGACGCCGAACTCGCTTAAACGAGGCAACGAGAGAACTCCGCGCAGAGCGAGATCAAGTCGAACAATCCTGGGAACAGATAGAGAATGAACTGGCAGAAATACAAGCCAAACTCATCGATAATTCAACTTACGAAAACTCTGAATTGGTAACAGAACTGAGCAGAAAACATGAACAGCTAAAGGATCAGGCTTCAGAGTTGATGGAACGCTACGAGACCTTGCTCCGGCGAATTGCTAGGAAAGAATCAGAAAGCGAAGAAGGTTAGGCACACCCATTCACCGGTACTGCGATTGGCACGTGTTCAACCTGAACCCCTTCGCTAAACGTAACTAAAGCTGCTGTTCCATTTCCTGGTGAACCCATTGGAGCACCTGGGTACCATGCCGTAACCGCACCGTGACTCGCGTCAGTTGGGACATGCCAATGCCCGAGTGCTACGTAGTCGGCATTGGTAGAAGAGATTTCTTCGTACGTAATTGGGGAAGACCGGTGAGCGTCCTCGCTTGAAAGATTCAGGTGGCCATGCGCCGCGACGACATACCATCTAGTGCTGGGACGAGGTGGAGCATTCAAGAGAGGCCTATAACCAGGCTCATGCTCATTCATTGCCCTTCCCCAAATTGTCATCTGGTTTGACTCAATAACCAAAGAAGAGCCTTCTAGTTCCTCCAAAAGTTGTATTCCGGTCTCCTCTACGTCTTGACGACACCTTTGCCATAGAGACTGCTCATCGTGGACATCATGATTTCCTGGGATCACTACTACCGGAATGCCTGGTGCCGTCAAAATTTCCAAAGTCGATTTAACCGCCATTTCTGAAAGACGCGCGTGGTCAAATAAATCTCCAGCGACCATCAACACGTCGGCTTGGTGTTGCGTCACCGCATCAGCAATGCCGTGAACAGGGCATTGGCATACTTCCGCATGGTCTCCTGCGCTTCCTCTGGTGTGCCCTATATGCACATCCGATGTATGAAGCATTCGCACGATCGGCTTCACCGTTCTAACCTCAGTCCCATGGCCCGAAAGATTGCCACTAACAGAACCGTCAAGCGAGACGAATTGACTAATTTTATTGCACAACGTCATCGCGGAATCCTTTCTACAACGAGATCCAACGGAAGACCTCAAATGTCGCTCGTCACTATGGGCCTAGATAATGAGGGGCGAATAGTGATTGCTACGTACCCGCAACGGGTGAAGGTGTTGAACGCCCGACGAAACCCTGCTGCTTCTTTACTCGTAATGGGCGATGAATTTAATAGTGAGTGGGTACAGGTCGATGGAGACCTCGAAGTTCTCGATCTTCCAGAAGCTTTGGATCCTCTCTGTGATTATTTTCGATCAATTAGCGGCGAACACCCTGACTGGGATGATTATCGCTCGGCAATGGTCCAACAAGGCAAGGCGCTACTAAGGCTTGCTATTTCGTCGTGGAGTCCTATCTCTCAAGGGGGCTTTCCGGCTCATCTTGCCGGATAACCATCTCTCTCCTCTTGCATAAGTTAGGCAGGCCCTCACACTTCTGCGGCAGCTAAGCGAATATGTTCATGTCCATGCGCATCCTCGTAACCAATGACGATGGGATAGAAAGTGAAGGACTTCACGTTCTAGCTCGCTCGATGAAGAAACACGGAGAGGTTGTTATCGCAGCTCCTGATAGCGAATATTCAGGAGCTGGAGCAGCTATCGGGCCTATCCATCTGAGTGCACCCGAAGTTCAGTCTGTTGACGTTGAAGACATCGATACTGCGTGGAGCATCTCCGGTCCTCCAGCGTTGTGTGTGATGTTCGCTCGACTCGGCCTTTTCGGAGACATCGACTTAGTCGTATCCGGCATCAACCCTGGAGCGAATGTAGGTCGCTCCATTTACCATTCAGGCACTGTCGGCGCTGCCCTCACCGCTCGACACACCAACATACCCAGCGTCGCTGTCAGTCAGCATCTAACGGGCTTCAGCGCCGAAGGCCAAGTTTGGGAAGATCTATTAGTGGGCCAAAAATGGCATGTAGCCGCGGAGGTGACAAGCTCGCTTATCGAAGGGTTAGTGCAAGATGACATCGGAGATAGTCCTGTCATAAATGTGAATGTTCCCAACCTTGAAATCGACCAAATCAAAGGATGGCGATTCACCGATATTGGGAGGGAACCGCCTCGCGCAGTTGAAAAAATCGAGTTGGAGCCAACCTCAGATGAACGAACCTTCCGTGTCTCCATGTCGTGGGGAGAGGAGAATTCTCAGTCTCCAGATGTCGATAGCGGCGCAGTGATGCACGATGAGATATCCGTCTCTTACCTCTCGCGAATAGTCGCTATCCCCCCGCCCCCAGTTTCCACTCTCGGCCAAGCGCTAGAAAACCTTCTCCATAGGAACCAAGGCGGCGCATAAAAAGTCACGCTAAGTCCTTTTTTTTATCCACTCGACGATCAAGTCAGCCGCTTCATCGCGTGCATCTTCTCGATCTCGCAGGTAGTGGTCTCCCCGGATTGTCGCCGTCGTTAAATCATCCGCGGCAAGCGACTCGATGATCGCTTTCGTGTCACTAGGAAATACCCCACTATCCGCATCAGCATCAATAACTAGGGCTGGGATAGTCACGCGTTGTAAGTGCGAAGCCGCCGAACATTGCGATTCAGCGAGACTCCACATCGATAGCCAAGTGCGTAAAGAGCTGACAGTCCCGACACCGTAGATACCGTAGTTCGACCTTCGAGGGTCGCCGAGATAACAACTTGGCGATTCACGATTATTAGCATCAATTGAACCATCTATCATTCGTAAGTCAGCCCATAGGCGTGGCGTCGTGAACAGTCGATCATGATTACCTGTGGCGACCATCCGGTCTATTTCATCTCGAGCCCACTGAGTAATCCGATGATTTCGATCCCGTTGCGCTTCGCGATATTCGGCAATAAAGCTTTCCGTGAAAGGAATTTCACGCCCATCAGCGAATGGGTCGAGCCGTTCAATAACGCTCAGAGGGTCATCTTCATGTTCTACTGATGGGTCCATCCAATTGGTCAGCACCTCTGGCCGTCCAGGGTGAGCAGCGAGAGAAACATAAAGGTCCGCTCCGGGTATCTCCAAAGCCGCAGGAACGATGGAATCACGGCCGTACTCTGGTTCAAGGTTGGGGTCGGTCGACTGAGATTGGTACGCGGCCATCAATGAGCCGCCGCCCGAATTTCCGAGCAATACAACATTTTCAGCGCCAGCTTCTTCGCGCAGCCAACGAACACCAACTGCTATCTCAGCAAGCGCGTGGTCAAGAAGAAAATAGGGTTCAGCTCCTCGAAAACGTGTGTTCCAACCAAGAAATCCCACCCCGCGTTTAGCGCAGAGATCAGCGAGGTAATGTTCACTGAAATCGACGTTGTAATGAGTAGCGATTACGGCGACACGAGGCCGACTGCCTCGGGGCCGATGGTACACCCCCTGACAAGGGTGGCCTCCGGCTCCGGCTCGTCCGACTATCGGGGAAGCAAGGCCAACAAACTCACGTTCGACAGATGCGCTCAGTTCAGTTCTCCAATCGGCGCTGCCAGCAATCGAGCCGCTTCTTTTTGATCCACTGGCATCCCTGCGGTGTCACGACACAGTTCTACGAGAACCTGATTCGGGTCAAGATAATACAAGGAGTAACACCACCCATGATCAATTTCCATGGTGGGTTCAAGGCCCTCTGACATCATTCGGCCACGAATTTCCTCTTGCATTTCTTCGGTTGCTTCAAAAGCTGCGTGGTTGATGAATACTGGCACTCCAAGACTTTCATTCACATCTGTCACCCAATCATCAGTTTCACCTATGTTTTCGAACGCGAAAAATGCGATGCATTGACCATTCCCTGTATCGAAAAAGACGTGCTTAATCCACCCGTCTTCTCGGTCGTGGAATTCAGTATTAACTAAAGGAAACCCAAAAAGGTCTTCATAGAAATGACGGGTTGCTTCAAGATCTTTTGTTGAATAAGCGACATGGTGAAATGCCATAAGGCCTCCATTTATTCATTTCCCTGTCCAGTTTCGCGTACGCGAGCGCCTTGCACGACCGCAATAGCTGCAACCACCGCCAAGAACACCGACACTAGGGCTGCCCAATGCGCCAAATCATGGTAACTGCGTTGCTCCACCGCTAATCCTGACGAAATGCCAGCAACGGCACCTGTTGCTGTCATTAAGACATCTGCAGTCGATTGAGTCGCAACGCGTGACTCCGGAGGGAACGCCTCGGTCATTAACGCGCTGCCAGCTACAAGAGAAGAGCACCATCCAATTCCGATCAAGAATAATCCGACAAAGTGACCTGTTGCTTCGGGTGCATCGGTGTGCGACGCAATCTCTGCACCGACAGCGGTAATAACTGCCCCCACTCCTATAAGTAATTCTTTGCTTAGCCGGTCAGCGATTTTCCCGATCCATGGGGAAAACGCGTACATGCCGACGATATGGAGCGAAATCATCAGACCGATCACCAGCGGATCTTGGTTTCCGTCTCTCATATGGAGGGGCGTTACGGTCATAACCCCCACCATCACGCCCTGCGACAACATCATCCCTAATAAGGCAACTCGCGCAGCAGGTCGCGAAAAAATCAAACTCAAATCAGAGAACCGGGGGCCTCGGATCTTTGTTTTACTGGCATCAGCCACCAGAAGAAGCGGGTCAGGTTTAAGCCGTTTCAAAATGGAGGAAGCAGCGACAACAAAAAGAGTGATCGACACCATGTATGAGAAAATGAAACCACTTCCACCTTCTGATGACCCCGCCAAAGATCGAAGCCCCAAACCGACTGTTGGGCCCAACACTGACCCAACAGTGTTTGCCCACACAACCAAGCTGATACTTCGGGCTCGATTTTCGTCAGTTGCAAGATCAGAACCTGCATATCGGGCAGCTAAGTTCCCGGCTTGGCCGCATCCGCAGAGCGTCATTCCGACCACAAGTAGAATGTAGGTCTCAGTTACCGCTGCCAATAATGCGCAAGTGGCCCCGAGCGACCCCACTAAGTAGGCGTAACCAATCCCAATACGTCTTCCTTGCTTTGCCATAACAGCTGCAACTGGGATACCCGCCAAACTTTGGCCGACACTAAGGCCAACCGCCGCGATCGCCCCTAAGGTATCGCTTCCTGTTATCTCACTACCTAAAAGCGCCGCTACAGAATACGAAGTTCCCATAGCTAGACCGCCAGGAACAACTCCCTGCTGCAATACCCGTACGGTTCGCTTTTGGGTAGCTTCGTATTCAGTTTCCTGGTCGCTCAATCCGGTCCTGCTTCTTGTGCAATGGTTTGCGCCCATCGATAGTCCGGCTTACCTGCTGGGCTTCGTTTGATCTCGGCTACCTCGATGATTGACTTTGGTCTCTTGTATCGGGCGATGTGATTACCGCAATGCTCAATGATCTCTGACTCTAAATCTTCTTGTTGTTCGACAAGTTGAACGATGGCAACTACTTCGCTTCCCCATCTGGCGCTAGGGCGACCGCAAACGACTGCGTCATAGACAGCTGGGTGAGTTTTTACAGCCTTTTCTACTTCCTCAGCGAAGATCTTTTCTCCGCCCGAGTTGATAGTTACAGAGTCCCGGCCTAGAACTTCAATACGGCCGTCTGCGAGCAGGCGAGCCCGGTCTCCTGGGACAGAGAATCTAACTCCGTTGATGACTGGAAAGGTTCTTTGAGTTTTCTCAGCATCGTTTAGATAACCCAAAGGCACACGACCAGACATGGCAAACCAGCCAATCTCCTCTGATCCCGCTTCAACCACAGCATCCATTGTTGAGTTGACCACAGTGCTTCCCGACGCAGGAACGAAGTCACCTGTACTGGCTTTTTGTTCCTTGGTGCTTACATTGCTCCCTTGGACGCCGGTCTCGCTGGAGCCGATGGAATCTCTAATAGTCACTCCATCGAATTGTTGCTTGATTTCTTCTTTCAACTCGGAATTCAAGACTGCACCACCACTTATGATCGACCGGAGCGATCGAGGGACAAGTTGTCCAGATTTGGATGCATCCAAAAGGGGCCTAGCAAAGGCATCGCCAACTATCTGAAGGAATTCGACTTCTTCGCGTTCGCATGCCTGAAGAACGCTTGTCGCGTCATAGCGGTCAGTCACATCAGGGAGTACCACTGTGTGACCCATTGAGAGAGCTTGGAGTGCTATCCACTGGGCCGCTCCATGCATAAAGGGTGCGCTGGTCATCCAACGCAAAGTTCCTCTACCTGCCGCCCTGGCTAATTCGGTATACGACTGGTATTCCCTGTTTTCTTTTCTGTTTAGGCCACCCAGAGCTCCTACGAAGAAATCAGCATTTCTCCAAAGCACGCCTTTAGGCATTCCGGTAGTTCCTCCGGTATAGAGGACATACAAGTCATCGGGAGAACAGTCATCTAAATTTCTTGGGTCGTGACCCTGTATGAAATCGTCGTAGAAAATCGCATCTTTCAGTAGCTCATTATTTGAGGCGTCTGGCACTTGAATAATCAGTTTTATGTTCGGTAGTTGAGGTAAGACTTCCGCCAAGTTCGGTGCGTAGGCAGAGTTAACGATTACGGCTTTTGCCTGTGAATCGTTCAAGAGGTACAGAAGTTCGTCAGCCACATACCTGTGATTAACATTGAAAGTAGCTGTCCGCGAGGCCCAACCACCCAACATAGATTCAAGATATTCAGGTTCGTTGTTGAGATAGAGAGCTACGTGGTCTTGTCCGCTTTCGTGACCTGCCAAGTCCGGTCGTTCCGTTTTGCAGCCAATTCCTGCAGCACTTAGAGCACTTCCTAATCGGCGATACCGGTCAACAAATTCCGGAAATAGGACTTCATTGCCCTGGTGAACTAATGCGGTCCGATCGGGATATGCGTCAGCAACTGCTGCTATGACCCGCGCTAGATTGAATTCCACGGAGGAACAGTAACCAATCTGAAGAGCGTCAGTTCTTGAAAAGCGACCCAAATTTCCCGACAACGTAAGTATTTGTTATATCAATAGCCTTCGATGCTTTCGTGGTCGGAGAAAATACTTACATGGACAACCAACTTGTTCTCGCATCAAGCTCGCCGCGTCGAAAGGAGTTGTTGTCATTTCTCGGGGTTGATTTCGTTGTCCGTGTTCCCGGTGTCGACGAGTCAGTCGCTGCCGGCGAAACAGCGGAAGAATACGTTCAGAGAATCTCATCACGAAAGGCCTCCGCTGTAGAGGGCTTTGTGGTTCTTGGTGTCGATACCTGTGTTGTATTAGAGGATCAAATTTACGGAAAGCCAGTTGACCTAAACGACGCTGAATTTATGCTTCGCTCGTTATCCGGCAAAGTCCACCAGGTTTTATCGGGGGTTGCTGTTCGTTCTGGTCAACAATTAACAGTCAAGGTGGTTCGGACCGACGTTGAGTTTGTCACATTGGATCACGGTCTCATTAACTGGTACCTAGGGTTAGGCGAATCGCTAGACAAGGCGGGTTCTTACGCTCTTCAGGGTGCCGGCGGCTCACTTGTTAAGGCCATTAATGGCAGCCATTCGAACGTCATCGGCTTACCCTTGGTGGAAACCGCAGAAATGCTGATCCAAGCTGGTGTTGAGATGATGTCTCCGAACCAAAATAGGGCATCGTGAATCCTTACAAGAGTGCGCTAAACGAAAATCTGAAACCATTCCAACCCGGAGAAGTTTCTCCGGTGACCCTCGGGCCAATCCGTCTAGAAACACCAGTTGTTTTGGCACCAATGGCGGGTGTTACGGACTGGCCTTTCCGTTCGCTCTGTTCAGGTTGGGGGGCTGCCTTATATGTCAATCAAATGATTACGGCGAGAGCTTTGGTAGAGGAAAACGCCTTGACATGGAAGTTGGCCGAGTTCGGAGCCGATGAAGCAATTCGATCAATTCAGTTGTACGGGACCGACCCTAAATATGTGTCTTTAGCTGTTCAAATGCTCAAAGACCGTCTTGGTGTGGACCATATCGACATGAATTTTGGATGCCCCGCTCCGAAAGTCACTCGCAATGGTGGCGGCGCAGCTATTCCTTTCAAACGTCGACTTCTCAGCTCGATAGTCGAAGCAGCGGTCAAAGCCGCTGACCAGGTCCCGGTGACCATCAAGTTTCGCAAAGGTATTGACGAAGCGAACTCGACCTTTCTAGACAGCGGCCGAATAGCTCAAGATACTGGTTGCGTGGCGGTGACATTGCATGCTCGAACCGCCACAGATCTTTACTCTGGACACGCTGATTGGGATGCTATTGGAGAGCTAGTACAGAGCATCGATATTCCTGTTTTTGGCAATGGGGATATTTGGGAACCTTGGGATGCGTTACGGATGTTGCGCCATACGGGCGCTGCTGGTGTTGAGATTGGGCGGGGCTGTTTGGGGCGGCCTTGGCTCTTTGCCGATCTAGTAGCTGTTTTAAGCGGCCTAGAGCCTCAGTTCACTCAACCAACGCTTGGACTAGTTGCCGAGGTCATGCTCGACCACCTTCACCGTATTCTCGAATTTTATGACGAAGACGAGAACACGGTCGTGCGTAGATTTCGAAAGCACGCGGGTTGGTACGTTGCAGGTTGGCCTGTAGGGAAAGAACTTCGAAGACAGATTCATGCGGTAAGTAGTTTTGATGAGCTGAAATCCATCACTAATGACTTCGACTATGACGCGATACTCCCTCCCGAGGGTGTTCGAGTGAAACGAAGCCACACTGGTGGCCCTAGGAGAGTCGCTTTACCAGAAAATTGGCTAGCAGACCCTGAGGAAGCGGTGGCGCTCACTCCTGACGCAGAAGCGAATGTCAGCGGTGGTTAAATCTGATGCTCGCTTGTCGAAGGAAGCGTGGCGGCAACAACTACGGCCTTTACAAACTCAAGTCGACTCTTCAGACGAAACGATGGTGATCGATCATTTGGCGGACTTCTTGGATCAGATCAGCGGCGCATTTCTGTTTTATCGGTCAATGCCTAGTGAATTTGGACTAGATGGCTTGGCTGACTTGTTGGGATGGGAAAGGTTTGCCACAACTCGGACTCCAGAGAGTGGTCCACTTAGTGTCCATAGCGCTAGCGGGGCGATGGAACGCCACAGATTGGGCTACCTACAACCAGTTAAAGATGCTGTGCCGTTTCCCCTCGATTTGATATCAGTGGCTCTTGTACCCGCTCTTGCTTTCGACACGCGAGGCAATCGGCTAGGCCATGGCGAAGGATATTATGATGAGTTACTTTCCCGAATTTCCGCTGACTGTCTCAGAATCGGTGTTATTCAGGAACGATTTATTTTCGATCAGTTGCCACATGAATCTCATGACATCCCGATGACACACCTCGCATCTGAAGCGGGGGTTCGGTCTATCGAAGCAACCATTGGTTAGCTCATGTCGGCTGGTAACGCATTTGGCGCCATCGAGATGTTGCGGTCGTGACTTCGACCATCTCTGAAGAAAGTAATACCCCTTCAACATAGATGTCACGCCCGTCAATGTTTACGACCCAAGCTCGAGCAACTACTTCCTCAGACAAAAAGGCTGGCTTTAAGTAGCTGAGGTTCATTTCTGCCGTGGCACACGCTAGGTCCGATGCTTCATTGGCGAGCGTACTTTGAGCTGCCACACCCATAACCTCATCGAGAATCGTGGCCTGGATTCCACCATGTATAACTGTGTCAAATCCGCAGTGATGTTGCTCGGTGAGATGACGGGTCTCAATAGTCCCATCGTCGTATCTAGAAAAAATCAGTCCGAGTCCTTTGTCGTTAAAAGTCGAACAACCAAAGCACCGATCTACCCCTGATCTTTCTAACGGGTAGGGCTTTGGAGTCGTTTGTCGGTAGTAGTCGGGTGTGCTTTTTGTCACATTTGAAATCGTAGGCACCTACGAAGAGGCGTGCGGCCTCAGTCCAGAACTTATGCTTTTCTTAGATGAAGGTTCTGCTCTCCGCTATACCTCGATATTCATTAAAAAGCATTGTTCGCAGGTTGTCGACATGGTGGTCCGACCAATTCGACCCAACTATTAATCGCCGCTATCTCGAATGCTTAGATTGACTTCTTAACGGCCCTTCTCGCATTTTCAATTTCTTGATGACGAAAGCATTTGGTGAGGTGATCATTGACTATTCCGTCAGCCTGCATCAGCGAGTAACAAGTCGTTGGACCGACGAATCGCCAACCGAGTTTCTTGAGCGCCTTACTCATGTTTTCGGATTCCTTGGTTTTCGCCGCTACCTGAGAAACACTTTTGACTTTCGGGGCATTGGCCGGTTCGAAACTCCAAAAGAATTTGGCGAGTGAACCGTGCCGTTCCACGGTTGTGATAGCGGCTCGCGCATTCGTGATTGTGGCTTCGATCTTGCCGCGATGTCTAACAATCCCAGAGTTATTCAGAAGTTTTTGGATGTCTTGCTCACCAAATGCAGCAACTTTCTCTATTTGAAACTCGGAGAAAGCTGTTCGGAAATTATCTCGCTTGCGAAGGATGGTGAGCCAAGACAGCCCCGCTTGAAAGCCTTCGAGACACATTTTCTCGTAGAGCCTTTTATCGTCGGTTACGGGCATTCCCCACTCAGTGTCGTGATAACGCGCGTAGTCTGTATCTCCTTCGCCCCATGGGCAGACAAGAACTCCGTTGTTGCGAGTTTTAACTCCTGTGCTCATAAGTCAGAAAATAACCCTTTTAAGCGACCATTGGTTCGCCTTCTGGCTTTACTGCAAGACCGAGAGAGACAATCAAGGAGAAGCCGTGAATAAAGATGTGCAAAAACTGGTCGACGAAAAGGCTTGTGAAAACCTCATCGCTAAATATTGCCATCTGGTCGACTTCGGTAATGCCAGTGGGATAGCCGATTTATTTGCCGCCGATGGTTACTGGTCGGGACCCGGAGTCGAAATGGTCGGCCAAGACCAGATTCGGGCTGGTTTCTCCGCCAGACAAGATGTCAAGCGCCGCCAATCTCGGCACCTCTGCACAAATGTCTTAGTTCAAGTTGACGGGGATGAGGCAACGAGTCTTTGTTACCTGCTCAACTTCCGTCATGATTCTCAAACAGGAGTTGCTGAGAGTCCGGCACCAGCCGGTTTACCGAAATACGTAGGCGAGTACCACGATCGATTCATTCGCACCGCAGATGGCTGGAGATTCGCGTCGCGACGCTTCGAATTAGCTTTTCTTCGAGACTGAGTTCAGAACTGCAGTTGAGCCGGGCAGCGCACTATCCATTAAGGCAGAATTGGAGCACAATCTTGACAAACTTAGGGGTCCTAGTGTGAGTCGTATACAGCTAGCTATTGACGTGGCAAATCTCGAGGAAGCAATCGATTTCTACTCCAAAATGTTTTCAAGTGAACCGAGCAAAGTTAAGCCGGGGTATGCGAACTTCAGCATTGAAGAACCGCCACTGAAGCTGGTTCTGACCGAAAACCTAAACAACGCTGGCTCACTCAACCATCTCGGAGTGGAAGTCGATGAGGTCGAAAAGGTCCACGAAGCTAACGTACGCATGACCGGCCAAGGTCTAGCAACTAGTGGCATCGACGAGACAATGTGCTGTTACGCGGACAAGACGGAGACTTGGATCAAAGGGCCTGATGGCGTTCAGTGGGAATGGTACGTAAAGAAAGGTGACAACGAACAATTCGAGAATGTCGTCATCTCTTCTATAACTACTTGTTGCGAGAACTAACTTTCAGTCAATCAACTAATTAACTGGCTGCGGTTCAGTCCGTACTTCTATTTTGGTGTCTTCTTCAAGTTGGCTACGCATTCCCTGGGTCATTTCGGAATGCAGTTGGCGGACCTTGGAACTTCCCGTCGTCCTGAAGAAATTGGGCAGTATCGCGTGAACCGCGCATGCCACGCCAGCGACAAGCAATTCTTTCGAGAAATGACTAGCTACTCGAAAGTGCTCTCCATAACTTTCGCCCACTGAGGCTGGATGCTCTGTGAAATATTGCCTAACGCCCATGCCAACAGAGTACGGCCGTCGCCACAACACGTTGTTGCCCACTTCTGCCCATTTATGCCTATTTTTGCAAATATATCGTGTACTTAGTCTTTTTAAAGCAATATTCTTTTCCCATGGACATTATTGACCGGGAAATACTGCACCTGCTTCAACAAGATGCAACACGTTCATCTCGTGAGCTAGGCGACGAAGTTGGTTTAACTCCCACTCCTTGTTGGCGACGCGTGCAGTCCTTAAGAGAGGCAGGCATCATCGAACGAGAAGTGGCCATCCTGAACGCGTCTCGACTCTCTTTGGACATCAGCGCCCTAGTCCAGATCCGTACTAATGAACATTCCGCTGCTTGGCTTGCCGACTTCACCGCTGCAATTGATGAGTTTCCAGAAATTGTTGAGGCTTTTCGCACGAGTGGCGAAATCGATTACATGCTGAGGGTCGTCGTCCCTGACATGAATTCTTACGACGACTTCTACAAACGTTTGATCGAACGGGTAGCGCTTTATGATGTTCGAACTATTTTCGAAATGGAAGAACTTAAGAGGACTACCGCCCTCCCTCTCGATTACGCACCTTTCGAGAGCGCCTGAGACGTCATTGAACCAGAATCTGAACTGCCGCCTCTACCGCCACCTTGGCGCGCTCATTAATACCCGACGCATTAGCGCTCGCTATCGGATGGTCGACAACAGCAAACGGATGGTGCGGTACACCTTGAACTCTCGCCATTAGTTCCGCCGCATCAACAAAAGCCGACGTCATAATGCTGACTGCAGGAACACCATTTCGTTCCGCCATCACTGCGTCATGCAAACTACACGACGAGCAACTACCTCAATCCCCCACACCACTCAATACTGCGTCCCATCCCATCGCTTCACGCATCAGTTCGACGTCAGCTGGAGCGCTGTAATTCTCTTTCGTTCGGCGCACCACTTTCGATACACCGTATTCAGTTCGCAATATAGATTCGACCTGATCGAAAAATGGCACAGTGTTCTCCTTGCCATTCGATATGAGCCCTATTACAGCTCCTTGAAGGGTGCGAACCCGCGGGGCCGGCTCCGATGCAATTAGCTGCTGTTCATGACTTGGAATCATAAGTTCCATTACTAAGGCACCTCGCAATCAACACACGCCCCAACTGCCACCGTGGTTGCGCGACTTTTAGTTCCTAACCATGGCGGAATAATTTGCGCGAATCCACCTGCCGGACCACCAGCAGCGACTACCAAGAGTTCGTCAGGAGAGTCCATCGCCAAATATTCTCGATCAGCGCGATCTTTAACGACGGAACCCTTGCCTACTCCATTCCATGACCCACGTTTTACTCGGGCTCGATCGAAAATACAGTTCTGAAAATCACTTTTTGACCATCCAGCATCAATGAAATGACGGCGAAGCTGAGGGGGCAACACGACGACATAATTGCCGGACCATATTGAATAATGGAGTTGATTGGATCGAATTTCTGCTGAGATTGTCTCGCAAATCTCTTCTGGATTCGACGTCCACTCGTTCATTATCTGTCGGGGCGCCATTGCTGCTACAGCTGTCACAGCGGATACATCCGACTCTCCAAGCCGTTCCTCGGCGAGTGAAGGCCATGGAGAATTTTCTTCGTCCTCAGCTACACAATAAGAGAACTTTCCAGGGTGTCCCAAGGTGGAGCGATCGATTTCGCCAGGGCGGACATCTAAAAGATTGATGAGGGCAAGTCGTATGGCCCGCCCGACCGCAGCAGAAGCACGGTCAGTGTTACCCACGACATTGAACGTCGCCACCATCTCCAATTCACAGCGAATCGGTCCATTAACTATGAGTAATATTGCGCATCCTCCAGTTGATGCAGTGGCTCCGTGGAGTAGGAACTTCGGTTCCAGCATCGCTGTGAAAGCAGTTACTACAAGCGGGAAGTGTTCCGGTAGGCAACCTGCCATCACTGCGTTGATTGCAAGTTTCTCGGCCGTTATTGAACGCTCCCTAACCGGTTCGATACCTACAAGATGTTCAGGCGGTAACAACGCCCATTCCAAACAGGCTGAAACGAGCTCAGCCGTCGGGGGAATGATGGGTAGGCCGTCAGTCCAACCATTGGCGTGGTAAGTCTCCTGCGCTGTGGCGAAGTCACTAGTAGTGAGGCGAGACGATGTTAGATCCACAGATATGTTCCAGTCAGGTTGTCGCTGCCAAGCTATCTCCGCCCACCGGCAAGCGAGCGACATTTATGTCATAGAGCTCAGCAGTGTTGTCACACAATATGTCCTTCGCCTGCACATCAGTGAGACTGGCAGCGTGCTCGTCAAGCATCTCTTGGCTCCACGGCCATGTGCTGTCACTATGCGGAAAATCGTTAGCCCAAAGAAGACGTTTGTGGTTCACATGTTCAACCATTTTGAACGCGATCCAGTCATCTTGGAAGGTCGTGTATATGTTCTCTCGAAAATATTCACTCGGTAATTTCGATAGTTCTTGGCCTGGCGGAAGCCAATAGCGATGACGTTTGTAAGCATGATCCATTCTGTACATATAGTGCGGCACCCACCCCGCATCAGCTTCTACACATACGACTCGTAACTCTGGATTTCGCTCGAAAACGCCGCCAAAGACAAGCGTTCCCATGATGTCTTGGTTAGCGCGGATAATTGTCATGAAAGAGTTTGCCTTGGGGCCCCGAGGCCGACTTGATTCTTTAGCTGTCAATATGTGCCACGAAAGGGGCAATTTGAGGTCAATCGCCGCTTCCCAAAACGGATCCCATCTGGGATCGTCATAGTCGAAGTCAGTGGCCGGGTTTCCAGGCATCATTACTCCACGCATGCCATTTGCTTTCATTGCTTCTAGTTCAGCGATACCTTCTTCAACTGATCGAAGCGGGGTTTGGGCGATTGGGAGAAGACGTTCACGGTCTATCGAGCAGTAGTCACTGATCCACCTGTTGTAGGCGTCCATCGAGGCCTTTTTGTAATCAGCATCAGGATGATTACAAAGCACCATGCCTACAGATGGATAAATAATTTCTGCCGACACCCCGTCACGATCTTGGTCTTTTAGTCGATAGTCCGAATCCCAGCCACTACGGGGTAACTCATCCCATTTCGCCTGCGGATTCAGGTCTTCGGGAGCCTGACCAGCAGCTGCAATCAGTCCCATTTGGATAGTTCGTTTCATTCCATCTATGACGTACACATCGCCGCGATCCTCCGTCTCAACAACATGCGGAGCTACGTCTCTCCATTTCGGATCGATGTAGTCCAAATATGCGTTGGGCGCTTCAGCAATGTGTGAATCCGCGGAGATAATCGGATAATTGACCTGCATTGGATCCCCTTTCCCCAGTACCGGCATGCTACTGAGATCACGCCGTTCGTGCTGTCCTACTGATAGCAATAGCGGGTGTTTCTGTTGAAAACAAAGCTTCAAGAATTCGAAAAACTTTTAGTTCTTTGTTTCGCGACGTTCCTAGTGATGGCAGGCCAAGGAGTTGTTGGACCGGTCTTACCTCTCTACGCAAAGGACTTCGGGGTTAGCGCAACAGTTATTGGATTGACCCTTACTGTGTTCGCTTTGGCGCGCTTAATCTTGAATGTCCCGGCAGGAATAATCGCCGACCGATTTGGAAGACGCATTCTTCTAATCGGTGGTCCAGTTTTGACTTCAATCGGGATGTTCGGTTCGGGGTTTTCGGGTGATATCTGGTCACTGCTCATATGGAGATTTGTTGCTGGAGCAGGTTCTGCCTTCTATATGAGCGGTGCATTGATCTATCTGATCGATATTGCCCCATCCGATCGACGCGCCCGGTACGTGGCAACAAATCAGTGGGCTTTGAGCGTCGGAGTGGCTTTAGGACCCGGAATCGGAGGACTAGTAGCGGAGCGTTGGGGACTTGCAGCGCCATTTCACCTTGTTGGAGTAATAGGTTTGGCAGCCGCGCTCTACGCAATCTTTCGGCTGCCCGAAACCAGAAACTCGATGAACGCAGACTCCGACGGCACGAGAACCCACCTTCGTAAAGCATCAGTCATCATCCGCAGTGCACCCTTTGTCGCAATTGCTTTTGTGACGGGAACAATCTTTATGACCCGCGCAGGAACGCGTGCAACTTTGGTTCCTCTCCACGCGGATGAAACATTGGCCTGGGGACCGGGCGAAATCGGATTAGTTTTTACTGTTACCGGTGTGATGACACTCTTCACCCTTTGGCCAGCTACATGGGCTACGGAGAATATCGGTAGAGCTTCGGTCATTCTATTTTCGGGAATAGCAGCAGCATTGGGGACCTTTGTTATTGCTTCTAGCTCAACTCCGCTTTGGTTCGTAATAGGGAATGTGATTCTCACACTCGGGACTGGCACCGCTGGGCCAGCACCCGCCGCTTTTGTAGCTGATCTTTTCCCTGAACAATTACGTGGACTGGGAGTTGGCCTCTACCGATCTGCTGGGGATGTCGGGTTTGTCCTAGGCCCGCCAGCTCTGGGCTGGTTAAGTGACAGCGCGTCAATGTCTATAGCGTTTCAAACTGCCGGATGCTTGGTCGGCGCTGCTGGAATCTATTTTGTTTTGGTTACACACCGAAGCGAAAGTCGGACCACCTAAGAAAAACTCAATAGATCTTTGAAGAACTGTCGCCAACCCCTCCTTCAATCGCGTTTTTTAAATCTTGGTAACTGCCTTTGGCTAGAGCAGCTATATCCCCACTAATCGTTTGCATCAGAAAACCCTTTTCTCGACGATTAGCAGCTAGAGCGCTCGTGGAATGGATGCCTGCGATCTTGTCCGCTTTGCTGCATCTCTCAACTATGTATTCCAGAACTTCTTTATATTCTTCGTTGTCATCGCTGTACGCCGGTCCATATCCGTAACTCAACGATAAATCTGCTGGTCCTACGTATATAGCGTCAACTCCTTCAACAGCAAGGATTGCATCAAGGTTCTCGACAGCGTCACGGGTTTCAATCATCGGAATACATGCGTTTGTCTGGTTTGCGGTTGGGTAGTAATCCTCCCCAGCGTTTGCCGCGCGCCCTCCGATAATCGTCGGCCCGTAGCTTCTTTGACCCATTGGAGGGTATTTCGTCGCCGCTACCGCCCTTTCAGCTTCTTCAACTGAGTTGACCATCGGGATGATGATTCCGCGAGCACCGGCATCAAGCATGCGTCCTATAATTCCGGGCTCATTCCAAGGAACTCGACAAATGGGACTTCCTTTTCCAGTCATCGTGACAGCCTGCAACATAACTGCAGCTACCTGATAGTCCGCTATGCCATGCTGCATATCGACGCATACATAGTCAAAGTCCATCCGGGCAACAGTTTCCGCTGCGTGGGAATCTGGAAGCGAGAGCCAACTGCCTAGGGTCTCCGTTTTAGAAGCCCACTTTTCCATTAGTGAATTTGACATGTACCAAAACTTTCGCAAAGGGCGCTGACATAAGGTCAACTGAAACAGGAAACTTCATTGTTGTTCACACAAGCTTCGAACACCACATTCTTTCTGTCTTCAGTCAACACCAATTCACGAAATTTGTTTGTGTCTCCGGTGCCCTTGGTACGTTCATATCAACACTGTTATGGCTGTCTTGCTTTCTGTTATCACCGCAATTCTCTACGGCTCCGGCGATTTTTTGGGTGGAGTGAGTTCTCGACGATATTCCTCTATTCAAGTACTCACGACCGTTTCTTTAATTGGGGCTTTACCTCTTCTAGCTATCGCTCCGTTCGTCGCAACAAATGTCAGTAGCAATGATTTGCTATTGGGCGCCGCCGCGGGAATAGTCGGTGTTGTTGGTCTAGGACTTCTTTATCGAGGACTAGCGCGCGGACCGATGTCAATATTCGCTCCGATTACTGCAATCGTGTCGGCTGTTTTTCCAATAATTTGGGGTGCCTTGCGGGGGGATGAGCAGGGACTTCAAATCTGGGCGGGTCTCCTGATTGGTTTAGTCGGAATCTTTATCCTCAGTTCTACAGAAGCAGGCAATGCGGCTCCGATTTCTGTTTCAGTGGTTTGTCAGGCTTTTTTCGCTGGCGTGGGCTTCGGTCTTTTCTTTTCACTTCTCAGTGAGGCGAACACCAACTCAGCTCCATGGCCAATTGTCTCTGGTCGAATTTCCGCATCTCTGGTGCTGCTAGGAATCACCGTGGTGGGCAAGGTAAGCCTCAAGCCGTCGGAAGGCTGGATGCCCCTGTTGGGATGTGCCATCTGTGACACAGGTGCGAACGTGGCTTTCTTGTTCGCCTTGCGTTACGGACAACTTGGGCCGGTAGCAGTGCTCGCGAGTCTCTACCCTGCCACCACTGTTCTTTTGGCCCGTGTTTTCTTAGGAGAACGATTAACGAATAGGGGTCTACTAGGTCTTCTTTTTGCTCTGAGCACTGTCGTTATTATCGGTTTGGCGTAGTTAGCTCAGAATATCGTTAAGGATGCAATTCTTCTGAGTGACAATCATCGGGCCAACCTTGCCAACATATTCGAGCCAAGCAGGGTCAGAAAATAACGCTGTTCTTTTCTCTGCGCGTTCTTCAAAGCTTTCATAGCGCCACATGTGAATTACTTGGTTCAGTTCTCCAACCTCGCTTACGTAGTAACCGACTGGCTCACCCAAATGGCTTTTTTGTATGGCGAAACCTTCTTCTAGGTAACGCTCTGCATAACTATTAACTGTTCCGGGTTTTAACTCATATGTTCGCATTTCAACAAAGCTCATCACTACCTCCATAGCAAGCCGTTAAACGATTCAAGGTTATTTGTTTTCTTAATTCCGTCGATCTTGGAACACCGGGAAAGTGCTTCGGGTTCGTGTCACTAGCTCGACCTGGACATCAGCAATCAGTAACACCTCATCAGATGCGCCCGATACCACGATCTCACCCCATGGATCTATAAGCGCGCTGTCCCCGGCGTAGGTAAGCCCATCTCCACTTCCCACGCGGTTGACTCCTAGGACATATGCCTGATTCTCAATGGCCCTTGCCTGTAGAAGTGTCTGCCAATGTGCCCGCCGACGGTCAGGCCAGTTTGCTGGAATCACAAATAGATCAGTCGATTCTGCTGTTTGCCAAAATTCATCAGCAAATCTGAGGTCATAACAGATGAAAAACGTCGTCCGGGTCCCTTCGATACTTACTTGGAGAAATTCGCTCCCGGCTCCATAATTCTCCGGCTCCGTCGAAAAACTAAATGGGTGGATCTTCTTGTATCGGTGGGTTACTCCATTAGGTGCCACCAAATTCAGTGTGTTGTATGCGGTTCCATCATCCCACCGCATCGGTATCGACCCGGCAATCCAAATCTGGTGTTCAGATGCTTGCTCCACCAGGAATTGGTGGCTCGCTCCGTCGAGCGCTTCAGCGTATTTTCCTGAATTCATTGTAAATCCAGTCGAAAACATCTCGCTAAGCACTACCAATTGTCCACCAGCGCTAGCCGCATGGTGAATCTGGGGTCTCAACTTCTCAAAATTTGTTTGTGGATCTTCCCAGACGATGTCATGTTGAACAGCAGCTATTCGAAGGCTCATACCAGGCCCTGCAATCTATTAACTGCCTCATTTAGAACATCATGGCTTTTGCAGAACGTGAACCGAATGAGGTGCCGGCCTTCTTCTTGGTTGTCGTAAAAGACGACGTTCGGTACAGCGACCACTCCGACTTTTTCTGGAAGTTGCCAACACAATTCGAGACCATCCTCGAATCCCACGGATCTGGCGTCAGCCGTGACGAAATAGGTGCCTTGAGATTCGAAGATTTCAAATCCTGCTGACCTCAAGCCAGCGGATAGAAAGTCACGCTTCTCTCTCATATCCGATAACAAATTCTCGTAGTAGTCGTCCCCAAGGGCTAAACCCACTGCTATGGCGTATTGGAATGGCCCACCGCTGACATACGTCAAGAATTGTTTAGCTATTCGGACAGCGCTCGTTAACTCGGGGGTCGAACAAACCCAGCCAATTTTCCAACCTGTAAACGCGAAAGTCTTCCCCCCGGACGAAATAGTGATAGTCCGTTCGCGCATTCCTGGAAGTGAGGCGATGGGGACATGTTCGCCTTCGAACACGAGGTGCTCATATACCTCGTCAGTGACAACTAAAAGATCACGTTCTATCGCTACCTTCGCAATAAATTCGAGCTCCTCGCGTGAAAAGACTTTCCCGGTTGGGTTATGGGGTGTGTTCAACAAAATGAGTCTGGTCTTGGGTGATAAGGCTGCTAAGAATTCAGACTCTTTGAACGCGTAGTGAGGTGGTCGCAGAGTGACTACTTTCTTGACAGCCCCCGCCATAGCGATATTTGCCCCATAAATGTCGTACCACGGTTCGAAGGTGACTACTTCGTCTCCGGTTTCACATAAAGCAAGCACAGCAGCAGCTAGTGCTTCCGAGGCTCCCGCAGTGACGAGGACTTCTGAATCAGGGTCGTATGACAGTCCATAGAAGCGTTGTTGATGGTCACTAATCGCTTGACGAAGTTCAGGAACACCAATCCCTGGGGGGTATTGGTTGCCTAAACCATTCCTTATGGCGGATGTCGCTGCTTCGATTACTTCAATCGGTCCATCTTTGTCAGGGAATCCTTGCCCCAAATTCACCGAATCAGTCTCGATGGCTAAGGCAGACATCTCAGCAAAAATCGTTGCCCCGAAGCCTTGCAGTCTGGCATTCAAAAATGGTTGACGTGAACTCACATCTGACACGTTAGGACCTCTACACAGCTTCCTTGTCATCATCTTGCAACTGGTTTGAGCGAAGAGGCCAATCGTGCGCTTGACTATGGTCATGGATTCCACAAGACCTAACGGCCATGTCCCATCCCGATACGATGTAGCAGAAGTTGACCTTGCATCTGTTGATGGTGTTCTATCCACAACCAGGTCGGTAAGGCTTCGCCTTGATTTGGATCGCTCTGTCCCCAACGAACTTCTTCTTGACTGCATCGACATAGCTGAGCAAGGTCCGGGTGGTGGCAATCAATCAAGTCGCAGGTGGTTGATTGTTCGTGACCCGGACCAAAAAAAGCGCTTGTCAGAGTTGTATTGGGAAAGCGCCGGCAAATGGATGGTCTCTGCTCGAGACAAACTGGCGGGAACTAAACACCGCAACACAAATGTAATGCGCTCAGCCGCTCATTTAGCAGAGAACCTAGACAAGGTTCCGGCTCTACTTATTCCATGTATTTGGGGAGTTCACGATGACAGCAAAAAACCCGGGTTGTTCGACTCGGTAGTCCAGTCAGCATGGAGCTTTTGTCTAGCGGCTCGAGCTCGAGGCCTAGCTACTGCCTGGACTACTGCGATTCTAAACAACGACCAAGAAATTCGGGAGGTTCTCGGAATTCCAGAAGGAGTCACTCCTATTGCTTTGCTACCTGTCGCTTTCAGCACCGGCAGTGACTTTGCGTCGATCCCGAGACGCTCAGCCGAAGAAATCACCTACTTCGACAACTGGGGTCACACTTGGGAACAGCGTGATGATAACGCGGACCGAGTTATGACCGAAGGCCCAGGAGCTACAGTCGAGTTAGATGTTGAAGCTTCACCGGCAACAGTTTGGTCTCTCATAACTGACATAAATATGGGGGCTAAGTTTTCGGAGGAGTTTCAGGGTGCAACTTGGATAGAGCCATTTAATGCTCCTGCTCTAGGAGCTCAGTTTCTGGGCACCAACAAACACCCGAAAATCGGTGAATGGCAGACAACATCTACAATCACCGAGCTCAAAGAAAACGAATTGTTCGGATGGGCCGTCGGCGATGGAGAAGACAATGCCGCTGCCCGGTGGCGTTGGGAAATAGACGAATTGCACGGTCAACGTTGTCGCCTCCGGCACACTGTAAGGCTCGGCCCGGGACCGTCTGGATTAACGCCTGCGATTGAAGCGATGCCTGATAAAGAAGCACTTATCATCAGTCGACGCCAGGAAGAGCATCTAACGAACATGCGTCGTTGTGTTCAAGGTGTGAAGGCCCTCGCAGAAAATTCGTGACGGGTCGATGGGCGCCGAGCCCAACCGGTGAATTTCATTTAGGAAATCTGCGTACTGCGCTTTTGGCGTGGTTATTCGCGCGTTCGACAAACAGAGATTTGTTGTGGCGCTTCGAAGATCTGGATGGAGCTGTCAGAAAGGATTTCTACGACGGTCAACTTCGCGATTTTGAGCGTATTGGGCTGAACTGGGATGGCCAGATTTTCCGTCAAAGTGAGCGGTTAAATCTTTATCGGGACGCTATTGAGGATCTCAAACGGCAAGGCCTGACTTACAGGTGTTGGTGCACTCGGCGCGAAATTCGTGAAGCTTCTGTTGCTCCACATTCTCATTTTCCCGACGGCGCGTACTCCGGGAAGTGTCGGCAATTATCTTCAAAAGAAATTTCATTAAATGAACGGTCGGGGCGAAGACCTGCGCTTCGACTTCTTGCCGAAGGTCAATTAATTGAGATTGAGGATCGCCAGTTGGGCTCTTTCGAGGGAGTTGTCGATGACTTTGTACTGTGTCGCGGCGACCTGACTCCCTCCTACAACTTGGCAGTGGTAGTTGATGACGCCGATATGGGAGTGACTGAGGTGGTACGCGGAGACGATTTACTTCCATCTACGCCGCGTCAGGTTTATTTGTTTCATCTACTCGGCGCCCAACCCCCCTGTTATGCCCATGTGCCTCTCGTCTTATCGCGATTGGGCAAACGATTGGCTAAACGAGATGGGGCCGTCACTCTTGATGACCGAGTGCACCTCGGGGAGTCAGAGTTAGATGTTTTGAACTACTTACTTTCAAGTCTGCGATTACCAAATGTCGAATCATTTGACGAGCTTGACAAGTTGGCCGGTGATTTTCAGCCAGGTGCCTTACCAACCTCACCTTGGATATTCGACCTCTAAGGTAACGGTCGTGTTATCGCCATGGTTCCACGATGATTTTAGCGTGGGCTTCCGGGTCACCTAAGGCCTCAAAAGCTTCGCCTACTTCGCTCAGACCGACTTGTCCTGTGATGAGCCGACTAACAGCAAGTTCACCTTCACTGATCGCCCTCAAGGTGTCAGCGAACTCTTCAGCCGTGTATCCCAAGACGAATTGAATATTGAGTTCTTTTCCAATCCCAGTTAAGGGTCGGAAACTGTCTTGTTCCATGCAGACGCCTACCACGACGATTCGGGTGTCTTTCATTGCGCCATGAATGACTTGGTCGATAACACCTGGTATTCCTACACATTCAAAAATAAGGCCCGGCTTGGGAGCAGCGCCAGTGAACCGAATCATCGGATCCTTAAGGTCGACATCCTTAGGCCAGGCAGTCTGTTGCCAACTTTCATACGGGGATACCACGGCCGGATCTAGGACCTCGTCCGCGCCCATTTGCTCAGCTAACTGGCGACGCTTTGGCGAGAAATCCGCCGCCATTACGGGTCCTAGGCCTTTTTGTTTGAGCGCTGCGATTACCGCTAGTCCTACAGGCCCACATCCGATAACTAAACATACATCGTCACTGGTCGCACCAGATTTTTCTACGGCGTGTCGTCCAACTGCCATTGGCTCAGTGAGCGCAGCTTCTTGAGGCGCTAGGCCGTTCTTTACAGGTAACAACAACCTCGACGACAGCACCATATTCTCTGCGTAGCCACCTGGGAACTCATTCGAGTACCCAAGAGTATGGATCCGATCGGACCGAACGAGCACTGGCATAGAGCACACAACATCACCTATTCGGAGATGATCGGGAACGTTCTGCCCTAACTCCAATATTTCGGCGCAAAATTCGTGACCCATAACCAGATCTCTGTCTGCGTCATATACGAGAGGCCCACCAGTTTCTTTTTGGCTCGCAACCATTTCGTGTCCATGTCGAAGCGCATGAAGGTCGCTGCCACATATCCCACAAGCCAGCGTTTTGACTAGGACCTCTCCGGTTGAGGGAGTGGGGTCAGTCGCGGTATCGACAACGATATTTCCCTGTCTGGTGAATGCTGCTCTCATCTGAACACTTTCAACTCTGCTGCCATCTATTCGTTTCTAGCAAGTCGGCCAATAAGACAAAGGGCGAGCCTCAGGCGGTGGGACAGACCGGTGAGCCAGCATTTCCAGGTCGTGCGCTAGAACGCCACGAGTATCTCCAGGGTCGATAATTTCATCGATCCGCATCGTTCCTGCTGCTTCATAAGGGTTCGTGGATTCACCCACTTCTCGCACTAGAGAGAGTCTTTCGGATTCCCGGGTCTCGCTATCGTCAATGCGAGCAAGTTTTGATCCGAAGGCCACGTTCACTCCAACTTCAGGGTCCATGAAGCCAATCTCAGCTCCCGGCCAGCTGTAGACACCGAGTGCTGGCATCTGCGAACCGTTCATGGCTTGCCAAGCCAACCCAAAAGCCTTACGGATGCATACGGTTAATGTAGGCGCCGAACAGTTCTGAAGCGCGTGCATCATTCTCATTCCCCAGTGCAACATCAGTTCATGTTCGACTCGTTCGCCGACCATGAAACCGGGGACGTCGGCAAGAAAAATGATGGGAATGTTGTATGAATCGCACACGGTCGCTAGCCGAATGATCTTGTGGCAGGCCTGCGGATCCAAAGTGCCTGCTCCGAACATGGGGTTGTTTGCTATTACCCCTACCGAAAAGCCGTTTAGTCGGGCCATTCCACATACGACGTTACGGGCATATAGGGGTTGGATCTCTAAGAACGACTCGGTGTCGACAATGCGTTGTACTACTCGTCGCATGTCGTAGCCTCGTGTCCGTTTTGCGGGCACAAGTTCCGCTAATTGCGGGTCATGCGCTAATGAACCCACAGTTTCGCTTCGGGGCGCTGCCTCCCACGCATTGTTGGGCAGATATGACAACCATTTTCGTATTGCGTCATATCCCTCTTCGTCAGTTTCAACTCCAAGATCAATCTGGCCTGTCTTTCTGGCGTGGACATCAACTCCGCCAACATCTTCGAAAGATATGACCTCTCCGGTAGCGATCTCGAACACTTTCGGAGATGTCACTGCAAGACATGACCCACGGACCATTACAACGTAGTCAGAGAGCGCTGATAAAAAAGATGAGCCGCCAAACGACTGTCCGGTGACCATTGTCGCCATTGGAACTCTGTGTTGGCGTTTGGCGAGCTCAAACAAGCCGCCTGGTTCGCTGATACCTTCTGCTCCCATCGTGTCCGGTATTCGGGCACCGCCTGTTTCGCCGAAGTGAACAATGGGGATGCCCATTGCCATTGCTCTTTCATATAGTCGATGCTCTTTCCGGGTTCCGACGATCGAACTTGATCCACGGTAAACAGTGATGTCATCACCGAAAAGCGCGACTGGACGACCGTTTACGGTTCCATGACCGCCTATTTTTCCGTCCCCTGGCGTTTTCTCCCGCTCTTCTACTCTTATTGATCGACTAAAGGTTCCGATTTCTCGGAAGGTGTCCTTGTCAAGGAATTCGTTGATGTGTTGACGGACTGTTCGGTCACCTTCTTCAGACATTTTCGCGACTTTTTCTGCGCCGCCCATATCTTTTCGAACACGCTCAGCACGAGCCAGCAGGTCTGAGGTTTTATCTGAGTCTGTCATTAGGCATCCCCTTCGTCGTAGTCAACAATCAATTGTGAATAACGTTCGCCAAGCTGTTCAGGAGGTCTCGGAGGGACCATTACTTGACTGACCCCTGCCTCTACCAGCTGATCTAGATGGTCGCGGTCACCTGTGGATGAGGTCCAAAGTTCTATGAGCGAAGGGTCCCGCCCCGCTTTTTCCGCGTATTCTTTAACCCGCAAATGCAGCGATGTGAGCATTTCTACTGGTCGCTCAGCGGGGAAAAACACGTCACCTAACTCGCCGGCTCTACGAGCCGCTCTATCTGAGTGACCTCCAACAAGTATTGGAATAGGTTGTTGCGTTGGTTTGGGTTGGCAATAGACAGGCTCGAAATCGACGAAGTCCCCATGAAACTCTGCTTCGGTTTCAGACCACAGAACTCGCAGGGCTTCAACATATTCATCTGTTCGAGCTCCGCGAGCCTCAAACGGTACCCCTAAAGCGTCAAATTCCTCTCGGAGCCAGCCGACCCCAATTCCTAAATCCAAGCGACCATTGCTAAGACGATCAAGGCTTGCAATTTCTTTTGCGGCGATAAGAGGGTTGCGTTGCGGGAGAATCAGTATCCCTGTGGCTAAGCGGATGGTGCTTGTAGCTGCCGCGGCGAAGGCCAACCAAATCAGTGGGTCAGAATGATCCAATTGGCTAGCTCCTTTAAACAAACGCCCTCCTTCGTCATAGGGGTAGGTAGAGGCATATTGCACCGGCACCACTGCATGTTCGACAGCCCAAATTGAATGGAACCCAACTTCTTCAGCTGTACGCGCCAGCTCTCCAGCAGCACTTCCTTCCACGTTCCCCATCAAATTGGCTGACATCAACCCGAATTTCATAGGTCAACCTTTCCTTTGTTTAGTGCTCAAGAAATATTCGTCTCTCATCATGACATTTATCTGTTGTTAGAGTCCGGGGACAATCACTCCGTGAACGGGAGGTGGCTTTTTACCATTTCCGGCCATATCCGCGAGTAAGTCCGCTGTTTGCTTGAGACCGACTTCTCGTCGAGTGAATAACTCAAACGGGAATTTCCGTTGAGCCAATAAATCTAGAGCTGTCTGATAGACGGGCGCGTCTACTCCTAACGCGCCTTTAACGGTGAGTTCTTTCCAAATGATGGCGTCGGTGTGAAGGTCTGGGGCGCCTTTTACGCCCCGAACACCTGCCATCACAATCGTCCCATCAACAGCGCTAAGTCTGACCGCTTGACTAAAAGCAGTTGGGGCATTTGCTGTTACATCGAGAACAACATCTGCCAGGCGTCCCCCCGTTGCGTCGCGAAATTTTCGAGCAGGGTCTTCTTCCGCCACATCGATAACCAGATCTGCACCCATCGCTTCAGCCATTTCAAGCCGGGGATGATCGTTCGGCCCATATCCCGTTACCGCAATAAATTCAGCACCCACATCCCGAGTAGCAGCTAGAGCGCACAATCCTCGAATTCCGGGCCCGAGTATTGCCACGTAATCGCCCAACTGGGTTCCTGGAATCTCCACTCCCCACTTTATTCCTGCTCCTAACGGGTTAAAAAGAGTTGCTTCTACCGGATCAAGTTCTGCTGGCACGGGCAAGACCAGAGAATCTGGGCTGAGGTAGTGATGAGTGGCGTACCCACCAAAAAGTGAGGGTTCACGATCAATGGGAATCATTCCATACAAATCCGTTTGCCCATGTTTCGTGCAGCGCCGATACACCCCTGCCTTACATAAGTCACACGCACCGCAGGCCTGCCAACACTCAACCGCAACTCGATCCCCGACATCGATTTTCCATTTAGCAGCAGCCTGATCTCCGATGGCTTCGATCGTGCCCACTGTCTCGTGGCCGGGCACAACTGGATATGGGGCTGAAATATGCCCCGTGAACAGCTCGTGGTCAGTTCCACATAAACCACAAGCTTCTACTCGCAGCAAAGCATCATCTGCTCTTACCTCCGGTAGATCGAAGGTTTCAATTCGTAAGTCTTCCACTCCGTGTAAGACGGCTGCAGTTGCTTCCCCCATAAAGTCAGACGCTAGCGCCTCTCTGTCATCTTGTTTATTTTCATGCCTCAAGGAACTCGGTGGCTTCTAGGTCGACTACTTGAGAGGCGTGGCGATTAGCCATCGCAACAAACATCTCATCACCTCTGTCGGTTTGACCCACGATCATGGACGCCAAAATCGCCATGATGAACCCCGACCAGGAGTACCGTCTGTAATTCAGCCACATCTCATCCCAGCTGATGGCAGGAATTGGCTCCTGTTTAGTTAATTCCTGAAAGTAATGAGATACCAGTTCGTGTTCGTATAAACGTCTGACGTCAGGTTCAAAAGCTGATCCGACGAAGTACGAGACGTCATGAGCGCCGTGGCTATGAGTCACGGTTTGCCAGTCGACGACAACTAGTGGAGGGGTTATTTCTGAACCCGCGGGCGCGAACATGAGATTGTCGAGTCGAAAATCTCCGTGAACTAAAGTCAAAGGCTCGGGAATTTCAGAAAACCAGTTGAGTGCGTTTCGCACAAAACGTTCGCTTATCTCAATCGCTTCGGGGCTTAAAGAATCTCGGTAACGTTCGACAAACGCTGGCTGCAAGGCGCCCATCAAAGTAATGGTTTGCGCCGTCTGTTCAGCGCTGCGTCTACTCACCCACGAGAATTGGAATAGCCTCTCGTCACCCCAAAACGAGTGATGAAGTTTGGCTGCTTCTGACAAAGCCGTAGCGGCCACATCGGGGCTACATCCTTGTAACTGGTTACCTTGTTCGCGCGGATGAAGGTCTTCCATGACTATGACAATGTCCGCAGTTCCCTCACTGAAGTTGAGGTAGTAGAGCTGAGGTACGGCCACCCCAATCTTCGGTGCGATATGCCGATAAAATTCTGCTTCGCGTTGATACGTTCCGACCTCTATCCCTGTTGCTCTACTTTGAGGGTCAAGGGATGCGAACTTAATGACGACGGTGCTGGGACCATAGCCATCGTTCCAGGTTAAAAAGGCGCGGTAATTCGCTCCCACTTGTCCTGTACCGATCGGCTCAATACGACAAGCGGAGAGCTCAACGTCTAACCCAAGCACAGTGTTCATCCAATCGGTAGTGACATGATCTGGGTGAAACACTGGCGGAAGCGATGATTGCATCCCGATATGTTGCCTCGGTATTTCCTTGGCCGCACACACCCCGCGATAATCATTAATTGGCGCAGATAGCGCGAATGCATCTCACATGGCGCCCCTATCCGTAGCCTGCAAGCTATGCCTCGCTTCTACATTCTGCTCGTAGCTTTTTTATCTGTCTGCTTCTTGGGATGTTCAACTACAGATCAGTCGTCGGCATCACGTCCGTCACGGGTATCGGAAGAGCCCGTTTCAATAGTCACGGAGTCCGATGTTTCCGCAGAGACAGCCATTTCTGTCGCTAGCACGGAGCCTTGGGTCGAGGTTTCATCGACCACCGAGCGACCAGTTGTATCTGTATTGCGTCCAAACGAAAGCCCTGACGCTCTATCGGTAAGGGACATTTCGATAGGAACCGGATCACAAGCAGAAATCGGCGATGTGCTTGAAGTCAACTACGTAGGAGTGCTCCTCAACGACGGAACTGAGTTTGATGCAAGCTGGAATCGGTCGCAGACATTTTTTGTTCCTATAGGTATGGGCGCTGTAATTCCAGGTTGGGACCAAGGAATAGTTGGTATGCGTGAAGGAGGTCGACGGGTATTGGTCACCCCACCAAACTTGGCCTACGGAAGTTCAGGTTCCGGTTCGGCGATCCCACCTAATGCAACCCTCGTTTTTGTTGTCGATCTCATTTCAATCCTTGACCTCGAACCCCCAGCTATTCCCGAACCTACAGACGTTGGAGAATTACTCCAGGTAGAAGACCTGGTCGACGGAACTGGCGATCCAGTTGAGTCAGGAGACACGGTCACCGTTCACTATCTCGGCACTCTTACTGACGGAACCGTGTTTGATGCATCTTGGCAGCGAGGAATGCCCTTCACCACAATCATCGGAGTCGGCAGGGTTATCGCCGGTTGGGATCAGGGCATAGTGGGCATGCGTGAGGGAGGTAGGCGCCTTCTCAAAATCCCGAGTGAGTTGGCATACGGAGAGCGCGGTTCAGGTGCCGCCATTCCACCCAACACTCCCCTGTTGTTTGTCGTCGACTTAATTCGGATTCAAAGCTGAGCAGCTCCTAGATGCAATTACTTCTCTAACTGACTAGCGTCAGGCCTATGGATAGCATCAGTGTTGCCCGCAGCATGCGGGGTTCGTTGGGAATGTTGGCGATGGCTTGGCTAATGGCTCCATCTACGAAAAAGAAGGCAGCTGAAGCCGGCATGGGAGAAGGCCAGGGTGCCTATGCTGTTGGCAGACTAGGGGTCTTAGGCAATTGCCCAGTCGACAATGTCGTAGCTGCAGCGTTCTTTTGGGAACCGGATCATATGAGGTCCATGGTTCAGGAGGGACGGGCTGCTTTTGATCCCATCGAAGGCGGCCGCGTGTACACGCGAATATGCCAGGAATACGGCGCCGAAGCCTTGGCTGATTTCGAAGGAAACACACGTTTAGGAATACTTCTGGAACGCGTGGTACAGAATGCTGCCCCTCAGGGTGCGCCGACATTTGTCGGCTGGCGAGATCAAGAACTTC
>Ga0208127_1000032_pt1 | contig 62919 bp, 60 predicted proteins | sample ETNtaG_6_FD_185751 | JGI IMG/M metagenome (GOLD analysis project Ga0208127, IMG submission 185751) | Marine microbial and viral communities from oxygen minimum zone, Eastern Pacific Ocean - ETNP201306SV45 (SPAdes) (version 2) | ecosystem: Environmental > Aquatic > Marine > Oceanic ... | reverse complement strand
ATGAAGTTGCAAAGGGCTCTGATCGAGTCGGTCAAAGCTGGAGATGAAGTCGTTCTCAATTCAGGGATTTTTGGGGTAGTTAGTGAAGTGGAAGGCGATGTAATTTGGTTAGAAGTCGCCGGAGATTTAGAACTTAAAGTTTTTAAGGGCGCTATTGATCAAAGATTTAATCCTCCAGCAGAAGCAACAGAATCAGAGATACCAGAAGAAGACTCTCCGATTGAGTAATTAATTTATGCAGCGTCGTCAGACCCTCTTCTTCATCGGGATACTTCTTGTCACTCTAGTACTTGTAGTCCTTACAACCCTGTGGGGGAATAAACCGCTTCTGGGACTTGATTTACAAGGCGGAGTCTCCGTAAGGCTTACAGCAGTAGAGCCAGCAGACGACGAAATGCTTGATCAGGCTGTTGAGATTATTCGCGCTCGAGTTGATGGCTTAGGTGTAGCAGAACCCGAGATCTCAAGAACAGAACAAGGAGTAATGGTCTCCTTGCCAGGAGTGGATGATCAAGCTCGCGCTTTAGAACTTGTTGGAACTACAGCCGAACTCAGATTCCGTCCTGTTTGTGACACTTTGCCGCCTCTGATTGGAGAAGCAGAGCCCACCCCATCTAGCGGAGAATCAAATCTAGTACCAGCTTCGTGCCTCTCTGTTTCAAATGGTGATGTGATCCCCGCTACTGGAGTAGATGGGTTGACTCCACCTGAAGAAGATAAAGCAGAAAATTTTGTGATTCTTACGGATGAGAGAACTACAGATGTCTTTTCAGAACGACGTTTGTTGTTAGGCCCCTCAATACTTACAGGTGATGGTTTAAGCGGAGCTGATGCAGATTTTGTTGATTTTGAATGGGGAATATCAGTAACCATGAAAGATGGTGAACAGGGTATAGACGCGTTTAATGCAATTGCTTCTGAGTGTTTTAGTAGTTCTATTTTCTGTCCAGCTCAAGCAGGAAGCGTAAGAGGCCAGATAGCTTTAGTGCTTGACAGCCAAGTAATAACTGCTCCTGTAATTAACGCGCCAGCATTCGAAAAAGATTCAATTTTGATTTCCGGCGCTTACGAAAAGCAACAGGCTGAAGACGTGGCTCTGGCTCTACGATATGGGGCTTTACCTGTTGAACTCGTAGCAGAAAACACTCAACTAGTTTCAGCTACCATCGGAGAAGATTCTTTAGAAGCTGGACTGACTGCAGGAATAATTGGGTTGGCGATAGTAGCCCTTTTCATTCTTTTTTACTATCGACTTCTAGGACTTATCGCCTTAACAAGTTTGGCGATTTCTGGGTCCTTGTTATGGGCGATTATTTCTCATTTAGGCACCCAATCAGGTCTTGCTCTTACTTTGGCAGGAATAACAGGGATAATCGTAGCTATAGGTGTTTCTGTCGATTCTAACGTGGTTTATTTTGAGCATTTAAAAGAAGACATTCGTGATGGACGCACAGCCCGTTCTGCAGTAGACCGTGCGTTTAAACCCGCATTCTCGACGATAGTCAAAGCAAACACTGCATCTCTCATAGGTGCAGGACTTTTGTGGTGGCTCACTGTTGGAGCGGTACGCGGATTCGCTCTCTACCTCGGCCTTGCAACGATTCTTGATTTAGTTGCCACTTATTTCTTTATGGGGCCAGCTATCAAATTGTTTTCCAAAACGAAAACATTTGCAAATAAACCAGAACGCTTTGGCCTGCCATCTGTAGGAGCATTACTAGGAGACGAACAATGATCAGAACACTCCGTCTTCTGTACTCAGGGGAAACCCCAGTTGATTATCCAAAATGGTGGAAGCGAACAATTTTAATATCCGCTCTTTTGTTAGTGGCGAGCGTTTCTTCCTTCTTTGTAAGAGGATTGAACCTCGGAATTGATTTCGAAGGAGGGACTTCTTATGAAGTTAAGGCGCCAGGAATATCTGTAGCAGAAGCTCGTGAGGTTCTTTCATCTATCGGGCTCGAAGAAGCACGTATCCAACTCGTAGATGAAGAAGTTCTAAGGATTAGATCAGATATTTCGGACCCCAGTAGAACTTCGGAAATTCGCGACTATTTAAATATTGAACTGGGGCAAGTTGAAACTTTTGAACAAGTTGGCCCAACTTGGGGAAGCGAAGTTACAAATAAGGCGGTTCGAGCACTAATCGTCTTCTTTGCCACCGTGGCTGTCTATATAACAGTACGTCTTGAATGGAAAATGGCACTTGGGGCGTTAGCGGCAGTAAGCCACGATATTTTGATCAGCATTGGAATTTACTCAATATTTCAACTCGAAATAACACCCGCAACCATTATTGCCTTTTTAACAATTATGGGCTATTCGCTCTATGACACAATCGTTGTCTATGACAAAGTGCGGGAAATCGTTGGGCGACTCGGAGCGACAGATCGCTATAAATATATTGAATTAATGAACCTGGCTTTAAACAGAGTCACCATGCGTTCAATCAATACAAGTATTACATCAGCGATACCTGTGCTCTCACTCCTTTTAATTGGTTCGCTTTTACTCGGCGCTACCACTCTTCAAGAGTTCTCAGTTGCGCTATTGGTCGGAATAGTCATCGGTTCTTACTCTTCATTGTTTATTGCTTCATTCTTAGTTTCCCTTCTCAAAACAAGAGAGCCTCGTTGGAGAGAAATAAATGAAAAAATATCTAGAAAAGAAAACGAAAATGGTTCAACTCGAAACGTTGATCTAAAAGACGCTGTTCAAATTGACTCAAAGCCTGTAGAGCGAACCAGCGGTCCAGCTAAGAGAAAACCGACTCAAGTGCACCGCCCTGGAGGGGGCGTCCCCCCTCGGCCAAGAAAAAAACGTCGAAAGTAAAGATTTTATATTGCCGTAATGACCGATACCGTGGTGCTATGGATACCCGATTCGGAGAGTACTGGAAATGGTAGCTGTTCACCGTGTTCTACCATGGCGGCGACGCCCACAAAGTGAAGTCTCTGAAACTTCGACTCTCCTGACTGTCTTTCAAGAAAACCACCCAAATCAGGATTCAATCCTTATAGAAAAGGCATATCAGTTAGCGCTTCAAGCTCATGAGGGTCAAACAAGGAAATCAGGAGAACCTTACATACATCATCCGTTGGCAGTAGCCACTATTGTCGCAAAGCAAGGACTAGATGATGTCACGATTGCAGCCGCTTTACTTCATGATGCTGTTGAGGATACGAAAATTGAAATTTCTCACCTTGAAGAAGAGTTCGGTTCAGAAGTTGCACTGATAGTTGATGGAGTCACAAAATTAGATCGTCTAAATTTTGATTCCAAAGAAGAGCAGCAAGCAGCAAGCATGCGGAAAATGCTAGTTGCGCTAGCTAAAGATCTTCGAGTACTTATTATCAAATTGGCAGATCGTCTACATAACATGCGAACGCTGGCCGCTTTACCTGAGTTCAAACAGGAGCGTACAGCACGCGAAACTTTAGATATCTACGCTCCACTTGCACATCGCTTAGGCATGGAAGAAGTAAAAGTTCAGTTAGAGGATTTGTCATTAGCAACTCTCTATCCAAAACGCTATAGCGAAATAGATCAGATGGTTTCTGCTCAAGCACCAGAGCGAGATCTCTATTTAACTCAAATGGTTGGAGAAGTAGAAAGCAGATTTAAAGAACTAGGTATTGAGGCAGAAGTAGACGGTCGGCCTAAACATTTATGGAGCATCTATGAGAAAATGATTGTCAAAGGACGTTCATTCGAAGAGATACATGATTTAGTAGGCATAAGAGTTTTAGTGCAGAACGTAAGAGATTGTTATGCCGCTCTCGGATCAATCCACGCAGTTTGGAAACCAGTGCAAGGCCGTTTCAAAGACTATGTAGCAATGCCAAAATTCAATCTATATCAATCTCTACATACCACGGTTATAGGCCCGCAAGGGAAACAAGTTGAATTTCAAATTCGTACCTACGACATGCATCGGAGAGCTGAATATGGTGTAGCAGCCCATTGGGACTACAAAGGCGTCGCTCCTGTTGATGAGATGACATGGTTGAGTCGAATAGTTGAGTGGCAAGAAGAAACCACAGACCCCAGTAGGTTCATGGCCAATCTAAAAATGGATCTGGAACAAGATGAAATATTTCTTTTCACGCCTGAAGGGAAAGTAATTGCTCTCCCGATTGGCGCCACAACGGTAGATTTTGCTTACGCGATTCACACAGAAGTAGGTCATAGTTGTGTTGGGGCCAGAGTAGATGGTCGCTTAGTTCCTTTGGAGACACGACTTAATTCTGGATCGATAGTTGAAATCATTACTTCTAAACAACCTGGAGCAGGGCCTTCTCAAGATTGGTTGAAATTTGTGGTCAGCCATCGGGCAGAGAACAGGATCCGTCACTGGTTTTCTCGGGAACGTCGAGCCGAGGCAGTGGAGAGAGGTTATGAAGAATTAGTAGAAGAGCTTCGTCGTGCAAATCTTCCAATAAAGAAGACGATCGAAAGCGAGATGTTCTCGGAAATATCTGCTTCACTAAATTATCTTGAAATCGAATCGTTGTACGCAGCAATAGGAGAAGGAAATTTATCACCCAAATCTCTTATTTCTCGAGTAGAGAGATCGATCCAAGCGTCAGACCCTGAGCAGGCGCAAAATGCTTCTTTCAATGTTTTACGTGCAAGACCTAACCGGCGAACGCAAGATGAAGTCGGAGTTCACGTTGAGGGCTTAGGCGATCTTTTAGTTCGATTATCGAGATGCTGTACACCAGTACCTCCTGACCAAATTATGGGATTTGTGACGCGAGGAAGAGGAGTCACAGTCCATCGAACAGACTGTGCTAATGCGGTATCGCTTTCTGCAGATCAACCAGATCGACTCATAGACGTTGAATGGGATCAACAGGCAGAAACGTCTTTTGTTGCATCTATTGAAGTGAAAGCGTTAGATCGACCTTTGTTATTACGAGATCTAGTAAATGTTTTGGCAGATCACCAGATAAATGTTCTTGGGGCATCAACAATTACTAGCGAAGATGACAGAGTCGCACGTTTGAAATTTGATTTTGAACTCGGGGACCCTAATCATCTTGATCCGATTATGAGAATCATGCGAGGTATCCACTCTGTTTATGATGTCTATCGAATAGTTCCTGGAGCAAACTCTTAGCAATTAAGCCCATCTAGTCCCGTCTGGCGAACTAGCCTTACCAGAGTGAACGATTTAAATTTCCGAGCACCAAAAGGAACTAGAGATATTCTCTGGCCTGATTCTGCGCGCCACCAGCTTTTGACTGAAGTTTTTGCCGAAGTTGTGAGTGAGGCAGGCTATACACAAGTCATTACACCTATGTTTGAACATGTAGAAGTATTCCAACGTTTAGGTGGCGCTACCGATGTCGTTCGAAAAGAAATGTATGACTTCCAGGACAAAGGTGGGAGACACTTAGCATTACGGCCTGAACAAACTGCTTCTGTTGTAAGAGCGTTTAATGAACATCGGCCTGCAATACCTTGGAAGGCTTGGTACACAGGCCCCAATTTTCGTTATGAGAGGTCACAAAAAGGAAGATTTCGCCAATTTAGCCAAGTAGGTATAGAGGTTCTAGGTGTAGAAGATCCTTATTTAGATGTTGAGGTAATGGCTCTTGCTTGGCGTTTCTATGAACGGCTTGGATTACGTCAAGTCAAACTCGAACTTAATTCATTGGGAAGTAAAGAAGATCGGAACAAATTTATTGATGCCCTGCAACAACACTTCACTCAATCTCTCAGTGAATTAAGTGAAGAGTCGCAGAAGACGTTGGAAGTGAATCCTTTGAGAGTGCTTGATTCCAACAGAGAACAAGACGCTCATTTAATCTCAGCAGCTCCTAGCATGCTTGATTTTCTTTCTAAAGACTCAGAGGAACATTTTACTCAAGTTCAAGAAGGCTTAAATTCTCTGAACATTCCCTTCAGCGTCAATCCAAAACTAGTTCGTGGACTTGATTATTACATTCGGACTGCATTTGAGTTCATATCTGAAAGTTTTGATGCAGCCCAGAATGCAATCGGAGGTGGAGGACGATATGACGGATTAGTGGAGGACCTTGGAGGGCCCTCTACCCCAGGAGTTGGATTTGCCATAGGGACTGATAGGACATTGCTCGCTTGTGATGCAGAAAAGACTTTCCAAATGCCAGAAGCAGCTATTGAGGTTTTTGTCGTTGATGTGACTGGCGGAATGGAAGCTTTAAAGTTAACAACTGAACTACGAAATGCCGGGTTCAAAACAGATAGAGCTTGGGATAATCGGTCGATGAAAGCACAGATGAAATTAGCTGATCGTAGTGGGGCGTTATTCGCCATAATTGTAGGTGAAGAAGAGGTAGCGAGTGATACCGTCATCTTGAGGGATTTACGAGAATCCACCGGACAGTCCAAAATAACAAGAGAAACCATCCAAGAGGATCTCCGAAAGAGGCTTCGTTGACTACAGACTTCAATCCAGATTTTTCTACAACTATGCGTACCGACCGGTGCGGGGATTTGCGCTTAACAGATGAAGGTCGTTCAGTGACACTTTGTGGTTGGGTTAGCCGACGTCGGGAGCATGGTGAGCATTTAGCATTTATAGATCTACGTGACCGGAGCGGGATAGTGCAGGTAGTAGTCGATGGGGCTCAAGACCTAAGAGCGGAATACGTACTGCAAATAAAGGGTGAGGTGCGACAACGCCCTAATGAAACTACCAACACTTCAATAAGCACCGGAGAAATCGAAGTTGAAGCAAAAGAAGTAACTGTTCTCTCCGAAGCAGAGCCGCCCCCATTTCCCTTAGATGAACGCACCGAAATTGATGAGGTGCTACGTCTGCGTCATCGCTACGTAGACCTTCGGCGAGAACGCATGCAGAAGAATTTGACTATACGTTCCAAAGTGAACAGCGCTATTCGTCAAGCAATGGAAGAACAAGGGTTTGTTGAGGTGGAGACCCCAATGCTTATTGCAAGCACTCCTGAAGGAGCGAGAGATTTTGTTGTTCCATCACGCAAAGAACCTGGTTCTTTTTATGCTCTGCCGCAGAGTCCACAAATTTTTAAGCAACTTTGCATGGTAGGAGGAGTGGATCGTTATTATCAGATCGCTCGCTGTTTACGTGACGAAGATCTTCGTGCAGACAGACAATTTGAATTCATGCAACTTGATGCTGAAGCTAGTTTCGTCACTCAGGAAGATGTGTTGGCATTTATTTCCTATGCTGTCCTTTCAGCTGCAGAGACAATCACTGGTGAACGACCGGGGGAAATTCCAAGAATGTCTTGGCACGAAGCTCAAGAAAGGTTTGGAAGCGATAAACCTGATATTCGTTTTGGTCTTGAACTCGTGGAACTAACAGACATATTTACTTCCACAGAATTTCGAGCATTTGAAGCTCCTTGTATAAAGGGAATCCGAGTGCCGAAGGGGTCTGACTTATCTCGTAACCGTCTAGATGATTTAACAGAAAAATGTAAGCAGTGGGGAGCCAAGGGACTTGTTTGGATGAAGGTAGAAGATGGGGAACTAAATTCTCCAGTTTCTAAATTCCTCACTGAGGAAGAGAAATCAGCCCTCCAAGAAACACTACAAGCAGAAGATGGTGACCTCCTTTTCTTAGTAGCGGATGAAAGAAGCATGGTTCGACATGTATTGGGACTACTTCGCTTAGAAATGGGACGACCTCCTGTTACAGAAGGAGGGCTTAGCTTTCTTTGGGTTGTAGATTTCCCATTATTTGAGGGAGTAGACGAGGAAGGAAACCCGCAACCAGCTCATCACCCGTTTACTATGCCGCATGAGGAAGATATAGAAAAGTTAGAAGAAGGAGATCTTCTCGGAGTGCGGTCTCAAGCCTATGACCTTGTATTAAACGGATGGGAGCTTGGATCAGGAAGTGTCCGAATCCACAAACGCGAGATACAAGAAAAGATTTTTCAAGTTCTAGGAATTGAAACAGAAGAAGCCCAAGAAAAGTTTGGTTTCTTATTGGATGCCTTCCGTTACGGAGCTCCCCCGCATGCAGGTTTTGCATTTGGCATGGATCGCCTCACAGCAATTCTTGCAGGTGAAGAAAATATTAGAGAAGTAATTGCTTATCCGAAAACTCAATCAGGAGCAGATCCACTAACCTCAGCGCCAAATCCAATAGATGATAAGCACCTAACTGAATTAGGCCTTCGAGTGCTTCCACCTAAACAGTAAGAAGGTATTGGCTTGCCAGACAGTTTGTTCACAACTGCAGCAGCGGAACGGTTGGCGCGAAGAAGTCCGCTAGCGGCACGACTCCGACCAAATAAGTTAGATGACATAGTAGGTCAAGACCATTTAGTTGGAGAAGGCAAACCATTACGGTGTCTAGTTGAGTCAGATCAATTATCTTCAGTAATATTTTGGGGTCCACCCGGAACAGGGAAAACGAGTCTTGCCAGACTCATAGCTCAAGTCACATCACAAGATTTTGTAGAACTCTCGGCTGTAAGCGCGTCGGTTAAAGATGTGCGTGAGACGATAGAGAGAGCTGAAAAGCGTCTCGGCGAACAAGATATAGGGACAATCTTATTTTTGGATGAAGTGCATCGCTTCAATAAAGCACAGCAAGACGCTCTTCTGCCCTCGGTTGAAACAGGTTTGTTAGTTCTTATTGGAGCAACTACGGAAAACCCATTTTTTGAAGTAAATCCACCCTTATTGTCTCGATCAACACTTTTCCGCCTTGAACCACTTTCAAAAGAATCCATAGGGGAACTTCTTGATCGTGGCTTAAACGCAGAAGGTCTTCAAGCAGAAAGAGATGCGCTGGATTTATTGATTGAACGCTCTTCGGGAGACGGACGCCATGCACTAACGAGTCTTGAAGTAGCTGCAGCATTGGCACTAGCGCGTGACAGTCAAATAATTCAATTAACTGATGCTGAATCTGCACTAGGGACTAAAGCTTTACGTTATGGGCGAGACGATCATTTTGATGTAATTAGCGCCTTTATAAAAAGTATTCGGGGTTCAGATGTGGATGCAGGACTTTATTGGTTAGCTCGAATGTTAGAAGCAGGAGAAGATGCGAGGTTCATAGCTCGACGACTAGTAATTCTTGCGAGTGAAGATATTGGAATGGCTGATCCAATGTCACTCCTCATCGCTGATGCTGCAGCAAGATCCGTAGAGTTTGTAGGACTGCCAGAAGCGCAATTAAATCTTGCTCAAGCAGTAGTTCATTTAGCCACTGCTCCAAAATCAAACACTGTGACAAAAGCAATTTTTGCCGCTAAAGCAGATCTGCAGGTAAGTGGAAATAGTGAGGTTCCAAAACATTTAAGAGACGCTCATTATCAAGCCGCGTCATCTTTAGGTCATGGTGAGGGATACATATATCCGCATAATGATCCAAGCGGATGGGTTGAGCAGATTTATCGCCCAGCAGAAACCTCCGGAAATATATATTACGATCCTTCTAAACATGGTTTTGAAGAAGAAGTAGCTCGACGAATGGCTACCCGAGAACCATCCAAACAACAAGAAGAAGGTGACTAAAAAATGAAATATCGAATTTCGTCTCTTGTAATTGGATGGGTTATTGGGGTGTTATCTTCAGGACTTGTACGACGTCGCTTAAAACAATTGATTGTTAACTACGCACCGGAGCATTTTCGGCGTCAAATCGAAGAAAAACGTTTAGAAGTTGTGCAAACGGTTCGGAGGTTTGGTAAGGATTTCAAGTCATCCACACCTATGAGAGAACAAAATAGAAAACAAGCTCCGCCTTTAAAACATCTTGATCGAAGTCCAGGGCATCGGCCTCGGCAGACACTTAAATAATCGTCTTCGGTACTGAGTTGGGTGCGTTAGAATAGGCGCATATGGCAAAGAAACTCTTGACTGCGAAATCAGTTCGACGTGAATTTGTGGATTTCTTTGTTAAAAGAGGTCATTCGCATGAACCATCTGACAGTCTCATCCCAAATGATCCGACACTTTTATTTACAAACTCTGGAATGGTGCAGTTCAAGTCGTATCTAACAGGGGAGAAACCTTCACCATGGCCAAGAGCCGTGACAGTTCAAAAATGCGCACGAATGGGTGGAAAACATAACGATTTGGATGAGGTTGGTCGAACCAGCCGTCATCTTACTTTTTTTGAAATGATGGGAAACTTTAGTTTCGGCGACTATTTCAAATCAGAAGCATGCGCCTTTGCTTGGGAGTTCATAACTAAGAATTTGCAATTAGATCCTGACCGTCTCTGGGTCACCGTTCACGTAAGCGATGACGAAGCAGCTTCTATCTGGGAAAACGAAGTAGGTGTACCCGCAGAACGAATTCAACGTTTAGATGAAGACAACTATTGGCGCATGGCAGACACTGGGCCATGCGGTCCTTGTTCTGAAATTTTTTGGGACAAGGGTCCAGAGCACGGCGAAGACGGGGGCCCTGCTCATGGAGCGGAAGAACGGTTTGTTGAAGTATGGAACCTTGTCTTCATGCAATTTGAACAGCATGAAGACGGATCGCAAACACCGCTCCCAGCTCCTTCTATAGATACTGGGCTAGGTTTGGAACGCATTCTTTCTGTTCTTCAAGGCGTAGATTCTGTATGGGAAACAGATGAGTTCGCAACGCTTCTCAACAGCATCAGTGACCTTACCCAGGTAAAACAAGAGGAGAGCGAAAGCTCTGCGATTTCAATGCGTATTCTTGCAGATCATGCAAGATCTTCTACGTTCTTGATCAATGATGGTGTCTTTCCTTCTAATGAAGACAGAGGTTATGTGCTTCGCCGTCTTATTCGAAGAGCAGTAAGGCACGCATGGCTTTTGGGAGTTGAAAATCAAATCATGGCTCTTCTCGTAGATGAAGTAGTTGATCTTATGGGGCCGGATTATCCAGAATTATTACAAAATCATGAGTTCATAAAAGGGGTTATAGACCGCGAAGAAGAAAGTTTTCGGGAAACTTTACGGGCTGGACTTACAATCCTTGATGCGTCAATTGCTGAATTGAAAGCGGAGGAGTTACTTGACGGAGAAGTAATCTTCAAACTTCACGACACATACGGATTCCCTCTTGAACTAACTGAAGAAATTACTGCTGAACGAGGCATATCTATTGACTCTGAAGGCTTCAACAAGGCTATGAACGAACAGAGAGAAAGGGCGAAAGCTGCTCGAAAAGAAAGTGATGAATCAGGTATCACTGGGGATCTACGACCTTTGCTAGACGAACACGGACCAACACAATTCGTTGGGCGAGATCAATACGAAGTTGAAGCAGAAGTTATATATGTAGAAAACCACTACGTAGTTCTAGATCAAACTCCGTTTTACGCTGAATCTGGTGGTCAAATTGGAGATATAGGCACACTCACAACTAAAAATGGAATCATTCAAGTTGTAGACACTCAACTTGCTTTAGAAGGGCTTCATGTTCATCGTATTGAAGAAAATACAACTGAAATAAAAGTAGGAGACAAACTAAAGGCGGAAATTGATCTAATTAGACGATCAAGTATTCGAAGAAATCATACTGCCACACATCTTTTACATTCAGCGTTACGGCGTATTCTTGGGGAGCATGTAAAGCAACAAGGTTCATGGGTTGGCCCTGATCGGTTACGTTTTGATTTCAGTCACTATGAGGCAGTGCAGCCCGAAGAGATCAAAGAAATTGAAGATGCAGTAAATGCAGAGATCCTTACTAATGTTCATTGCAATCACTATGAAACTTCAAGAGAGGAAGCAGAAGCTGCGGGAGCAGTAGCTTTCTTTGGAGACAAATATGGTGAACAGGTCCGTGTTCTTGAAGCTGGCCCAAATTCGATTGAACTTTGTGGAGGTACTCACGTAAAAGCACTTGGGGATATAGGTTCTTTCAAAATAATTACTGAAGGTTCAATTGGCGCAAATATTCGTCGTATAGAAGCCATAACTGGTAATGCTCCTATCGATCGTCTCCGAAATCTTGAGTCAATCCTTCAATCTATTTCTGAGAGGTTGAGTGTCCCAGTAGACGACGTTCTTGAGGGCATAGATAAGCGAATCAACGAAAATAAAGAAATCAAGAGTGAGCTCAACGAGTTGCGGAGTGCTTTAGCTTTAAGTCAAGTGGACTCTTTAGTTGAAAATGCGCAGGGAGGCTTAGTCGTCGCTGAAGTAACTGGAGTTGACCAACAAGGCTTAAAAGAGATGGCCACCGCTATTTGTAATAAAGAAAATGTAAGAGCAGTAATTCTCGGACTTGCTCCGGAAGGTGGTGGAGTTGCTCTTGTGTCAGCTGTGAATCCAAAGAGCGGTCTTGATGCTGGAGTATTGGTGTCTCAATCTGCCAAGACAATAGGTGGAGGCGGCCGAATGAATTCTGAAATGACAGTAATCGGTGGTAGTAAACCGGAGAATCTTCAAGAAGCACTTGACCAAGCTCGTAATGCGGCCGAGACAGCCAAATAAAAAAGTGCGCGCTCTTGGTTTAGATTTAGGAACCAAACGGATAGGTGTCGCGGTTAGCGATAGCGAAGGGCTCCTAGCTACGCCAATAGAAGTTATTTTTCGCCAAAAAGATGCCCGCCAAGATTATCTCGCGGTAGTTGAATTGGTTAAAGAATGGGAAGTAAATATTGTCGTAGTAGGAATGCCATATTCTTTAGATGGGCAAGAAGGACCAATGGCCCAAAAGACACTTGAAGAGGTAAAGAGTTTGAGCGACATACTTCCCGTGCCTGTTGTGACCTACGATGAACGTTTAACGACAGTCACAGCCGAGCGCTCGTTAAGAGAACAAGGAGTGTCTTCTAAAGAAGGAAGAAAAGTTATTGACCAATTAGCAGCAGCCGTTCTGCTCCAAGCTTGGTTAGATAAACAACAAACTTTGGAGGACCGTTGAATACAGAAGAAGAAAGCGAAGAATTTCAACAAACTTTTCGTTCTTCGGCTGACATGGCACCAAGGAAACAAAAACCTTCTCAAGAGGAAATTGACGATTCATCTCCAGTAACAGAAGGAATACCTATAGTGCCCGAAGAGGTAGCTGTTGAGGAAGCAGTTGTATGGGATCCATCTGTTTACGAAGAATCCGAAGAAGGGACAATATTTGGGGAAGAAACTGAGATTAATCCCAACGTTCGTTGGGTTAGGCATCGTCGACCTTTAGGTCCGATTCCAAGATGGGGGTTAGTTGCATTTCTTCTCCTAATTGGAATTGTTTTTACGTACCGCAAAGTGGATCAATGGGTTAATTCGCTAGTCACTCCAAATGCCCCGCCAGGAGACGAGGTCGAATTTGTCATTGAGTCGGGCTGGTCCTCAAATGAGGTTGCAATTGCTCTTGGGTCTGCTGGCGTAATAGACAATTCACCGATGTTTCGTCAATGGATGCGATGCCACGCTGTAGTTGATTGGTTTATTGACTGCCCTTCAGGTATTGAATATGAATTTCAAGCAGGGGACTACCTGCTCCAAGAGCATCTTCCTTTCCAAGCTGTTATAGACATTTTGGATGAAGGGCCTATTCCTCCAGAAACGATCCGAATTACGATCCCGGAAGGTCTTTCAATTGGTCAAATGATCAACAAAATAAAAGAACGCATGCCTACATATAGTGAAGCTCAATTAAGCGAAGCGTTTTCAAGTGATGTTGTGCGTTGGGAACACTATCCAACAGAGTTTTTCTTACCTTGGTACGAAGGGATGTTCTTTCCTGATACATATCAATTAGACGAAGCCACACTCACAGATGAAATGAGCCTTATAACACGTATGCACAGTCAGTTCCTAAAAGTAGTCCAAGAAATTGATCTTGAGGCTCAATCTGCAGCAGTAGGGCTAACCCCTTACGAGGCGCTTATAGTCGCTTCACTTATTGAAGAAGAAGCTCTATTAGATGACGAAAGGGCAAAGATTTCCCAAGTAATACATAATCGCTTAGATCAAGGGTGGTCTCTCGGACTAGAGTCAACAGTTCGTTACGCGGCTGGAAAATTGTCAGGTGAATCTCTTACTAGTGAAGATTTAAATAGTGATTCTCCTTGGAACACTTGGATAGAACCTGGACTTCCGCTTACACCAATATCTGCTCCTGGAAGAGCTTCACTTGAAGCCGCAGTCAATCCAGAAGAAGGGCCGTGGATGTTTTTTGTCCGCACTGATGAAAATGGGGTAGTGGGTGCGCACACGTTTGCCGTTACTAGTGAAGAATTTGCAGAAGCAGTAGCAGTATGTCGAGAAAAGGACCTGGGCTGTGGTTGATGATTTGAAAGAGATTCTTGAAAGAAACAGCAATTCACAGACGTTAGCTGCAGTGATTGGATTCCCAGTAAATCATTCATTATCCCCAACGATCCATAACGCAGGATTCAAACATTTAAATTTGCAGTGGAACTACATACCCCTTGAAGTTGAAGAAGGAGATTTAGAAGAAGTCTTTGAACAAATGCGTTCATCAAACCTTAAAGGGCTTTCAGTAACTATGCCTTATAAAGCTAAGGCAGCGGTGATGGTTGATGAATGTACACCAACAGCGAAAGCTCTGGGTGTAGTTAATTGTGTTACTTCTACCGATAAAGGATTAATTGGCCATAACACTGATGGAGACGGTTTCTTAAAAGCTTTAAAACACGATGCAGACTTTGATCCAAAACAGAAAAGAGTTGTGGTGTTAGGAGCAGGAGGAGCAGCCAAAGCTATAACAGAAGCACTGGGTAGAGCGGAAGTTTCGTCCCTTGTGGTGATCAACAGAACTCAAGCAAAAGCAGAGAGCACGGCTGCTTTAGCAACAGATGTCGGCACAGTAGGAGATTTAGAAGACATTTCCGAAGCCGACCTCGTAGTTAACGCAACCTCATTGGGAATGAAAGATAATGCGACGCAATTTCCCTGCCCAGTAGACCTCATTCATTCTGATCAACTTGTTGTTGATCTTATTTACCACCCTTTAAAGACCCCGTGGCTCTCTGCTGCTGAGCAAAAGGGAGCGAGAACACATAACGGGGTTTCTATGCTCCTTTTTCAAGCAACTGAAGCTTTTACTTTGTGGACGGGACAACAAGCGCCAGTATCAACAATGCTGAGAGCCATTGAAGAAGAACTTGAACGCCGCTCGTAAAAGTAAATATATTTGGAACTACTAATTAAAGAAAGAAAGATAATAATGAAATTTATTCAAGTGATGGAATTCAAATCAACGATAGAAGAGGCTCAAAAAGGGTTAGAGGAATACATCGAAGTAGCAGGTTCGAAAACAACAGCACGTGTAGTGACTATTTGTGTGGACCGAGATGATCCTGAAACCATAATTCAAATCATTGAGTTTGATTCTTACGAATCAGCAATGCAAAACAATGAATTAGATGAAACGCAAGAATCTTCAAGTGAGCATGAAGAAAATGTCGGGTCAGTTATTTTCCGTAATCTTGACGTTGCAGGAGTTTACGAACTCTAAACATAACTAGTTAGTTGAGTTCTGAAAAATAATCCGCTGTCCTGAACAACTCGCAGTAGGTATCCTTAAGTACATGAGCGACAAACTACGTCCACATGTAGCCCTCGTAGGATTAATGGGTGCTGGGAAGACGGTAGTTGGTGCCGCCTTATCTCGAAAAAGTAGCCATCGCCACATTGACCTAGACCGTTGGATCCAAAATAATTATGGTCGATCTATAGGTGTGATCTTTGAAGAAAAAGGCGAAGAAGGATTCAGGGAGATCGAAACAGACGCATTGAAAAAAGTTTTAGAAATGAAAGACCCCATTGTGCTGTCAACGGGCGGGGGTGTTGTAGTTAGTAGTGTAAACAGAGAAGTCATAAGGGAAAATTCTTATGTAATTTGGCTGAAAGCTACACCCGAAGGATTGGCTAAGAGAGTTGGTAATGGAGAAAGCAGGCCTTTGTTGAAAGGAAAGAATCCTCTTCAGGTACTACAAAGTTTAAGTAAAGAACGAGAAGAACTTTATGAAGAGACTGCAGATTTTGTCATCAACGTAGAGAATGGTTCCGTAAGAGACATTTCTCAACAGATTTTGGCACTTAACATCCTAAGAGGCACAAATGATTGAAGTCACCGTACCTTTGCAAGAAGGACGAGAGTATCCAGTTCTAGTAGGGCCTGACGCTCGAAAAGAATTAGAGTCTTATCTTCCAGAGGAAGCACAGCGAGTAGCGGTCATCACTCAGCAAAATATAGGCGTTGATCTACAGCTAGAAACCACTAATGAAATTTTCCTTATTTCCGACGGCGAAGAAGCGAAGAATTTAAACACTATTGAATCACTCTGTAGCTCTTTTTCTAGATGGGGACTAACACGAGGCGACTGCATAGTTAGCTTAGGCGGAGGTGTAGTCACTGATGTCGCAGGGTTCGCAGCTGCTTCTTATCATCGAGGTGTCCCTGTAATACATATTCCTACTTCCTTGCTAGGACAGATTGACGCATCAATTGGAGGCAAGACTGGAGTCAATCTTCCCGAAGGAAAAAATTTAGTCGGAGCTTTCTGGCAACCGACGGCAGTCCTCTGTGATACCTCCACGTTAAAAACGCTTCCAGAACGAGAAATGATGAGTGGCTATGGAGAAATGGCAAAATATCATTTTCTTGGAAGCGGGGATCTAGAAGGTCTAGAACTAGATGAGAAGATTGCTAAATGCATAGAAATCAAAGCCCAGGTAGTTGCATCAGATGAGAGAGAAGCAGGTATTCGCGCTGTCTTGAATTATGGACATACGCTTGGTCACGCACTTGAAACCGTCGAACAATATGACCTCCGACACGGTGAGGCAATAGCAATTGGCTTAATTTTCGCAGCGGAACTCGCGTACAAACTTGGACGAATAGATAAAAATCGAGTGGAAGAACATCGCTCAGTCGTTTCTCATTATGGATTGAGTTGCAATTTGCCCAAAGGAATCGAACCGGATGCAATAATAGAAGTTATGAAGAGGGACAAAAAAGCTATAGATGGTCTCACTTTCGTTTTAGATGGCCCTTCTGGTGTAGAAGTCGTAGCAGGGATTGAAACATCAATTGTGAAAGAAATTCTTAATCACATGGATCAGAATTAAGGAGAAAATTGATGAATTCGGAAAATAAGGCATCTGAGAAAACAATTCTTATCCTTTCAGGCCCAAATTTAAATCTCTTAGGTGAGAGGGATCCCCAGATGTATGGGGATCAGACTCTAGATCAACACATAGAACTTGCCGAAAGAACAGCGAGCCAACATGGCATCACAGTTGAGCATCTCCAATCAAATCATGAAGGAGAGTTAGTAGATGCGATTCACCAAGCAAGGGAAAAACATGCTGCCATAATCATTAATCCCGGTGCATTCACTCACTACGCCTGGGCTATCCATGATGCGCTCCAAACTTTTGACGGACCAGTGATAGAACTACACCTATCTAACCCCGCAGCCCGTGAGCCATGGCGGCACACTTCTGTAGTTGCGCCGGTAGCCTCCGGGACAATCGCAGGATTTGGTGGACACGGATATCAGATCGCTGTAGATGCAGTTTCCGAATTGCTTTAAGAACTAAGTAAGGAAAAAAGTGGATACATCTGAACGGCTAAAAAAACTTAGAAGTCATTTGCAAGAGGCGGAATGTGACGCCCTTTTTGTCACAAAGCTCATCAACATAAGGTACTTGACTGGATTCACTGGGTCTGCAGGAAAACTATGGGTAACGGAAGAAAAAGCAGTCTTATTCACTGATGGAAGATATGCAGAACAAGCCCCAGCTGAAACAGAAAGTGGAGAGATAGAAGTCGTTATTCAAGTTCAAGGATTTGATAGAACTCTCAACGAATTAAGCGAAGGCGTAACACGGTTGGGTTTAGAAGCCGCATCAATTACATGGGAGCAACAAAATCAAATTGCAGAGTGGCTTCCTTCAATTCAACTTGTACCCACATCAGGGATTGTAGAGAAATTACGCGAAATAAAAGATCCAGAAGAACTGGAGCATATGAAAGAAGCAGCATCGATTGCAGATAAAGCACTTGCTATAGCAACTGAAATGTTTGTTCCAGGAACGACTGAGAAGCAACTAGCAGCGGTGCTTGATCATGAAATGCGTAACCATGGTGCTTCAGACCGCTCTTTTGAAACAATTGTTGCAGGGGGTCCTAATAGTGCGTTACCTCATGCACGCCCCACAGATCGCCCCTTTGAAACAGGCGATTTAGTGATCTGTGATTTTGGCGCCTTAGTTAATGGATACCACTCAGACATGACTCGGTCTTTTCGCATAGGTGAAAGCGAAGAAGGTCAAGAAAATGAAATACTTCAAATTGTCTTGGCGGCACAACAGGAAGGTTTAAAGACCGTTGTGAATGGAGTGGAAATATCTGAAGTAGATGCTGCATGTCGAACGATTATTGAGGAAGCTGGATATGGAGAAAAATTTCTTCATAGCACTGGACATGGAGTTGGGTTAGAGATACATGAAAACCCTGGAATAAGCCAGAAGTCTGAAGGAAGTTTGAAAAGCGGGCAAGTAGTTACCGTAGAGCCAGGAATTTATGTATCGGGTCTAGGAGGAGTGAGATGGGAGGATTCAGTAATCGTGACTGATCACGGGTACGAGCTCTTGACGAATTCCCCAAAAAGTATCCTTAACGGAAGTTGAAATGGTTAGTTCAGTAACAGGACGTAAATATTTGGAAGGTAGTCGCGCTCCGGTCACAGAAGAGTTAACAACTTATGATTTGCCTGTTACTGGCCAAATACCTGAAGAACTTGAAGGCAGGTGGCTTCGTAACGGCCCAAACCCTTATGGAAATGTTGACCCCAACTCTTATCACTGGTTTTTGGGAGACGGAATGATACATGGAGTAAGGCTCCGTGGAGGAAAAGCAGAATGGTATAGAAATCGTTGGGTTCGAGGAAAAGATCTAGCAGAACGACTCGGAGAGGAACCACCATCTGGAGAATGCTTCAGAAATTCTGGGTTTAGTCCTAATACTTCAGTGATAGGACATAGCGGCCATACATTAGCTTTAGTGGAAGCCGGAATTAGTCCGGTCTCTCTCACATATGAACTTGAAACTATCGGCTATACCAATTTTGAAGGAACTTTACCTGGAGCGTTCACTGCTCATACAAAGTTTGACCCAGTTACAGAGGAACTCCATGGAGTTTGCTATACCTATCCCGATATTCCAGACCGGGTACAACATGTCGTAGTAGGAATGGATAACCGGGTTAAAAAAGTAACTGATGTTCCACTAGACGGCATGCCAATGATTCATGACATGTCTCTTACTGAAACATATGCACTTATCTATGACCTGCCAGTATGTGTAGATATTGAGATGGCTATGTCGGGGAAGAGGTTTCCGTTTGCTTGGAATGACGATCATCAACCGCGGGTAGGGCTCTTACCTAGGAATGGGACAGCTGAAGACATTATTTGGTGTGAGGCACCATCGTGCTATGTATTTCATCCAGTAAATGCATTTGATGTTCAGACAAATGATGGAACAAACCAAGTGGTTGTAGATCTATGCAGGTTTGATCGTATGTTTTATTCGGACTTACACGGTCCGTTTGAGTCAATACCAAAACTTGCACGATGGACAATAGACCCAACAACAGGAACCGTCAGTGAAGACATAGTTAGTGAACAATCACAAGATTTTCCCACCCATGACCCTCGAGTGGTAGCCCGTAAGTACCAGTATGCATATACCTCCTGGCTTGACTTAGGCCATACATGCAGAACGGATATGGAAACAGGTGAAACTATTTTGCATAATCATGGTGAAGGTAGATTCGGAGCCGAACCCTTATTCATACCCCGTGCGGATGGCGAAAACGAGGAAGATGGTTGGGTGATGGTAGTGGTAAACGACCAGAATAATGGGCCAGCAGAACTAGTGATACTTGATGCAAATGATATGACTAAAGAACCTGTAGCTCGAATACATTTGCCCCAGAGAGTGCCGGATGGATTTCATGGCTCTTGGGTCCCGGACACTGTTGTCTCCCCTTAAAGGGGGTTAAGGCATAGTTTTGGTTCGTTTCTGCTTTCTACCATTTATATTTAAGAGACTGGATAGCAGGAGAAAGAAACAAAGTGGCCACAATCACAACTAACGATCTTAAGAATGGTATGACGCTTGATTTGGAAGGTTCTCTGGTTCAAGTGGTTGACTTCCAACATGTTAAACCCGGAAAAGGCCATGCTTTTGTGCGCACTACATTAAGGAATGTTCGTTCTGGAGCAGTAGTCGATCGGACATTTCGAGCTGGAGAGAAAGTTGAACGTGCCATAGTAGATAAGAGAGACATGCAATTCCTCTATCGAGAAGGAGCTGACTATGTCTTTATGGATAGTGAGACTTATGAGCAGTTAACTGTTACGCCAGAAACTCTCGGTGATGCAACAAATTATCTTGTTGACTCAAGCACCCCACAACTAATTATGTATGGAGAAGAAGTGATCGGAGTTGAGCTACCAGCTTCTGTTCAAATCATAATTTCGGAGACTGAACCAGGTATACAAGGAGACCGAGTATCCGGAGCAAGAAAGCCGGCCACTCTAGAAACAGGCTTGGTTATTCAGGTGCCATTGTTCATAGAGAAAAATGAAGCAGTGAAAGTTGATACTCGAACCGGTGAGTATTTAGGCCGAGTGTAAATTAATAAGGACGCATGGTGGTTGAAAACAGTGACACTAATTTTGGTTCACGCCGAGAAGCTAGGGAAATAGCTTTAGGAATTCTTTACGCAGCTGACAACCATGACCAAAATCTTGTTGATTACTTAAATAATCAGCCTCTGCCGCCCGAAGAGTTTGTTGCAGATTTGATCACAGGAATCGCAGACAATTCAGAAAGAATTGACACAGTAATTGATGATTTTGCTGAAGGTTGGAGCACTAACCGTATGCCCGCTATTGATCGAGCGTTACTTCGAATGGCCGTATACGAGGTTATTTATAGACCAGATATACCTATAGAAGCGATCTTGTCTGAAGCGGTAACGCTCGCCAGCGAATACTCAACTGAACAGTCAAGTAAATTCATCAATGGAGTGGTCGCTAACATTGCTAAAGAGGAGAGAGCAGCAACGTAGTGAATTAATCCAACAGTTTCTGGCAGATGACGCGGACACTGTTCCGATTTGCTAAAGTTCTTTTTTGACCGTGAAGCGAGTCCAGTGAGGCTTGCACGGATCAAAGGAGTCATAGAGTGATTGAAAAAGAACGAGGTCAGGCGCCCCCATTTGGGGGCGTTTTTGTTGCCCATGCAAGAGTTCTTGATTCAGAAGATATTCAACGAGCGATTCAGCGTATGGCGCATGAAATAGTTGAACGAAATCACGGTCTTGAAAATGTTGTACTCATTGGGCTTCAAACAGGTGGGGTAGTTGTAGCAGAAATGTTGGCTGAAGCTCTAAAAGAAATCAATGGGAGTCATCCACCCCTAGGAACCTTAGATGTTGCACTTCATCGGGACGATATTGGTATGCGACCGGTAATGCCAGAAGCCGTAACAGATATTTCAGTAGATTTAGACGGAGCAACAATTGTTATAGCGGATGATGTTCTTTATACGGGCAGAACAATAAGGGCGGCTTTAGACGCTTTGTGTGATTTTGGTCGCCCGAAAGAAATTCAACTTGCCGTAATGGTTGACCGAGGGCATCGAGAATTACCCATCCGCCCTGATTATGTCGGAAAAAACCTTCCAACTAGAAAAGATGAGGTTGTTGACGTCAGCTCAGAAGGTGTTGACCTAGGGAGAATAGAGAAATGAATCAATCTCCTTCAAAAAGTCTCCTATCCATTGAAGGAATGACAAAGCATGAACTAGAAGAAATTCTGGAACTAACAGACACTTTTGACGAAATTGGGCGAAGGCCGATACCAAAAGTTCCAGCACTTCGAGGGCGAACTGTCGCCACACTATTTTTTGAAGACTCAACTAGAACTCGGCTTTCTTTTGAAACGGCAGCTCGACGGTTATCTGCTGACACGATGAGTTTCAGCGCCGGTTCTTCGTCGCTTTCAAAAGGAGAAAGCATACGAGACACTGTTGAAGTCATTGAAGCGTATGGAGCGGACTTACTAGTTGTACGCCACCCAGCCGCTGGCACGGCTCAACGTATAGACAACTGGACAAACGCATCAGTTATTAATGCGGGAGATGGCTGTCATGAGCATCCGACACAAGCACTATTAGATGCTTACACACTAAGAAAACATAAGGGTTCGTTAGAAGGACTACGTATCGCAATCGTCGGAGACATACTTCATTCGAGGGTAGCTCGATCTGACGTGCTTGCTTTTTCAATGTTAGGAGCAGAAGTGGTGCTCGTGGCTCCACCTACATTGCTCCCGCCATCGATTGAAGGATGGCCGGTAGAAATCTCGTATAACTTGGATGAAATTCTTCCAACTATTGATGTCTGTTACCTCCTTAGGGTGCAGAACGAAAGAATCAACGAAGGACTCATCCCTTCAGTGCGTGAGTACGTTACCGACTATGGGTTGAATGTAAAGAGAGCCTCAACTCTTCCTAAAGACGCTCTTATCTGTCACCCAGGGCCTACGAACCGAGGAATAGAAATAGAGGCTGCAGTTGCAGCAGATCCAAGATCAGTCATCCTTGATCAAGTAGCAAATGGAGTTTCTATTCGAATGGCGATCCTATTCTTGCTCTTAGGGTCAGGACGCAATTTAATGGAAGACGCTGATGTGGAGGTTAATCAATGACTCTTGTAATTCGAGGCGGGACCGTCGTTGATCAAAATGGCGAGCAAGAAGCAGATGTAAAGATAAGCGAAGATGGCTCCATCCTTGAAATAGACAAAAATTTGAAAGGCGACCAAGAACTTGATGCCTCCGGTTGCGTTGTGACCGCAGGATTTGTTGACTTACACAGCCATCTCCGCGAACCCGGACAAGAAGATGCTGAAACAATACAAACAGGCTCTAGAGGAGGAGCACTTGGTGGATACACAGCCTTAGTGGCCATGCCTAATACCACACCAACAATGGATTGTTTAGCTGTTATTGATCAGGTGAGAGGACTCGGACAAGAATCAATTTGTGAAGTCATTCCGACGGCAGCAATGACCGTTGACCGCAAGGGAGAACAAATGGCTCCAATGGGTGAACTCGTAGATGCAGGAGTAGGTATTTTCACTGATGATGGCAACGGATTACAAGACCCACGGCTTATGCGCAGAATTATGGAGTACAGCACAGGGCTGACACACCGTCTTGGTCGTCCAATTATCCTTGCTCAACATTGTGAAATAGAAGCTCTTTCTTGTGGCGGATATATGCATGAAGGAGCTTGGTCCTCGCGGCTAGGAATACCCGGTCAGCCCGCTGAAGCAGAAGAACTTATGGTTTCACGTGATATCGCGCTAGTACGTCTTACTGGGGCACATATGCATTTTCAACATTTATCAACTGCCGGTTCAGTTGAAATGGTACGGAAAGCTAAAGAGGAAGGGTTGCCAGTAACAGCTGAAGCAACTACTCATCATTTCAGCCTCACGGATGCAGCATGCGCTTCTTATGATCCGGTGTTTAAAGTGCATCCACCCTTACGCACTGATGAAGATGTTAAGGCAGTTAAAGCAGGTTTAGCAGATGGGACGATAGATGCTATAGCTACTGATCATGCACCACATACTGACCATTCAAAGGAGAAATCTTTCAGCGAAGCTCCTCCTGGAATGCTGGGGCTCCAAACCGCTTTCAGTATTACGCTTGAAGAGTCAGGATTAGACATACATCAAATTTTTTCTCTCATGTCTTGGCGTCCAGCAGTTATTGCAGGAATTGCAGATCGGCATGGAATGACGGTATCGCCTGGTTCTAGAGCAAATCTTTGCGTCATAGACCTGAATGAAACGTGGACAGTTTCTGGAAAATCCATGGCGAGTTTAAGTTCTAATACACCCTATGAAGGCCGCCGTCTAAGAGGATATGTTCGTCACACTATTCAGGCAGGAGAGGCAGTAGTGATAGATGGAGAGGCTCAAAGATGACCAATAGTGGAGAACTTTCAAGACTAGTGCTAGCGGATGGAACAATTTTTGAAGGTGAATCTATAGGGGCTACACCCACAAGCGGAGTGACGACAGGAGAAGCCGTATTCAACACGGTCATGTCGGGTTACCAAGAAGTTTTAACCGACCCTTCTTATGCAGGTCAGATAATAACTTTCACTTATCCACACATAGGAAATTACGGAGTTAACGAAGAAGACTTTGAAAGTCGTAAACCTTTTTGCTCTGGAGTGATTGTTCGACAACTTAGCCGAAGAACAAGTAATTGGCGCTCAACAAACAGTCTTGACGCATTTTTGAAAGAACATGAAGTAGCAGGAATAGCCGGGATTGACACTAGGAGACTTACCCGACACTTACGAGAAGAAGGTTCAATGCCAGCCGCATTTGGTGAAGCAGATCTTGACGATTTGATTAAGTCCGCGGAAAAAGCTTTACCTACAGATGGAATAGATCTTGTTTCAACGGTTACATGCAAATCAAAATATATAGTTCCGTCTTTGGGGGGTACGCGACGAATAGTTGCCTATGACTTTGGAATAAAAAGTACGATCCTTCATCACCTTTCCCAACTAGGAGAAGTGATTGTTGTTCCCGCCTCAACTCCTTTTGAAGAAGTTTTGGGGAACGAACCCGACGGAGTGTTCCTATCCAATGGGCCAGGAGATCCTGCACCACTTGACTACGCACGTCTAAACATCTCATCTTTACTAGGGAAAGTACCCATATTTGGTATATGCCTTGGCCATCAACTACTCGCAGCAAGCCTCGGAGCTGAGACATACAAATTGCCATTCGGTCATCACGGAGGGAATCACCCCGTTAGAAATTTGAAAACTGGAGCAGTCGAAATTACCAGTCAAAACCACAACTATTGCGTGGCCGACGGAGGAATCCCTTCGGTTGACTTAACCCATATCAACCTCAACGATGAAACAATTGAGGGCTTACGTTGTCAAGAAGTACCAGCATTCAGTGTTCAATATCATCCAGAAGCAGGCCCAGGCCCACACGATAGTCAGTACCTTTTCAATGAATTCGAAGAACTTATGTCTTCTACTGAAGGGGGTAAATTCTAGTGCCACGACGGACAGACATATCTAGCATTCTCCTAATAGGTTCAGGGCCAATAGTTATTGGGCAAGCATGTGAATTTGATTACTCCGGAACTCAAGCATGCCGAGTTTTGAAAGAAGAGGGATACCGAGTAATTCTTGTCAACTCGAACCCTGCGACAATAATGACCGACCCAGATTTTGCAGATGCAACCTATGTAGAACCCCTTAGGTTAGATGTTCTAACTCGAGTAATAGAACAAGAAAAGCCGGATGCTCTCTTACCAACACTTGGTGGGCAAACAGCACTGAATCTTGCCATGGAGTTAGTTGAAGCAGGTGTTCTTGAGGAACATGGGGTGGAATTAATTGGGGCACGAGCAGAGGCAATAGCAACAGCAGAGGACCGCCACTTATTTAAAGAAGCAATGTTGGAAATCGGCTTGAAAGTTCCATCATCGGGTATTGCCCACACCCTTGAAGAAGCTAGATCAGTAATAAACGACATAGGACTTCCAGTTATTATTCGACCGGCTTACATACTTGGCGGTAAAGGAACAGGTATGGCTTCAACTCCTGAAGAGTTTGAAAAAGTAGCTCAGACCGGATTAGATGCAAGTCCCATAACAGAGATTCTTATAGAGCAGTCAATTGCCGGATGGAAAGAATTCGAACTAGAAGTTATGAGGGACAAAGCAGATAATTGTGTCGTAGTTTGTTCAATAGAAAACGTTGACCCTATGGGAGTTCACACCGGGGATTCAATTACGGTAGCACCTGCCCAAACCCTCACGGATATTGAATACCAAGAAATGCGTGACGCGTCGTTCGCTTGTTTGCGTCGGGTGGGAGTTGAAACCGGGGGTTCAAATGTTCAGTTTGCTGTAAACCCTGAAAATGGCGATCAAGTAGTAATTGAAATGAACCCAAGGGTGAGCCGCTCTTCTGCGCTCGCGTCAAAAGCGACAGGATTTCCAATAGCAAAAATAGCGGCGCGTTTAGCAGTGGGGTACACCCTCGATGAGATACCTAATGACATCACCAAGAAAACTCCCGCCGCTTTTGAACCAACTATTGATTACGTTGTAACAAAAATTCCCCGCTGGGCATTCGAAAAATTTCCTGGCGCCGAAGGTGTGCTCGGTACTTCTATGCAATCAGTTGGAGAAGTAATGGCCATCGGAAGAACGTTTACTGAATCCTTGCAGAAAGGATTCAGATCTCTTGAAAATGGGCGGTTAGGTTTGAATTCAGACCCTGCAGAGAAGTCTTTTGATGAAATGAGTAACGAGAGCCTCTGTGAAGCCGCCAAAATAGCTACACCTGATCGCTTATTCCAGGTAGAAGCCTTACTCCGTCGAGGCCTTTCGCTTGAAGAAGTCAATTTCGCCACCTCTATAGACCCATGGTTCTTGGATCAAATACTTTCAATCACTGAAGAAAGATCAAATTTAGAAACCAAGGATTTCAATACATTAGAAAAAAGAGAATGGAAAAGAGCGAAGCAATTAGGTTTCTCAGATGCTCAACTTTCTTACCTTTGGGGAATAGAAGAATCCTTGATACGGCAAAAGCGAGAAAGCCTTGGGGTGATCCCAACCTATAAAACAGTAGATACCTGCGGAGCCGAGTTTGAAGCTAACACCCCTTACCATTATTCGACTTGGGAAGATGAAGATGAGGTAAAAAAATCTGACAAGCCCAAAATTATGATTCTTGGATCAGGACCGAATCGAATTGGCCAAGGTATTGAGTTTGACTACTGCTGTGTACACGCAAGTTTCGCTTTGCGCTCAGCCGGGTATGAAACAATCATGGTTAACTGCAATCCAGAAACAGTTTCAACAGATTACGACACAAGCGACAGATTATATTTTGAACCCCTAACCAAAGAAGATGTTGTCAATATCATCCAAACTGAAAATCCAGAAGGGATAATTGTCTCTCTAGGCGGACAAACTCCATTAAAACTTGCTTCAGTTCTTCCTGAAGAACTTATAGCGGGCACCAATCCTCGCTCAATAGATATCGCAGAAGACAGAGAATTATGGAATGCGTTATGTCGAGAGATTGGTATCAACCAGCCGCCGGGCGGCACTGCTGTTGACTTAAATGAAGCAGAAAAAATCGCAGATGAAGTTGGCTTTCCCGTATTGGTGAGACCTTCGTATGTTCTTGGCGGTAGAGCTATGGAAATCGTTTATGACCATTCTCAATTAGGGAAAGCGATGGCGGAACTTTTAGAGTTTGGGAGTTTAGGTATCGAAGGAGGGCTCTCAGCGGAACGACCAGTACTTGTTGATCGATTTTTAGAAGAAGCAATTGAAGTAGACGTTGATGCCATTAGAGATAAAACAGGAGAAAAAGTTATAGGTGCCGTGATGGAACACGTCGAGGAAGCGGGGATCCACAGCGGAGACAGCGCTTGCGTGATACCTCCCCCTCACCTTACCGAAGACGTAATCACTCGTATAGAGCAATTTACTTTTCAGATAGCAGACGCACTTGAAGTTCAAGGACTTATCAATGTTCAGTTCGCAGTAAAAGAAAATGAAATTTATGTAATTGAAGCAAATCCACGCGCTTCACGGACTGTGCCTTTTGTTGCAAAAGCAACAGGAGTTCCGCTAGCGAAAGTAGCAAGTCGGGTTATGGTCGGAGCCACACTTTCAGAGTTACGAGAAGAAGGATTACTCCGCGATCGAGTTGTTGGTGATCACGTTGCAGTTAAGGAAGCAGTTTTGCCATTTAACCGTTTCCCTGAGGCTGACCCAGTACTTGGGCCTGAAATGCGTTCAACAGGAGAAGTGATGGGTATAGATCTCACAACTGGGTTGGCTTTTGCTAAATCTCAGATTTCTGCTGGAGGTGCGTTACCTGAAACAGGAACAGTCTTTATGTCCCTTGCGGACAGAGATAAAGAGACAGGACTTCAAGCAGCCTGCAGTCTCTCAGAATTAGGTTTAGAAATAGTGGCGACTAGAGGCACAGCAGAGTACTTAGAGAAGAACGGCGTGAAGGTTAAAGAAGTAGTAGCCAAACTTGATGAAGAAGGAACAGATGCCGTGGAGTTAATTCGCTCTGGGCGTATTCAACTGGTAGTGAACAGCCCTCACGGACGCGGCCCACGTGCCGACGGGGACTATATTCGTGGAGCAGCCGGGGCACAAGATATTCCTTTACTTACAACAGCAGCGGCAGCCTTAGCGGCAGCTAAAGGCTTACATGAGTGGAAAAATAGTTCACTCGAAGTCCGTACTTTGCAGACCTACCATAAGGGTGTAAAAGCAGATAAATAATATGAAAGATGCTCCTAAGACCAACTTGGCTACAGAAATAGGATCAGTCAGTCTTCCTAACCCTGTCATGACCGCTTCGGGTACGTCCGGTCAAGGAGCTGAATTAGCAAATTACTTTGACCTTTCCCTACTCGGAGCAATAGTAGTCAAGTCTTTACATATAGAACCTTGGCCCGGTAATCCTCCGCCACGTTTACATCCAACTCCTGCAGGGATGATAAACAGTGTCGGGTTAGAAGGTCCCGGAGTAAGAGAATGGTTGAATAATGATCTTCCGCTCTTAGAGGAAGCCGGAGCTCGGATAGTGGTGAGCATATGGGGTCGAACAGTAGAAGAATTCGCTCAGGCCGCTAAGGAGTTAGCTCAGGCTTCAAAAAGCGTGATCGCAGTAGAAGTAAATGCATCGTGCCCAAACTTGGAAGATAGAAAGAATCTTTTTGCTCATTCTTTAGAAGCCACAAAAGAGGTGGTTGAAGTTTCATTATCGGCAGAGAGGCCATGTTGGGCAAAACTCAGCCCAAATACGCCTGATTTACCTCAGATTGCTGCTGTGGCAAAGAAAGCAGGAGCGGAAGCAGTCACAGTCGCAAACACACTTCTTGGTATGACTATAGATTTAGAAACCCGTAAACCGCTTCTAGGAGCAGGACGAGGGGGAGTATCAGGTCCTGCTGTCAAACCAATTGCAGTGCGTTCGGTCTTTGATACTTATGCTGAAAATCCTGACCTCCCAATTATCGGAGTTGGTGGAATTACCAAAGGGAGAGATGTATCAGAGTTTATGATGGCTGGAGCTACAGCCATACAAGTAGGGACGGCAACTTTTGCAAACCCGCGTGCATCTAAGAAGATCCTTAAAGAGTTCTCAAAATGGTGCAAAGATCAAAGTTTGGAAGAAATGAATCAATTGATAGGAGCGGCTCATGAATGAAGAAGCATTAGACGAAGAAGGCTTTGATGAGGTTGATGACGGAGAAGTCCCATCCGAAATTAGAGAAAGATTGGCACTTGCTTTAGACGTTGATGACGTAGTTGCAGCCCGAAGGTTAGCAGCAGATTTAGATGAGTTTTTCGGAACAATAAAAGTGGGTCTTGAGTTATATACAGCTGCTGGACCAGATGTAATCGCCGGGTTAGTAGCGAATGAGTGGGATGTATTTGCTGATCTTAAATTGCATGACATACCGACCACAGTAAATAAAGCAGCTCGTGTGGTTGGATCTTTAGGAGTTCGATGGTTAACCGTTCATACTTCTGGTGGAGAAGCAATGTTACGAGCAGCAGTAGAAGGACTAGCAGAAGGCGCAGAAGGTCTTGGAGGTCCTCAACCAGGGGTTCTCGGAGTCACAGTTCTAACTAGCGACGCTGAGGCATCTTCAGATGTTCTTGAACAACGAACCTCGCTAGCAGCAGAAACAGGATGTGCAGGAATTATTTGTGCAGGCCCCGATCTGCCTATTACAGAACCATGGGCAGATCAATTGGTACGAGTTGTACCAGGGACACGGATGCCTGGATCAGAAACGCATGATCAAGCACGAACACTGACACCACAACAGGCGATTTACGACGGGGCGGATCTTCTAGTTATTGGACGTGCAGTAACCGCAGCCGAAGAACCGATCTTGGCTGCCGCAGAACTTGTAAGTTATTTGCTCGGATGATTTCACCAATCGCGATTTCACGCTAAAGTCCCTGTCATGACAGGACTTCCAGAACTTACTGATGAACAACGCAGAGCCGCGCTGGTCAAGGCAGCAGAAGCTCGACGAACTCGAGCAGAAATAAAAGAATTACTCAAAATGGGTTCGCTCACTTTTCCAGAACTTCTCACGAGAGCAGATAACGACCCCGTTGTAGCGAAAATGAAAGTCTTAGCCGCCTTAGAGTCACTTCCCAAACTCGGAAAAGTTAAAGCCAGAAGAACTATGGAAGAGATAGGCATTAGCGAAAGTCGTCGACTTAAGGGACTGGGAAGTCAACAACGGTCTGATCTTCTGTCACGATTCTCTTAAGATCTAATGGTAAACACCGAAAGAGATCCTTTTTTAGTGGTTCTTTCTGGTCCAGGCGGAGTAGGCAAAGGCACTCTTGCTAAGGAACTTGTTGAACGAGATGAAGAGTTAATACTTAGCCAGTCCTGGACAACTAGACCTCGCAGAAATGATGAAAATCCAGAAGCATATAAATTTGTTAGTCACGAAGAATTTCTTCAACACAGAGAAAATAATGGATTTATTGAATGGAACGAATTCTTAGGCGAGTTCTACGGCACGCCAGTTCCTGATGACTCAATTTCACAAGACATCCTTTTAGAAATTGATGTTGCCGGAGGACGACAGATTCTAGAGAAACATTCTGAGACAGTACTGATTTTTCTTGATGCTCCTGATGTTTCTGAGCAAAGACGACGATTAGTTGAACGCGGAGATGATGCAATACAAATAGAACAGCGCATAGAAGAAGGTGACCGCGAACGAAAAGATGCAGAATCTTTAGGGTATTTCAAGGTCGTCAATAATGATTTGAACCAAGCAGTAGAACAGATTCAAGAAATAATTGCTGACAAACGAAGCTCTTAGAGTCCCAAATGCTTAAGTATCGAGGTAAAAAGAGCCATATCTGATACCGTTTAGACGTCTGAAATGACGTTAGGCATTAACCATCAATTTAAGATGAGGTATTTTTGTGAAGGGTCACGACTCAATGATTACACCCGAGATAGAGGGTCTTCTCGATCGGGCAGAATCAAAATTTCGTTTAGTAGCACTGAGTTCTAAAAGAGCTCGACAGATCAACGCGTATTTCAATCAGCTAGGAGAAGGGCTTGGTTCTTCAATCCCACCACAACTTCCTTCAACTGCTCGTAAACCGTTATCCATAGCTTTTGAAGAGATCTCTGCTGACAAAATTATTCCGGTTGAAGCCACAGAAGAGCTAGAACCAACTGAAGAAGAACTGATGGCCATTCAGGCTATGGAAGAAGCAGAGGTTGAAGACGATGTGGAACCCGAAGAAACAAGCGACGAAAGCGCTTGATTTAGAGTGAATTTATGGGCATCTTTGATGGTCGCCGAATTGTTCTAGGAGTAACCGGCGGTATCGCTGCGTACAAAGCAGTAGAAGTTTGTAGACGTCTAGTTGACGAAGGGGCCCATGTCTCACCCATTCTTACTAAAGGAGCAGAAAGGTTCATAGGAAAAGCAACCTTTGATGCACTAGCTTCAGAAAAAGTTCAAACTTCCTTATGGGATGAGGATCATCCAATACCACATACAAATCTTGGCCAAAATGCTGACTTAATTCTAGTTTGCCCAGCTACTGCCAGATTGCTTTCTGATTACCGCGTTGGACGCTCAGCAGATTTACTGACAGCCACTCTTCTAGCTACTCGCGCACCAGTCATAGTTTGCCCAGCAATGCATACTGAAATGTGGGAACAGCCTGCAGTTCAGGAAAACATCAAGGAGTTGGCTAGTCGTGGAGTTGAGATTGTAGGACCTGAAAAAGGAAGGCTGGCCGGGGGAGATGATGGAACAGGTCGCCTTTCCGATCCGGTCTCAATTGTTGCCGCAGCAGAAAAAGTATTGAATTCTAGTATTGGAGCTCCGGCACAAGACTTTTTTGGTTTCCAGGTCTTAGTAACTGCTGGTGGAACTAAGGAACCAATTTGTCCCGTTCGCTACATTGGCAATCGTTCTTCAGGAAAACAAGGGCATGCAATAGCCTTAGAAGCTGCAGCTAGGGGCGCAGAAGTCACATGTATAACAACTCAACCGGACAACATTTATCATCACCCCCTAATAAAAGTAGTCGCAGTCGAAACTGCAAATGAAATGGCTGACGCAGTCTTCTCAGAGTCTCCTAAAAGTGACTTTGTGGTAATGGCTGCGGCTGTAGCAGATTTCACTCCTGCGGAAAAACACAAAGAAAAAATCAAAAAAAATAAAGAAGGTCTAGAAATACAGTTAGTTCCTACTGTGGACATTCTTGCCTCTTTGGGCGCTGCTCGTAACGATGAACAAATCTTGGTGGGGTTTGCAGCAGAAACTAATGATCTTGAAAAGAATGCAAGAAACAAACTTGAATCAAAAGGTGTTGATTTGATAGTTGCAAATGATGTCTCCGCCGCAAATGTAGGTTTTGACTACGATACAAATGCAGCAATTCTCTTTGACTACATGGGAAAGAAAACAGAACTGCCTCTAGCGGATAAACGAGAGATAGCCCAAGCAGTCCTTGATGTCGCACTAAAATTGAAAGCGGATAAGCATGAAGAGTCTGGAGGAAACCAATGAGTCGTAAGTGGACCTTTACTTCAGAATCAGTTACAGAAGGCCATCCTGACAAAATGGCTGATCAAATTTCCGACGCAGTTCTTGATGCGATGCTGGTTCAAGACTCGGAGAGCAGAGTTGCTTGTGAAACCCTTGTAACCACTGGCTTGGTCGTTGTTGCAGGAGAAGTTACTTGTAAAGGCTATGTAGATATTCCCGCCATTGTCCGCAACACAATTAAAGAAATCGGATATGACCGGGAAGATTTCGGCTTTGATGGAGACACATGTGGAGTCATGGTTTCTCTAGACTCTCAGTCCTCTGATATCGCTCAAGGCATAGACGACTCCGAAGAGGCTCGCTCCGCTCTTTCAACAGACGAAGAGGATTTGGACCGCCAAGGAGCAGGAGATCAAGGAATGATGTTTGGTTACGCCTGTGATGAGACAGAAGAACTAATGCCACTGCCTATCAATCTGGCGCATCAGATGGCAGAACGTCATGCTTCAGTTCGTAAATCCGGTTCAATCCCTTATTTGAGACCAGACGCTAAAACACAAGTCACTTTTGACTACGAAGATGACCAACCAGTTCGCTTAAAAACAATTTTAGTTTCGACTCAACACAACGATGGGATTGATCGTGACTCAATGATTCGCCCAGATCTTATCGATGAGGTAATACGACCAGTTATTCCAGAACAGTTTGCAGATGACGATTATCAGGTCTATGTAAATCCCACTGGACGGTTTGTCATTGGTGGACCTGTTGGAGACGCTGGTCTTACAGGACGGAAAATAATTGTTGACACCTATGGAGGTATGGCTCGCCATGGAGGGGGAGCTTTCTCAGGAAAAGATCCAAGTAAAGTGGATCGGTCTGCTGCTTATGCGGCTAGGTGGGTGGCAAAGAATCTTGTAGCAGCTGGAGCTGCCCGCCGCTGCGAAGTTCAAGTTGCTTACGCAATTGGTATGGCTCGACCAGTTTCTATTTACGTAGAAACTTTCGGTACCGAGACCGTTGATCCGCAAAAAATATCAAATTGTGTAAATGAAATATTTGATCTTCGACCCGCTGCCATAATTCGTGACCTTGATCTAAAACGGCCTATTTATAAAGACACAGCTGCTTATGGTCATTTCGGTCGAGAAAAATTTCCATGGGAACAAATAGGAAGAGTTGAAGAGATTCGTTCTGCTCTTGGCTTAGCTTAGGCAGGCAGGCAGGTCGTGCCCGGCAACGTGTCGGATCAGAGCCAGTTGCCTTTTGAAGACACTGACCCTCAACCCGAGTTCAAACCAAGAGAGTCAGGTAGAGTCGTTCGAGTTTTACCGGACGTGGGAGGCATTGATCGCCCATTTGACTATTTGGTGCCACAGGAATGGGAAAATGATGGTCGCGGTGACGCTCTTGAAGTAGGTAGCAGAGTACGAATTCCCTTTGGAGCTAGAAGAGTCGCCGGTTGGGTAGTTGAAGACCAGGTGAATCCTCCAGAAGGAGTAAATCTTCGTGAACTAACAAAATTAAGTGGTAAGGGCCCGAGTCTGGAAATAATAGAAATATCTCGTTGGGCGTCGTATAGATGGTACGGGAGAGTCTCAGCGGTTCTTAAGACTGCTTCGCCAACAAGAAATATAAACCGGTTACCGGCAACTCGATCTGGAGTACCAATAAATGCCGTTCCGCCGAGTTGGGCAATAAAGGCCTTAGAGAAGCCAAGAAGAGTTTTAAGAATGCCACCTAGCGAAGATCCTTTACCGCTAATAAAAGCGGCTGTAAAGATGGGGGATACTTTAGTAGTGGTTCCTTCAATTGAGATGTCCAAGGAACTTTCTCAAAATTTAGACAAACTAGGTATACCCGTAGCACTCTTACCTGATCAGTGGGCAGAAGCAGCAGCCGGAGGGGTAGTGATTGGAACACGATCGGCAGCATTTGCTCCAGTTCGGAAGTTGGCAGCGGTGATAGTGCTAGATGAGCACGATGAATCCCTTAAAGAAGAACGTATGCCAACATGGCATGCTCGAGAAGTAGCCGCAGAACGTGCTGATCGAGCCGGGGTTCCATGTGTTTTAGTGTCACCTACCCCAAGTTTGGAGGCACTGCAATGGGGCGAACTACAAACATTCCCAAAAATTGATGAATATAAGAGTTGGCCAGAAATAAAAGTAATTGATCGCCGTAGTGAAGATCCGATCAGAACAGGGCTTTTAAGTGATGCTTTAGTCCCATTGATAAGAGAAAATAATGCCGAACCCACTATCTGTGTACTTAATCGAAAAGGAAGATCTCGATTGCTTGCATGCACACATTGTGGAGAATTAGTTAGGTGTGATAGTCACCAAACTCCTTTAATTCAAGACGAAGAAGAAATATTTACATGTCCAATAGATGGAGAAAGAAGGCCTCAGGTTTGTAATTTCTGTGGGTCCACAAAGTTCAAGAATCTTAGAGCTGGCGTTAGTCGAGTGCGTGAAGAAATTGAAGCCCTTGCTCGTCAACCAGTGATAGAGATCACTTCAGAAACAGAAGGAGATATTCCAGAATGTAATTTATACGTCGGAACTACAGCAGTTTTAAATCGTTTCCCAAAAGCATCTCAGGTTATATTTCTTGATTTTGATCAAGAAATCCTTGCACAGAAATTTAGAGCGAATGAGCAGTCGTTGGCTCTACTAGCACACGCCGCTCGATTAGTAGGAAAAAAAGAAAACGGCGGGAAACTTATTGTCCAAACGCGCCAGCCAGACCATGAGGTATTAAGGGCGGCAATTGAAGGAGATCCTGATCTGCTATCAAGTTCTGAACTCCAGCGAAGGAAACTGCTAAATCTTCCTCCTTTTACTGCTTTAGCAAAAATTTCAGGTCCTTCTGCGCCGATTTTTATGAAGGCTTTAGGAAAGCCCAAAGAAGCAGAAATTATGGGTCCGAAAAATGGATCTTGGCTTATCAAAACTTCACGCTCAGAAGAGTTGGCCAGAATATTAAGTCAAGTCGAACGCCCAAGCGGAAGACTAAGAATCGAAGTTGACCCCTACGACGTTTAGATCATGGAATCCACAATCTGCGGTGTGCTTCATATAAAGCGATACCGGCTGCTGTAGCCACATTCAGACTTCCAACTCGACCCAGTTGGGGGATAAAAGCAACGGATTCACACGATTCAAGAACTGTGGAAGAGAGACCGCGGTCTTCGTGCCCAAAAACCAAACAGGTTTTTTGTGGAATAGAAATTTCAAACATTGGAGAAGCCCCTTCAGAAAGTTCAATGCCTAGTAAGGAAAAGCCAGACTCATTGATTTCGTTAAGTGCATCTTCGACTTTTTCACAGAACGACCAAGAGACGTAACGGTCTGTGCCCATAGCAGTACGAGCAACTTTGGCGTGAGAAGGAAGAGGAGTAGCTCCAGAGAGCCAGATATGTGAAACCCTATATGCGGCTGCAGTGCGAATAATGTTTCCGACATTAAATGGCGTTTGAACACTGTCAAGGAGTATCGCTACATCAGAGTCAGTTTTCCGTCTCCATTCTCGATGAAGTCTCTTGAGACCAGTGCTATCAAGATTCTTCATAACCAACCTTCCTAGTTATGTCTAACAATCGAAACCCTTTTCGGGAAGACCTGCGAGTTGTTTCCCATCCCTTACTACCTAGCCACTTAGCTAATGAATCCGCCCCTAGGTGCCGTTGTACCACAAAATGTCCAGAACCCCTTGAGGTCAGCCGACTTAGCCATTCTAAGAGAAGATCGTGAAGAGGTTCTTTCCCGATTCGAATAGGAGGATTGGACCAAATCGCATCAAAGTAGATATCTTCTGGAATTTCTTCCGGGAGGCATGCAAATACATTTTTTATTCCGTTTTTTTCCGCATTTATTCTGCATAGGTCAATAGCGCGCAAATTCGTGTCTATTGCCCATACTTTGGCTTCTGGGTTTCTTCTTCCTAAAGCGCATGCAATAGGGCCATATCCGCATCCTAGATCTAAGAGATTTCTCGGCATTTCAGTTGTTTTAAGTTCATCCATCAGAAGGTATCGAGTTCCTTTATCAACCTGATTTGCTGAAAAAACTCCACGGTCAGTCATCAAAGTAAGGTGGATATCCGGCAGTAACAACTCAACCTCTTTCTGACGAGAAGTAGAATTTGGGTTAGATACCCAGTAGTGCTGATCGGAGTCATCCATAGCGTGACGATAGTCTTAATCTTATGAGTTCATACGAAATTAGAACAGTTGGTGATCCAGTGTTACGAACAGTAACAGCTGAAGTCACTGACATAGATGCGTCGTTGGTGAAGGTGACTAAAAACATGTTCACTTCAATGTACGACGCCGCGGGCATAGGTCTTGCCGCTCCACAAGTAGGAATTCAGAAAAGATTCTTCGTTTATGACCATGGTGAAAATTCAGGAGTAATTCTGAATCCACAAATTGTCGAGTCCGATGGTGAGTGGGTATTTGAAGAGGCTTGCCTTTCTATACCTGGTCTTTCTTGGGAAATAATCCGTCCTAAAACAATTCACTTAGTGGGTATAGATCTTGATGGCAATGAGGTCTCCATAGAAGCAGATGAACTAGAAGCACGTTTATTCCAGCATGAGATTGACCATTTGAATGGTGTTCTATTACTCGACCTTCTTGATGACGACAACAGGCGTCAAGCACTAAAGAAATTAAGGGACCTTGATTTGCGACGTACTTCTAATCCGGGTTCGGATTCCGGAGAATTGCGGTTGCCTTGATAGCGCCGCTGCCAGATAATCCTAAGAAGTTGGTTTATTTTGGCACGCCAGAGATGGCGGTGCTCCCACTTATTCATTTGGTGGAAGCCGGATTTGAAATTTTGATGGTGGTCACAGGCGAGGACAAGCGGCGCAACCGGAACTCTTCCCCAAGTCATAGCCCAGTCAAGGCAAAAGCTTTAGAGCTTGGAATACCATTTACGCATGATCTATCTGATCTAGAAAAAATCCAAGCCGATCTTGGAATAGTTGTAGCATTTGGAAAAATTCTTCCTAAAGAATGTCTAGAGAAAGTTCCAATGCTGAATTTACACTTCTCGTTACTTCCGCGTTGGCGCGGAGCGGCACCGGTCGAAAGGTCAATTTTAGCCGGCGATGCAGTTACCGGAGTTTGTTTGATGGTGGTAGAAGAAGAGCTTGATACTGGTGGTATCTGTGCAAGCCAAGAAGTAGCCATAGAAGAAAAAACAGGTGAAGAACTTCGTAAAGAGTTAGTTGAAGTAGGAAGCTCTCTGTTAGTGGAAGCTCTTACGGAAGGGATCAAAACGCCAGAACCTCAGGTTGGAACCCCTACGTATGCTCATAAGATCTCACCAGATGATTTACGTCTAGATTGGCAACACCCGGTCAAAGAGAATATGAACAAGATTCGACTTGGAGGCGCTTGGACCTTATTTCGCGGAACTCGCTTTAAAATTTGGTCCGCTTCAGTTAGTTCACCATTATCAGAACCGACCGGAACGATTATTGGTGATCAAGTGTCTGGGGTGAACGGCTCGCTTAAGTTAATTGAGGTGCAAGCCGAGAATCGAGGACGCCAGCCTTTTGACTCGTGGCAATCCGGAGCTCGCCTTACCTCTGAAGACCGGTTTATCTGATGGCAGAAGGGGCCTCGCCTCGCCGTATCGCGGTCAAAGTTCTTGAGCGGATAGAGAATGACGGTGCTTTTGCGAACTTAGTTCTTAATGCCACTTTGGAAAAATCTAAATTAGATAGCAGAGATCGTGCGTTTGTCACTGAAATGGTTTATGGGACTACTCGGATGAGACGTGCTTGTGACTACACGCTTGATCGCTTTCTCCACGATGAAATAGAACCTCTCGCGAGAACAATTTTGCGACTAGGCGTGTGGCAAATAATCTTTGGCGGTGTTCCAGCTCATGCGGCAGTATCTGCAACTGTTGAAATAGCCCCACGTCGCTTTCGCGGGTTGTGTAATGCCGTATTACGACGAATTAGTGAAAATCCGCTTACTGATTGGCCATCAGAAGCTATTGAACTCAGTTATCCGGACTGGCTTATGGCTCGACTTGAATCAGATATAGGGAAACAAAACGCTTTAGAAATGGCAAAAACGATGAATGAACCTGCGCTGGCCGTTACTCGTAAAGATGGTTACCATCAAGATCTCTCTTCGCAGATGGTTGCTGAATTGGCAATCAATGGAATGAGAGCAGGAGATTCCATTTTAGATCTGTGTTCAGCGCCAGGGGGGAAAGCCACGCTTATGGCTTCTGGTGAGGTGTGGACTGTCGCGGCAGATGTACGAGAGAGCCGAATAGGACTTGTGGCAAACAATGCGGAACAACTTAATATTCACCTTCCTTTAGTGGTGTCTGATGGCTGCTATCCGCCGTTTAAGCCAAAAGCCTTCAATCGAGTACTAGTAGATGCTCCATGTTCGGGCTTAGGGGTTTTACGACGTAGGGCCGATGCTCGTTGGCGAGTAACCGAAGAAGAAATCGAAAGATTAGTTCTTTTACAAGAGGAACTCCTTCTTGCTGCTTTGAACCTAGTAGCCCCTGGTGGACAACTGATTTATAGCGTATGTACGGTTACTTCTGCTGAAACAATCGAATTAGATCAACGCTTTAGGAAGAAGACAGGAGTTCAATCTTGTGGACCGTTGCCAGACCCATGGAGAGTTCATGGGGAAGGAGGAATGATTCTCCCTCAGGATCTCAATAGTGAAGGAATGGCAATTTTCCGTTACCAAGTTGAATGAATTTACACAAAATCAAAACCGCGATTAAAGAACCAGACGCTCCTTAAAATGTTCAAGAACTAGATTTAGCGCATCTTGAGTGGGGTGACCCGGTTCTTCAATTACCTCTTCAGTTAGAACGGAGTGAGCGCGAGTAGAAAAACGGTACGGATTCCCGGGTGAAGAATCTATCTCCACACCTATAAATCCTTCTCCAAATTCTTCTTCTAGGCGATCAAATCTTTCACGGGGAGACATCCCATCGTTGCTGAATCTCAAACCAACGATACATACACCATCGTCCACACGATCCTGCACTATTTGAAGATCTTTCTTAGAAATGCCTAAAGAACGTTTAGCGTTTTTCATTAGCGGCAGAGGCAAACTTGGTTGACTTAATACAGGTGCCAGCATTCTTTCGTCAACCATCATGCCAAGAGCAAACCCGCCGGTGAAGCACATACCGACCGCTCCCACACCAGGTCCGCCACATCGCCCATGTTCAAAAGCTGCTAAAGCTCTAAGCCACTTAGTGATCGGAGAAGTTCGATTTCTAAGAAAAGCAGTGAATTCTCTAGATATGCAGGCTTTAGCGAGAGTAGAAGTGAGGTACCCCATTGAGGGTGAACGTCCTGGAGTGCCAAATAAGGAAGGCAGAACCGCGGTGCATCCGACACTGGCTACCTTTCTGCCAAACTCTGCAACACGAGGAGTAATGCCGGGCATTTCTGACATTACGATTACAGCAGGGCCTTTTCCGATTCGAAATATTTCACGACTGAGCCCATCGTGGCTGAATTCATTTATTTCATAACCATGTAAAGCTTTTGCGTCCATCAAAAGACCTTACAGTCCAAAGTTCAAGACAGTGAGACCCTGCGATACCCTCAGAATATGCATGAAGATACCGAAATTCCGATTTTGGTAAAAATTCTCACGGTTTCCGATGGCGTTATAGCAGGAACACGTGAGAATCTCTCCGGCGCGGCACTTGAAGAATCAATGGCTAATAGGGGCTGGACGGTCGTAGAGAAATTAGTAGTTCAAGACGGAGCAGAAGAAGTAGCGCAAAAATTGTCGGCTGCTTCGGAAGATTTTCACGGAATGATAGTAACCACCGGTGGAACAGGATTCGGACCACGCGACCAAACTCCTGAAGGAACAAAAATGGTATTAGATAGGGAGGCTCCAGGATTAGCGGAAGCGATGCGTCTAGTTAACCCTTTAGGTCGTCTTTCTCGAGGGGTGGCCGGAACAAGAGGTCAGACACTCATTCTCAATACCCCGGGTTCCGCAAAGGGCGCTATTGAATGTCTCGAAGCTGTAGCTGACGTTGTGCCTCATGCCGTACGTTTATTAGTAGATAATGCAGATCCGCATCCCACTTCATCATGAACTTGGTTAACGACTTGGAATTTATGTCTCAGGCAATAGAAGTTGCGGAAGAGGCGCGACTTCGTTCTTCTCCTAATCCTTGGGTTGGTTCTGTTGTTGTCTCTAATGGGAAAGTAATTTCAAAAGCTGCTACTGGTCCTCCTGGGGAACCACATGCCGAAGCGCAAGCTCTTCTGGAAGCAGGTGAAGGGGCACAAGGCGCAACTCTTTATACGACTCTCGAACCATGCAATCATTTTGGTAAAACAGGACCTTGCACTGAAGCGATCATAAAATCAAAAATTTCTCGGGTGGTAGTAGCTGTCAAAGATCCGGATGGGCAAGTATCAGGTTCAGGAATAAGCGCCCTTCTAGATGCGGGAATAGAAGTTGAACTAGGTCCAGGGGCATCTCAGGTACTAGAACAACTAGCTCCCTATATTTGTCATCGCAATACCGGTCGCCCTTATGTTGTATTGAAACTTGCTGCCACTTTGGATGGACGCATAGCTGCTCCCGATGGATCCAGCGAATGGATCACAGGAGAAGAAGCTCGAGCGGATGTTCATCAGTTAAGAGCTGAAAGTAATGCGGTGTGTGTAGGTGCAGGAACGGTACGATTTGACGATCCACAGCTTACAGTCAGGGCAGTTCAAGGAAATGATCCTCGTCGGATAGTGATAGGAGATATACCTGAAGGGGCGTTAGTTCAGCCAGCAGAATCCTGGAATGGTGAACTCGAAGAACTACTTGATGATTTAGGGGATCAAGGAGTTTTGCAGCTTCTCATTGAGGGGGGAGCAGATGTTGCAGGACGCTTCCATCGGGGCGGTTTAGTTGACCGCTACGTGATATACATTGCCCCAGCGTTTCTTGGCGGTGACGACGGGAAAGCACTATTTACAGGGCCAGGCGCGCCCACTATGGAACAAATTCAGAGAGGCCGGTTTGCTTCAATAGAGCAACTAGGTAATGACTTAAGAATCGACGTAATTTTAGAAGAAAATTAAATAAGAGCGGGAGAAGCGATTAGATCCGCTAAGTTTTTCACGTGCTAAAACTTGTATTACCAAAAGGATCGTTGGAAGCGTCAACCCTTGAACTTTTTGAAGGGGCTGATCTTGGGGTGATGAGAAGCTCTTCTGTGGATTATCGCGCTGATGTTAATGACCCAAGAATTGAAGAGGTTCGTATACTTCGCCCGCAAGAAATTCCTTCATATGTAGCGGAAGGAACGTTTGATTTAGGGATAACTGGTCGAGATTGGATCGAAGAGACAGACAGTGATGTTGTTTCTCTGGGTGAACTTCATTATTCAAAGGCAACCGCTCGTCCAGTAAATATTGTTGTAGCTGTTCCTTCTGATGCACCTTGGAATTCAGTTGCTGATCTTCCGAACGGCGTGAGAGTTTCAAGCGAATACCCAGAGTTAACCCGAAAATTTTTTGCTGAACAAAATGTTGAAGCCGATATTCGACTCTCTTACGGGGCTACAGAGGCTAAAACTCCCGACATAGTTGATGTAGTAGTTGACATAACTGAAACTGGAAGAGCCCTTCGTGCAGCAGGCCTTAAAGTGATTGACACCATTTTGACCAGTTTTACGGAATTGATCGCTAATCCAGTTTCTGCAGCAGACCCAGAAAAACGTCACGCCATGGAACAGATCCACCGACTCTTACAGGGAACTCTTGAAGCTAGAGGGAAAGTACTAGTCAAAATGAATGTAGGAGAATCAGATCTTGATCAGGTGATTAATTTAATTCCCTCCATGAAGGCACCAACCGTCAATGAACTATTTAAGGGATCTGGGTTTGCGGTCGAAACTGTAGTAGCGAAGAATAAAATTAATGAACTCATCCCTGCGTTAAGGGATGCGGGGGCAACAGACATACTTGAAATCCCACTCTCAAAAATTGTTCATTAAAACTTTTTTGAAATCTGACAGTTGAGGTCTATTTCAATTTTTATTCAGATTCAGAATTCACGTCTTCTTCGCTAAGGTCGGCATCTGCTTTGTCTCGTTGTTCCAGGCTCACATACGCCATGCGAATTTGGTGTAAAGCATCTTTTAACGTCTCTTCGTTTTCTCCAAGTTGATTAATTAACTTGTCCATTACTGCACCTAAGGCGTCTATCGCAAGGGAGGCATCTTTTAGATTTGGTGGTTGTTGAGACAAATGAATAGCTGCTAATTCGTACAATCCCATCAAATGAGTTGAAATCACCACAGAAGCTGGTGTTTTCGCTATCCGTTCTTGTGCCGCTGCCATTTCTTTCACCATGGCTTCTGCTTTTTCACGATCTTCTGGGGAGAGATGGTCAAATTCTCCAGAACTCACCGCGGGTTCGTCGTTTGAGGATTCTGGTTGAACATTATGCTCTCCATCAGGTGTCCAGAGGCTACTCATAGTATTTTCCTTTGTATTAATTCTCAGTTCTTCTTAAAGATAAGTGCTGATACGCTTATCTCAACAAAATAAAGAGAAGTGGGATTTCCCACCTGACCACTGAAGGTGCGATCAGGTCGTTTCCAAACTAGCAGCATAAGCTTCTGGTGCGGGTGTCGGCTTTTCGGCACCCGCTTATTTTTTATAAGCGGGCCTGTCATATGTCAGGAAACTGACGATTAACGCGAAGGAGTGAAAAACAATAGCAACGCCACAGAATCAAGAACCTCGAATAAACGATCAAATCCGGGCCCATGAAGTAAGACTCGTTTCTTATGACGGAGAGCAAGTCGGTATCCGGCCTTTGAATGAAGCGTTGAACATGGCTCAGGAAATGGACCTAGATTTAGTAGAAGTTGCAGGTCAAGCAACCCCACCGGTCTGCCGGATTATGGATTATGGGAAGTTCAAATATGAACAGTCCCAAAAAGCCAAAGAATCCCGAAAGAAGTCCACTCACATTCTGGTTAAAGAAATGAAGTACCGTCCGAAAATCGGAGTAGGGGATTTCAATACAAAGACTAGAAAAGTGGAAGAGTTCCTTAGGGAGGGGAGCAAGGTCAAGGTAACGATCATGTTCCGAGGTCGAGAAACACAGCATCCGGAACTTGGAACACGAATTCTGGAGAACGTAGCAGAAGCTGTTGAAGAAGTAGGTCACATAGAGGTATATCCGGAACAAGAAGGTCGCAATATGACCATGGTTCTTGTTCCAGGTAAAGCAACTCGTAAGCAGCGAGAAGTTGTCGAGAAATTGCAGGCCGAGACCAATGAGGAAGATCAAGAAGAAGTAAATGAATCAGAGGACACCGAAGTTCAGGATGCGGTGAACGAAGAATCTTAATGTAGAACTAGTTTGAGAATGGAGTAAATAATGCCGAAGATGAAAACGCACAGAGGGTTAGCTAAGCGCGTAAAAGTAACGGGGTCTGGACGCCTTCGTAGACGTAGCCCAAATCTGAATCACATCTTAGAGAAAAAGCCATCAAAGCGTAAGCGCCGACTTGCCGGCGAGAGTGACATAGCCAAATCTGATGAGCGGTCAATTCGTACTCGTCTTGGTAAATAAAACCGCTAACAAAGGAATTTAGTAAAGATAATTTCTGTTCTTGAAGTTGATTGTAGAAAGTAAAGGAGTCTCCAATGGCACGAGTTAAGAGAGCCGTACACAGTAAGAAAAAACATAAAGCCGTACTGAAAGAAGCGAAAGGATATTACGGCAACAAGAGTCGATCTTTTCGTGCAGCCAATGAGCAAGTCATGCATTCAGGAAACTATGCGTTTCGTGATCGCCGGGCGCGTAAAGGGCAATTCCGCCGTCTTTGGATTCAACGAATTAATGCAGCTTGTCGGCAAAACAACACCACGTATAGCCGCTTTATCAATGGTTTGAAATGTGCAGGAGTTGAAGTAGACCGCAAGGTTCTTGCAGATCTTGCGGTTAAGGAACCTGAAGCTTTTTCTGCGTTAGTTGAGCTAGCCGCAGCAGCAGAGCCACAGCAACCTTCAACACCACAGAGTTCTGCCAATAAAGAAGAGTCCATAGTTGAAGATGTCAAAGAAGTGGCAGAGGAAATGCCTGAAGAATCATCTTCACAAGACGAAGATCTTTCTTCATTAACAGTCGCCGAGCTTAAAGAGATAGCGAAAAGTTTTGATATAAAAATCTCAGGCCTCCGAAAAGCGGAGCTCATTGACGCAATTAATTCTGCTCGGTGATTCCTAAAGCAAGTGACAAAAGTTCGCTTGTTCGACGAATACGTCGGCTAGCGCGAGACCGTTCTTTCCGAGAAGAAGAAAATACTTACCTTGTGGAGGGGCCACAACTGGTAGTTGAAGCACTTGAATCTAATTTGAAGGTGCAATTAGTCGTAGTATCAGAATCCTTTAGCCAAGATGCTCTAGCGGCAAAGATAGTTTCGTCTGGTATTCAATGTGTATCAATAAGTGAAAGAACCTTTAATACTCTTTCAACAACTAAGTCGCCTCAGCCAGCAGTAGCTCTTGTTGAGTGCCATGACAAAAAATTAGAAGAGTTAATTGATTCGCAAGGAACCCTTTTGGTCCTTGAGGAAGTTTCTGATCCTGGTAACGCAGGCACATTGGTTCGCTCTGCAGAATCTTTTGGCATTTCAGGGGTTGTATTGGTAAGCGGAGTGGACCCATATAATCCTAAATTCGTAAGAGCTTCTGCAGGGTCTTTATTTCGAGTTCCTTTTACGCAGGCAGATGAATCTCAGAGTGTTTTAAGAAATTTGTCTGACTTTGGCTACCTTTCTTGGGCGGCAGTTCCTGAAGGTGGCGTATCTCCAGAAACCTTGAAAGAAGATTCTCCAATAGCAGTTGTCCTTGGCAATGAGCCTCGGGGATTAAATGAAGAGACCATAAAAGCTTGTAATGGCAGGTTGAGCGTCCCAACAGTTGGTCTATCTGACTCATTAAACGTTGCTGTGGCAGGTTCAATTATTCTTTATTCGTTGTCTCAGAGGCACTAATCATGAAATTAGCCACTATAAACAGTGCCGCGTGTCGTATTCTTTCTTAAGGCAAAGTATTTGAATTATGAAGAATATAGATCTTGATTCTCATTTAATTGAATCTCTCGCTGCCATTGAGGCAGCGAGAGATTTGGAGACCCTTAATACACTTGACTCAGAATTGTTGGGGAAGAAATCCGTGATTACTCTTGCCAAGAAAAACCTTAGCGATCTTGACGCAGACGAAAGGCGTAGTAAAGGCAAGCAGATAAATGAGATTCGTGACCAGATAAAAGATCTCATCGCTAGCAAAAGAACCGCTCTTGTTGAAGAACACCAATCCGTGCAACTAGAGAATGAACGACTTGATTTGACGGAGTTAGATTCAGGTTTCCGTTTAGGTCACCACCACGTCATTACTCAAACTTGGGAGCGCCTCGAAGATCTTTTCGTCGGAATGGGATACACAGTTTCTGAGGGGCCAGAAATAGAAGATGAGTGGCACAACTTTGGTGCTTTGAATTTTCCCTTAAGTCATCCGGCACGTGATATGTACGACACTCTTTATGTCGACTATGGAGAACCACAAAGTACGTTGCTGAGGACCCATACTTCCCCTGTGCAAATAAGAGTCATGGAAAATCAAGAACCTCCAATTTATTCGATTATGCCAGGACGAGTATTTCGATCCGATACCGCTGATGCCACTCATATGCCAGTGTTTCATCAAATTGAAGCACTAGTGGTTGACCGAGGGATAACTTTCGCGGACTTAGCTGGAACACTTGAATCCTTCACTTCTGCTTATTTTGGGGAAGAGTTTGTAACACGACTCCGGCCGTCCTACTTCCCCTTTACTGAACCGTCCGCAGAGTTTGACATTCGTCGCCCAGATGGCACATGGCTTGAATTGGCTGGATGTGGAATGGTTCATCCAAATGTGCTTAGAGCAGGAGGGCTAGACCCAGAAGAATGGTCTGGCTTTGCTTTTGGTTTTGGGCTTGACCGTCTTGCGTTAATGCGGCACGGAATAGACGATCTGCGTGAACTTTTCCGAAACGACTATCGCTTCTTGAGTCAGTTCTAATGAAGGTACTACTTTCTTGGCTTCAAGAGTTCGCTCCTATAGAGGGTGAGCCAGAGGAAATTGCAGATCAGTTAAGTGGTCTGGGCTTAACAGTTGAAGACATGACGCTTTTTGGTGGAGGGCTAGATGGGGTTGTAGTAGCTCAAGTCCTTGAACTTAGATCTCACCCAGATGCAGATCGGATTCAGTTGGTCGATGTTGATAGTGGGGATGGGGAACCTCTGCAGATTTGTTGTGGGGCATTCAACATGAAAGTTGGCGACTTTGTACCTCTCGCGACACTTGGAACGGTAATGAGCAATGGGATGGAAATCTCAAGAAGAAAAATGCGAGGAGAATGGTCAAACGGCATGCTTTGCGCTGCCTCTGAAATAGGTTTAGGCGTTGACTCGGAAGGCATCATGATTCTTGATTCTTCCTTTGAGTCGGGAACTCCCCTCAAAGAAGCTTTACAAATAAATGAAGATGTACTTTTCGATTTGGAAGTAAATCCGAATCGTCCTGACGCCATGTCTGTCGCTGGGGTAGCCCGAGATCTAGCAGCGCTTCAAGGTAAAAAATTCTCTTTACCTAAGCCAAAATTGGAAGAACAAGGGGATCGAATAGATGGTCGTCTCGCAGTTGAGATTGTAGACAAAGACCTTTGTGGAAGGTTTGCAGTCAGAGTGCTAGATGGAATACAAATAGGACCTTCTCCTCAATGGGTGTCAAATCGCCTCATTTCTCTTGGAATGCGCCCTATAAATAACGTGGTAGATGCCTCAAACTACGTGATGCTTGAACTTGGGCAACCAAGCCATACTTATGATTTAGACCGCATTCAAGGGGCAGGGTTTCGTATAAGGAGAGCTTGTGAGGGAGAAAAAATCGTCACGCTTGATGGAATTGAGCGAGATTTAAGTCCATCTGATGGCGTGGTTGCGGACGCTAATGATGTTGCAATTGGGATAGCAGGCGTGATGGGCGGCGCAACAACAGAAATAGATGAGAAAACTACAACCGTGGCATTGGAAATGGCTTGGTGGGATCCGATTTCAATCTCGGCCACTGCGCGAAAACTTGGATTACGGAGCGAAGCCTCTTCTCGATTTGAGAGGGGATCAGATCCTGAAATTGCCGAGTTGGCCATGAAACGGTTTGCTGAAATACTGAGTCCATCCGGTGCTTCTATCGCCCCTGGGATGTTAGATGTTCGAGGCCATTTACCGGAGTGTCCTACCGTCAGAGTCAGAACGGATCGTGTAAATAGCATTTTAGGAACTGATCTCTCGACTAAAGAGATCACTGAAATTCTAAAATCTATAGAATTTAAAGTGTCTAAATCCGGAAAAGATTTAGATGTAGAAATACCGTCGTTCCGATTCGATAGCACTACAGAAATTGATGTGATTGAAGAAATTGCCAGATTGTATGGCTATTCGAATATTCCCAGAACTGTGCCACAGTCAACGGTGACTGGAGGTTTAACTGAGCGACAAAAAGATCGACGGATCGTGAAAAATACGATGGTTGGATTAGGCATCGATGAGGTGATGCCAGTTCCTTTCTTGGCTCCTGGTGATTTAGAAGCTGCTGGACTAAAAGTTGAAGGTATAACAGTTACGAACCCATTGGTGGCCGAAGAGTCCGTTATGCGAGCATCACTCAGGCCAGGGTTACTAAAAACTTTGGCTTATAACTCTTCACATCGAATAACGGGACTAAAACTTTTTGAACTCGGGCATGTGTACAGACATCCAGAGTCGGAGCAACCTTTGCCGGATGAGCGTGAGCATCTTGGGGTAGTTTTATCTGGTGGTGATGCTGGATTGGCAGTGAAAATTTGGTCCGCATTAGCTGATGCACTTGCCCTTAGGGATTATGACCTCGTTGCCGACAGTCCCTCTGGGTTGCATGCAACGAGGACGGCGCGAATAGATGTGGGTGATCAAACCATTGGATTTGTTGGCGAAGTATCTCCTGCGGTGCTTGAAGCTTATGGAGTTTCCGAAAGAGTGGGTTGGCTTGAAGTTGATTTAGACACAGCGTTACAAATCTCTCATGGTGATAAGCCATATAAATCAATAAGTCGTTACCCAAGTTCTGACGTAGATTTAGCATTTGAAGTCTCGGAAGATGTACCGGCTTCAGTTGTCGAAGCGACTTTACGCATTACTGCAGGGGAGTTATTGGTCGGACTGCAATTATTTGATGTTTTTAGAGGTCAGCCGGTAAAAGAGAATCACCGCAGTTTGGCTTATACATTGCGATTCCAGGCCACAGACCGGACTTTGACTGATTTAGAAGTATCTGAAGTTCGTGAACGCTGCATATCTGCAGTAGAAGCAGAACATTCAGCCTCTCTTCGAGCTTAATTCTGCTAAATAAATAAGATATTCATCAAATTGCATAAATATTTGTATTTATATGCATAATTTTGTATATTTATTTCATGAAAAGAATTGGAATTATTGGAGCATCTGGTTTTACTGGCGCTGAATTACTCAGAATATGTGCCAGCCACCCTGAGTTTAAGGTGCAAATAGCCGCAGCAGATTCAATGTCTGGAACAAAAGTTTCGGATCTTTACCCTGGTCTTGCTGCCGAATACAAAGAGTTAGTCTTTTCCCCAACAGACCCCACCCTTTTTAGCGACTGTGATCTAGTTTTTCTTTGCCTGCCACATGGAGCATCTCAGAAACTGGTTCCAGAACTTATCGGCAAAGTTGAATGCTTGGTTGACCTAGGTGCAGATTACCGTCTGAAAAACGAAGCTTTGTATCCCCTTTGGTATGACGAGTCTCATCTCAATCCAGAACTGCTATCAGAATTTTCCTATGGACTTCCAGAACTCTTTCGAGATGAAATAAAAGAGTCAAACTTAATCTCCGTTCCAGGTTGTTTCCCTACGGCAGCGGTCTTAGCTTTAACTCCTTTTACAGAATCAGAACTTATTGAAAAGTCAGGTTTAATTGTTGATGCAGCCACCGGAGTTTCAGGGGCAGGGCGAGCACCAAAAGATAACACAACGTTTTGCGCAGTTGATGAAAATTACACAGCCTATGGGCTATTAAACCATCGCCACACTCCAGAAATCGAACAGGTCCTATCAGAAAAAGCTAGTGATGAAGTTTCTGTGTTGTTCACTCCTCATCTTGCCCCCATGACTCGCGGGATTCTTGCAACTTGTTACGCCAGACCAATAAAAGACATGGACACTGAATTTGCCTTAGAAGTATTAGATAACTATTACAGCGAAGAGCCCTTTGTCGTTGTGGATGAAAGATCTCCTTCAACAAAAGCAACTTTTGGTTCAAATGCAGTGCACCTCACTGCGCGTGTAGATCCTCGGACGGGGCACCTCATCGTCATAAGCGCAATAGACAACCTTGGTAAAGGAGCTTCTGGAGGTGCCGTTCAATGCGCAAACCTTTCGTTAGGGCTCCCTGAAACAACAGGATTAACGACCGCAGGAGTGACACCATGACTATTACTTCTGTTTCAAATTTTCTTGCTAGCGGTATGAGTTCTGGAATAAAGCCCTCTGGAGCTCCTGATCTCGCTTTAATCGCACACGCTGATGGAAAACCAGTAACAGCAGCCGGAGTTTTTACTTCAAACAAAATGACCGCTGCACCTGTTCAGATTTGTAAAGAGTTCTTACTTGAAACTGGAGGGCAAGCCGCTGCAGTCATAATAAATAGTGGTAATGCGAATGCAGCCACCGGAGAACGAGGGAAGGAAGATGCCCGCACGATGGCATCACTGACTGCAGAGCAAATTGGTTGCCGGACACAAGAGGTTCTTGTCTGCTCTACAGGCTGGATTGGTTACCCTCTTCCCATTGAGAAAATTGAGTCAAGTATTCCAAATGCCTTCGAATCTCTTAGCTCTGAAGGAGGACTTGATGCTGCAAAAGCAATCATGACCACTGACACTGTTCCAAAAACTGTAGAGATCAAGAAAGATAACTTCACCATAGGAGGCATCGCTAAAGGTGCAGCGATGCTTGAGCCCAACATGGCCACAATGCTGGCAGTTATAGCAACTGACGCCGAAATAGATTCACTGTCTGCAACAGGCATGCTCCAAGATGCGGTATCAGCCTCATTTAACTGCTTAACCGTTGATGGAGCAGAATCCACTAATGACACCGTTTTATTATTAGCTTCTGGAGAATCGGGCCCAGTAGATAAAAGTGCCTTGGCCGAAGCTCTTAATGAGGCATGCAAATCTCTTGCTATTCAAATGGCTGATGATGCCGAAGGATCAACAAAGACGGTGTTCCTTACTGTGACAGGTGCGGCGACTGATGAAGAAGCTCTCAAAGGAGCAAGAGATACTGCAAATTGTCAACTCGTCAAATGCTCATGGTATGGAGAAGATCCATATTGGGGACGTATCGCAGCAGAAATGGGAGCTGCCGGTATTGCCTTTGATCCGGAAACGATAACGATTTCGTATGGAGACCAGGTTGTTTATGCAGACGGAGAAGCTCAAACAGTTGACCAACAACTATTGAAAGAGCATATGGCTGGAAGAAAAATCAAACTTGATGTGGACTTAGGTCAGGGTTCTGGCACAGCCCAAATCGTTACAACTGATCTCAGCCACGCATATATAGACGAAAACATGAGAACTTCTTAAAGGAATAAAGATGAATTACGTTGAAGAAAATTTTTCACCAGAGAAACGGGCAGCAGTTCTCGTTGAAACACTGCCTTACATCCAACACTTTGCCGGAGAAGTTGTTGTAATCAAACTCGGTGGCAATGCGATGGTTGATGATGAGTTAGCAACACAGTTCGCTCAGGACATAGTGCTTATGCATTCAGTAGGGATAAGACCAGTCGTTGTTCATGGAGGAGCCCCCCAGATTGGAGGCATGCTTGATCGATTAGGGATGAAATCACAATTTGTTGATGGACTTAGAGTGACTGATAGCGACACCCTTGATATAGCACGCATGGTTTTAGTTGGAAAAGTGAACCGAGACATAGTTTCCAGCATTAATATTCACGGACCGTTGGCTGTAGGTATTTCTGGAGAAGATGCGGGCCTTATCACTGCTAAGTCGCACAGCAAGGAATTAGGTTTTGTAGGAGAAGTTCAAGACGTCAACCCTTCACTTATAGAAGGGTTACTAAAAGAAGGTCACATCCCCGTTATTTCCAGTATTGGAGCGGATGGGAATGGGCAGTCATACAACATAAATGCGGACACAGTGGCTTCATCTTTAGCTACGGCATTAAAAGCCAAACGAATTATCTATCTGACAGATATTGAAGGTTTGCGTGCGGATATGGAGAATCCTGAAAGTCATATTTCGAAAATTACAACTTCAAATTTGAAAGAGATGATTGAAAGCGGAACTATTAGTGGAGGAATGATTCCTAAGGCAAAGGCGTGTCTTGAAGCTATAGATGCTGGAGTTGGTTCAGCACACATGATTGACGGACGTGTACCTCACGTCATCCTGCTTGAACTCTTTACAGATTCTGGTATTGGAACAATGGTTCTTCCCGATCAGGAGAATGAAAATGTCACCTGATCGTTTACTCATGAACAATTACGGAACCCCACCCGTCAAATTCATAAGCGGCAAAGGAACCCTACTTTTGGATGAGCATGGGAAAGAATATCTTGATTTTCTGAGCGGTTTAGCTGTTACCAGCCTTGGTCATAGCCATCCAAAAATTGCGGAAGCGTTAGCAAATCAGGCCCAGACTCTACTCCATGTTTCAAACTTGTTTGATACAGATCCACATCTTGAGGTAGCTAAATGTCTTGACGAACTCATAAGAAAAGAAACTGGTATCAAGACACCTGGAAGAGTAATTTTTCAAAACTCAGGCGCAGAGGCCAATGAGGCAGCAATCAAGTTGGCTCGAAAATATCAGGGGCCAGGACGGCATGTAGTTCTTTCTGCTTTGCGGTCATTTCACGGACGTACTTTGGCCACATTGGCAGCCACAGGCCAGCCAGAAAAACATCAACAGTTTCAACCATTACCAGAAGGATTCCGACATGCGATTTGGAATGACCTAGAAAGTTTCAGTTCCCTAGTTGACTCCTCGGTAGGAGCCATACTTCTTGAACCGGTTCAGGGAGAGGGCGGGGTTAATCCAGCAGATCCAGGGTTTCTAAAGGGAATCAGAGATCTTTGCGATGAAAACAACGTTTTGTTAATCATGGATGAAATTCAAGCAGGTCTAGGAAGAACTGGAAAATGGTTTGGATTTCAACATGCAGGTATAGACCCAGACATAGTTACTTGTGCAAAAGCACTTGGTAATGGAGTACCTATTGGAGCGGTCTGGGCTACTGAAGATGTCGCTTCAACTTTCAATCCCGGAGATCATGGGTCAACTTTTGGCGGACAGCCTCTCGCTGCTTCAGCTGCACGAGAGGTTCTAAGAACGATGATAGAAATTGATGCCCCTTTACTTGCTAAAAGTCGAGGTGAAGAATTAACTAAATTGTTAAATGAAACAGCTGGCATTGAAAGCGTAAGAGGTAAAGGTTTGCTTCTTGCTGCTGAACTTAACTCAGAAATTTTGAAGGAACATACTGGCCCCGAAATTGCTCGAGCATGCTTAGAAGCTGGACTTGTAGTTAACGGAGTGACTCCGACATCTTTGCGGTTAGCTCCACCATTAACCGTTAGTTCTGAAGAGTTGGTTAGAGGCGTAGCTCTCTTGGGAGAAGTTTTGGCTAGCGCGATTGGGGAGGAAAAAAATGAGACACATTCTTGAAATAGATGATTTGAACGCGGCTGAAGTCGTAGAGGTTCTAGAACTCGCAAGCACCAAAGAATACCCCAAAGTTCTTGACAGACAGGGAGTAGCTTTAATTTTCGAAAAACCATCAGCACGTACACGAAATTCAATGGAAATGGCGGTTATACAACTAGGCGGCCACCCAATTTATATAAGTGCTGAAGAAATTGGTTTAGATAAACGCGAGTCAGTAGAAGATGTCACTAAGACACTTTCTTGCTTTCACTCCATGATTGGGGCAAGGGTTTTTGAGCATTCCACAGTTGAACGGATGGCGAAAGAAAACCAAGTCCCCATAATCAACTTGTTGTCAGACGAAGCGCATCCTTTGCAAGCTTTAGCTGATGTGTTGACGATGCAACAAGAGTTAGGAGATTTACAAGGACGTTCTGTCGCTTATATAGGAGACGGAAACAATGTGTTTAGATCCTTAGCTTTAGCCAGTGGCTTTCTAGGCATGGAGGTTCGATTCTCAGGACCATCTGAATATTTCATAAGTGACGAAGATCGCGACCGGTTAAATTTAGCGGGAGTCAATGTCACTGAGTATGACAAACCTGAGGAAGCCGTAAAAGACGCTGACGTGGTTTATACAGATGTTTGGACTTCTATGGGCCAAGAAGAAGAAAAAAATCAGCGCCATAAAGCATTTGAAGGGTTTCAAGTAAATAAAGAATTGATGGGAATGGCTAGCGAAAAAGCTATTTTCCTTCACTGTCTTCCAGCTCATCGAGGCGAGGAAGTCGTAGATGAAGTAGTAGATGGTTCAGCTAGCCGAGTTTGGGTTCAAGCTGAAAATCGAATGCATGCCGCTCGAGGCCTTTTAATTTGGTTAATTGAAAAACATCTAGGAGGGAAGGAAACGATATGAGTAAAGTTCAACGACATCACCAGATAACTCAACTGCTTTCTGACTTACCCATATCAAGCCAGTTAGATCTAGTAAAGGAATTAGAAGACGTTGGAATACCAGCAACTCAAGCCACGGTATCTAGAGACTTAGAGGAACTTGGCGCAGTGAAAGTGAGGCTTCCGAATGGGGAGCTTATTTATGCGATTCCTGAGTATCCAGTAGATCGTGTCCTTCCCGAAGATCATTTAAGACGGGTAATGGGTGAGTGGGTAGTCGAAATCAAGACATCGGAAAATATAGTTGTGTTGAGAACTCCACCTGGCTCTGCACACGTAGTCGCTTCCGCGTTAGATCGTGCTGGCTTACCTGAAGTTCTAGGCACGGTGGCAGGAGATGACACTTTGTTTGTTGTGGCAGCTAGTAGTGAAGCTGGAAAATCCTTGAATAAAAATCTTCTGCAATTAGCAGGTCTCTGAATTAGGAAAGTATTAGCGAGAGAGAAAATGAGTACAAAGAAATCTGAAATAAAAAAAGTGGTTCTGGCTTATTCTGGAGGTCTAGACACCTCAATCATCTTGAAGTGGTTGCAGGAGACTTATAACTGTGAAGTAGTAACTTTCACAGCAGACTTAGGTCAAGGGGAAGAACTTGAACCAGCACGCGCAAAAGCTGAGTCAATGGGCGTGGAAGAAATTTACATCGAAGACCTCCGGGAGGAATTTGTCTCTGAGTATGTTTTTCCGATGTTTCGAGCAAATGCTATTTACGAAGGTGAGTACCTGCTCGGTACTTCTATAGCGCGTCCACTTATAGCTAAGCGTCTAGTAGAAATTGCAGCTGAAACAGGAGCAGATGCAATTAGTCATGGTGCTACTGGAAAAGGCAATGATCAAGTTCGTTTTGAATTAGGAGCCTATGCGCTCAACCCTGATATTGAAGTAATTGCACCATGGAGAGAGTGGGAATTAGGTTCTCGTCAAAGTCTTCTGGAATATGCGGACAAGCATGACATACCAGTAGAAATGAAAAGAGGCAAAGAGTCTCCTTATTCAATGGATGCTAATTTGCTGCATATCTCTTATGAAGGAGGGCCGTTAGAGGATCCATGGAATGAACCAGCTACAGAGATGTGGAGATGGTCAGTTAGCCCTGAACAGGCACCAAATGAGGCAACATACCTCGAGCTAACTTATGAAAAGGGAGATGTAGTAGCACTCGATGGCAAAAGAATGACACCCGCTGAAGTTCTGACGTCACTGAATAAAGTGGGCGGAGAAAACGGTATTGGAAGAACGGATATCGTAGAAAATCGCTATGTGGGGATGAAGTCAAGGGGCGCTTACGAAACTCCTGGAGGATCCATACTCCTTAAAGCACACAGAGCTATAGAGTCCATCACACTTGATGGAGGCACCGCACATCTTAAAGATGAGATTATGCCGCGCTACGCCGAAATAATTTATAACGGCTTTTGGTTTAGTCCGGAGAGAGAGATGCTCCAAGCAGCGATAGATCACAGCCAAATTAGGGTGAACGGTAAAGTTCGACTTCGACTCTATAAAGGCAACATTGAAGTTGTTGGTAGGGAATCCAATGACACTCTCTTTGACGAGGCAGTAGCGACTTTTGAGGAAGATCAAGGTGCCTATAACCAAGCAGATGCAGAAGGTTTTATAAAACTAAACGCGCTTAGATTACGTACCGTTGCTCGCAGGAACCAATCAGGTCAGGAGAAATCATGACGACGCTTTGGCACGGACGTTTCAAAGGAGGCCCTGCTGAAGCTTTGCAGGCTCTAAATGACAGTATTTCTTTTGATATCAGAATGTATAAAGAAGATATTGAAGGCTCAAGAGCTCATGTCCGCATGTTAGAGCGGGTAGGTCTCATCAGTGAATCTGATAGAGAAAAAATTCTTGACGCACTGGATCAAACTGAAAAAGAAATAGATGAAGAGAAATTTGTTTTTGAATCTAGCGACGAAGATATTCATACAGCAGTAGAGAGAAGAGTGACAGAGATCGCTGGAGATGCAGGCGCTCGTTTACACACAGGGAGAAGCCGAAACGATCAAGTCGCCACTGATCTTCGTTTGTGGGTTAAACGTGAAATGAAAGAAATATCTGGGCTAGTTCTTGATTTTCAAGAAACTCTACTTGCCCATGCTGAGCAGTCGAAAGATAGTTATCTTCCGGGTTATACCCACATGCAGCAGGCTCAGCCGGTTTTACTTTCACACCATTTATTAGCCCATGGTTGGGCTTTGAGTCGCGATCTAGATCGCTTATTTGAAGCTCTAACGAGAGCTGATATTTCACCTCTAGGTGCTGGCGCGTTAGCAGGCTCCTCTCTACCTCTTGACCCAGATGGAGTGGCAGAAGATTTAGGATTCAGTCAACGATTTAATAATTCTTTAGACGCAGTATCAGATAGAGATTTTGTCGTTGACGCTTTGTATGCCTTGGCGCTTTTGGGGGTCCATTTATCTCGCATCGGGGAAGAACTTATTTTATGGTCAAGCACTGAATTCGGATTTGTTGAATTAGATGATGCTTTTTCAACAGGGTCATCAATGCTTCCTCAGAAGAAGAATCCTGATATTGCAGAATTAGCTCGCGGAAAAGCTGGTCGCCTGATAGGACACCTTTCTGGTTTACTGGCCACTCTTAAAGGTCTTCCGCTCGCCTATAACAAAGATCTACAAGAAGACAAAGAGCCTTTATTTGACGCTTGCGACACAGTCCGGCTCTTGCTTCTTGCTCTTAATGGGATGGTTGACACGATGAAGTTCAATTCTGAAGTCATGAAGCAGCATGCAGACAATCCAAATTCTGCAGCTATTGACTTAGCAGAATATCTTGTGGCTAAAGGTATACCTTTTAGAGAAGCACATGCCATAGTTGGAAGTCACGTAGCTGCATCAATAGAAGAAGGTACAGATTTAGCAGACATAGTTTCTTCCGATGAGAGACTAGGGCCTGAAGCTGCTGCTCTTTTAGCTCCGGGTGCTGCTGTGAATAGGCGCACTAGCCCTGGAGGCGCTGGACCAGAAGCAGTAAAGGTTCAGATAAAAGAGTTCCAGATTCAGCTGGATTCTCAACGAGAACGGCTAAAGAGTGACATTTAGAACAATCAAAGAACTCAATGCAAGAGTTGGGATTGAACCAAGAGCCGTAATTCAATCTGCACCAGAAAGTTCTGAGAAAGAAAGGTTTCTGTATCTTCTCGACAATTATTCTGATGCGCTTATAAGAACTTGCCGACCAGGGCATCTAACCGGGTCATCTTTAGTATTTGATCCATTCTCCGGTCAAATCCTGATGCTGTTTCACAGCAAACTTCAGAAATGGCTACAACCTGGAGGTCATGCTGATGGAGATGGTGACCTAGCAAGAGTGGCTTTAAGAGAAGCGATCGAAGAAACAGGTATTCCAGATTTACGTGTACTGGACGAAGTAGTGGATCTTGATATCCATGAAGTAAGCCCTCCTAAAGAAGACCGGCATGAACATTACGATGTTCGGTTTCTTGTAGTAGCTCCTGAGGGAACAATCCCCAAGGGAAACCATGAGTCACAAGAATTGCGGTGGATAGATGTAGAGGACTTAGATCTTTTGAAAGTTGACTCAAGTGTTCATCGACTTACTAAGCGTGCCTTAGATCGGTTTGAAGAAATTTAGGTAAACCTATTTTCTTAAAAATCGCCTGGATCAAGACAGGAATCTAAATCGTTAACACGAGCAAAACCATTTTGACGATCAAGGTGTGAGCCTGAGCCAGATGGTAAAGAAGTCAATAAAGGAGCAACATCTCCTTCAGTCCTTAGTTCTTCTGCATAGTTATTTCGGTCTTGGATATAGATACGCCAATCGTAAATCCAACTTTCTATCAGAAAGCGATCATCCTCTGTTCCTCCACCAAGCGACTCAAGAGAATTAACCAAGGAGCCAACCAATATGGTTATCTCATCAATCATGTCTGCACGTGCGTTAGGGGTAGTTGCGGTAGAAGCCAACGGAAGATCTTGAATGGTTAATCTGAATTCAGCGCAGAGATTCTCTGCATTGGATGCCCAAACTCGGTCTTCTATACGATCTGGGTTTCCAGAAGGAGCTAAGAAAAACGCCCAGAACCAAAAAGCAATAAGGCAAATAACTAGGGTGCTTAGACCAAGGCGAACAACACTTCGGGACCAATCTTGATTAGGGCTTTCAATCATTCTTCTTCGGGCTCTTCTTCGGGCTCTTCTTCGGGTTCAGGTGTAACTTGAACTGTAACCGAAGATCCAACTGGTAGTTCCACTCCTGGAAGTGGATCTTGCGACCAGACAATTCCGGCAGGAGCTTCAGGATTATCAGGATCCGAAGCTATGACTGATATGAGAGCCAACCCACTTGACTCCAAAGAAGTCTGTGCTTGCTCGATGGTAAGAGTAAGTAAATCACTTACAACAACAGGTGGAGGGGGAACTGCAATTTCTAGCACCATAGAACCCCCTTCTGGCATGGTTGATCCGATAGTAGGTGATTGACCTATCACCACATTTGGATCGTAATCAGTGGTTTCAATTTCAATAGCAGCAAGAATGGTTATTCCTGTTTCTGAATCAATAAGAAATTGAGTCGCTTCTTCTAGAGTCAGTCCAAGTAATTCTGGTGTGGCAACAATTACTTCAGGTTCTTCAGTAGTTGTAGGCGGCAGTGAAGGTGGTGGTTCAGTAAAATCAACTATAGGTAAATTGAGGTGTGCTGATTCCATAACATCATGCCAAATCAACGCTGGGAAAGTTCCTCCTGACACCTTTCTATCTGTCAGAGGAGGAACCATAGAGATCTGGGCGTCAGGGTAACCAACCCAGACTGCTGTTGTGATTTGTGGTGTATAGCCAACAAAGACAGCATCAGCATAATTTTGTGTAGTTCCAGTTTTCCCAGCTGCTACTCTTCCGAAATCAGCTCGCCAACCTGTTCCATTTTCAATTACTCCTTGAAGTATCCATGTCATCTGATCGGCTAAGGAGGCACTCAATACTCGTGTTTGTTCACGCTCCCATTCCCACAGCGTTGTTCCATCAGCCCGAGTAATTCTTTGCACATAAGTATGAGGAACTGATACACCCCGATTTGCGAAGGTGCTGTAGGCAGAAGCCATGTCAAGCATCGTTGAGTCAGAGGTGCCCAAAATGCTTGAGTAAACATTTTCAATCGGACTCTGTATTCCTAGACGGCGAGCCATAGAAACAAGTCTTTCTGGTCCAATTCCCATCACTAATTGCGCGTAAACAGTGTTGTAAGAACCCCACATCGCCTCAATTAAGGTGACATTTTCTGGATCTGGAATTTCTCCTGTCACTGGATCTGGATCAGGAAGGCGATACCCGGTTGCTCCTCCACTAACTTTCCAAGTAGCAAATTCGTCAGTTGCACCTGGAATATCAAACTCAGTTTCATTTGGAGCGGAATACACAGCAGTAGCACTCCACCCTGCTTCTAAGGCGGCAGCTAATCCCACTGGTTTCATTGAAGAACCAACTTGTCTTCCATTGCCAACAGCCAGATTTACTTTTGCATCTTCATCTTCAGCGAAGAAGTCTCGTCCGCCAACCATTGCAAGAACAAAGCCGGTTTGGGGATCCATGACGATCACAGAAGCATCTGGGAGTCCTATTCCTCCAGGAAGATGTCGTTCAACTGCTGCTTCAGCTTCAGATTGTAGGGCTAAGTCGATAGTTGTCTCTATGCGAAGGCCACCTTCAAACAAAAGAGCTTCACGTTCAGCCCGCGTGTCCGCAATATCTTCATTTTCTAAGAACCATCTACGGACTTCTTCCACAAAATGTCCAGCTTCATATACTGTGTCAAGGCGAGCAGAATATTCTTCAAGAACAGGCGGAGTATCTAAAGCGATTTCGTATTCTTCATCTGAGATGAATTCATTAGCCAGCATTCGATTCAAAACCATGTGGCTTCGACGGAGACTATTGCTGTAGTTCAAGAGAGGGTCGTAGTAAGAAGGTCTTTGAATTATTCCCGCAAGCATCGCTGCCTCCGCAATAGAAAGGTCCTGAACATCTTTATTGAAGTAGGTCAAGGCGGCTGCTTTTATTCCATAAGCGCCATGTCCAAAATAGATTGTGTTTAGGTACTGCAGGAGAATGAAGTCCTTACTGTATTGGTCCTCAAGTCGCATTGAATACCAGATCTCTTCCAGTTTTCGACTTGCTGTTCTTTCAGAGTTTTCAATAATGGCTAACTTCACATATTGCTGAGTGATAGTTGAAGCTCCTTGGCTGATGCCTCCGGCTTCTAGGTTCGTGCGAGCAGCTCGGATAATGCCTCGAAGATCAATCCCGTCATGACTATAAAATCTTTCATCTTCAATAGCGATTACGGCGTTACGAACCATTTCTGGGATTTCTTCAATCTCTCTTATGATTGAGCGATTCTCAGGAGCGACAAGCGAAGTTATATAAGTTCCATCTGCTGACACGACTACAGAAGTCTGCGCTTGCTCAGGGATACTTATTTCAAATTCTTGAGACTCTGATCGGTAGCAAGCGGTAGCAGTCAAAGACAAAACAAAAAAGATTGGAATAACACGTCGGATAAAAATTCCCATAATTACTCTCTATTTTGGCCTGTGAGAGCCCAAAAAAGATGTCACTACGAGAAGGTTTTGACAATATATGTGAAAAGGTTGGACCTGAGCCGTTATATAGGCCATCGTTGTGGGGTGGCAAGTAATGAATTTTTAAATGATCTTGAACTCAGAGGCCTCATTTTTGATAGTACAGATCGAGAAGTTTTAGACCAGAGGCTTTCAGAGAAACCAATTACCCTTTATTGCGGCTTTGACCCCACTGCCGACAGTCTGCATGTAGGAAGCCTCTTGCCTTTATTGCTTCTTCGCCGATTTCAAGATGCTGGCCATCGGGTTATATCACTAGCTGGGGGAGCAACAGGAATGGTTGGTGATCCAAGTGGTAAATCAGAGGAACGTAATCTCTTAGATGAAGAAACCCTGTCACATAATGTTGAAGCCATAGCTAGTCAAATGAAGTCGTTTATCAAATTAGAAGATGGAGCTAGCTCAGCCACAGGAGCCTCGATGTTGCTCAATAATCTTGAGTGGACTTCTAACGTAAACGTTCTCGATTTTCTTCGAGATGTGGGGAAGCATGTGACAGTAGGGACGATGCTTGGAAAAGAATCAATTAGGGCACGTCTAGAAAGTGATCAAGGTATTTCTTTTACTGAGTTCAGTTACATGCTTTTGCAAGCAAATGATTTCTATGAGATGCATCAACGTTATGACTGTGAAATGCAGGTAGGGGGTTCTGATCAGTGGGGAAATATTACTGCGGGTATAGACCTCATACGTAGACGTATTGGAGGGACTGCGTACGGACTTACTGTTCCTTTAATTACACGATCAGACGGAGGCAAATTCGGTAAAACAGCTGAGGGGACAATATGGCTAGATCCCAAACGGACGCTCCCGTATCAACTGCACCAATATTTTTTGAATACTGACGACAAAGATGTAGAAAAAATGCTTCTACAACTTACTTTATTGAAAGTAGAAGAAATCCAAGAAGTATTGGCAGAGCATCAGAAAGATCCTTCTTTAAGGCTAGGTCAGCGACGATTAGCCGATGAAGTTTGCACTCTTGTGCACGGTGTTGAAGAAAAAGAGAAAGCGGTTTTAGCGGCAGAAATACTTTTTGGAGAGATCTTGCCATCAAATGAGAATCTTGAAGCTGTTCGCGGCATTATTCCTGAAACATCTATTTCTCGAGAAAAACTCCAAGAAATAGAGTCTCTTGTTAATGCGTTAGCTGAAAGTGGTCTTTGTAAATCGAAAGGTGATGCACGTCGAACAATAAAGGGTGGAGGAGTATCTGTTAACGGAATTCGCCAGGATCCAGAGAATTCAGAGCTATCTCAAGAGCTATTAGAGGACGCACATTTTATCCTTTTGCAAAAAGGAAGACGTTCCCGTCATTTGTTAATAATTTCTTGAATTTGAATATTGGAAAAATTAGCGGAAATAAGGGCTAAAAGGTTGATGTAGACGTGCTTGAGCGCTAGCGTTGCGGAGCGCACAAGTTCAGGAATTTTTTTGCTGAAAAGTGTGTAGTTGCTGTAATTCAATGGTTAAAGGCCATAGTAATGCTGCAGCGACGGGCACTACCGGCCTTCAAGGAGACCGGCTGCCGGATGACACGTAAGTCATCATGTGCTCTTTGAAAACGGAACAGAGGACGAAAAAGCCAGTGCGGGCTGGCCACAGATGATCGCGAGTTATCTCTGGTCAGACCCTGAACAATTCAAGCACTGACGGACAGCATGGTCACTTAAGTGACCATCTTGACCTGAAGCCAGTCAATCAAGAAATTTGGTGTTTCTTAGATTGACACACACTCGCGTCGGTTTTGTTTTAACAAAACCGCACAAATGATTTCTGGGAGAAACTTCTAAAGTTTTTCTTGAGATTTTGATGGAGAGTTTGATCCTGGCTCAGGACGAACGCTGGCGGCGGGCCTTATGCATGCAAGTCGAACGCACTCGACCTTCGGG
>Ga0208127_1000031_pt1 | contig 63106 bp, 72 predicted proteins | sample ETNtaG_6_FD_185751 | JGI IMG/M metagenome (GOLD analysis project Ga0208127, IMG submission 185751) | Marine microbial and viral communities from oxygen minimum zone, Eastern Pacific Ocean - ETNP201306SV45 (SPAdes) (version 2) | ecosystem: Environmental > Aquatic > Marine > Oceanic ... | reverse complement strand
CAAAGATAAACAATGGTTTGCGGTCCTGACGAGATTTGAACTCGCGACCTCCGCCTTGACAGGGCGGCGTGCACTCCAGGCTGCACCACAGGACCAGAACTGGTGAATGGTAAAACCATACACCACTATATGTTCGCACCCCCAACGGGATTTGAACCCGTGTTACCTGCGTGAAAGGCAGGCGTCCTAGGCCGCTAGACGATGGGGGCTCTTACCCACGTGAAGGCGAAAACACGTTACCAGATACTGTCTATCGCCTGAAACATGAAGTACTTACCTTTTATTAAAATCTTCAACATAAAAAGTACTTGCTGATACAGCTTCTTCAAGCAACATAGCTAACCAAACAAAAAGTGTTTGTTCTGGACTATGACTTTTTTCAAAGTCAAATTCGTCTTCTTCTGAAACGTCAAGACGGGTACCAAGTACTAATCGAATACTGTTTAATACAGCCATCCACGAAAAAAACTTTTCTATTTCTACAAATTCAAGCCAAATTGTTGATTCAAAAATGTCTATAGATGTCAATTTTTCTTGGAGTAAATCATCGTGCACAAGCGAAACATATTCCACGTTTAATTCGGAATGATCCAAATACGCTGGTGGATAGAGCCGTTCGAGAGAATCATCAGAGTCTTCAAGCAATAATGAACGAAACTGTTTTGCTAATTCAAGCAGAACCTCTCTACTCTCACCGTCTAAACATATTTGAATTTGTTTAGTGGCAGGATCACCTACAAATGCATAAGCATGTTCGCTCATAGTTAACTGCTGCGTTCCATCGTTGCCCAAAGACCATGCCCATGTAGGCGGAATACATCAAACTCAGCCCGTTCGCGATTACCTGTAGAAACTACCGCTCGTCCTTCGTTGTGTACTTCCAGCATTAAAACGTCTGCTTTTTCTTTGCTGTATCCAAATAATTTCTGAAATACAAACGACACATAGGACATCAGGTTTATGGGGTCATTCCAAACAATGACAATCCATGGCGAGTCAGGCTCAACTATGTTTTCCTTTTCAACTTTGGGATCTTCAATCTCAGTAGGGGAGGGACTCATCAACTTGATCCATGAGCGATTAACCAGGACTTCACAAGAGTCGCCCATAACCCTGTAGCTCCAGCTATATGTAGACCGACAAGTATTTCTGGAACACCGGTGAAATATTGAACCCATCCGATTACTGCTTGCAATACAACTACAACACAAAGAGTTTTTGTTATTGGACGTAAAGAAATTGCATGCGAGTTACGAAATACGTAGAAGGTAAAAAATAAAGCCAGAATCAGAAAAATTATTACTGTAGAACTATGAATGCGAACGATTTCTCGTATTGAAAATGGAAGCCTTTCAATTGGATCGTCTCGACTACCAGTATGTGGACCTGAGCCAGTGACTAGCATTCCGGTGGCGAGCATCACTAAAGCCCAACTAGTTAGAAGAGTTGTGAATTGACGAAAGGGCTTATCTAATCTGGGAACATTTAGATCGCTTGCTTTATGGTGTAAGACCACAGCATTCCAAACTAAAACCATTGATAGAGCGAAGTGCCCAAGGACCAGCCAAGGGTTTAAGTGGCTGAGAACAACAATCCCACCAAGAACAATTTGACCAATCAGTCCGGCAACTAAACCAAAAGACCATTTAACAAGATCCTTCCGCTTCGGTGATCTAAATAGAGAACCAAGAACCGCAAGGATCACAATCAGAGAAACTAATCCAGTGATTAGCCTGTTTATAAATTCCACCCATCCATGGATCCCTGACTCTGGAGAGAATTGGTCATACTCACAAGTCGGCCAATCGGGACACCCCAATCCTGAACTTGTAAGACGCACTGCGCCCCCAGTCACAACAATTGCACCTAAGAGAAAAAGTGCAACTGCACAAATCTTTCGATAGGTGCTGGGTGTCAGATTTCTTGTCACTCTCTCTAGCCTATGACCCCAGTCGGGCATGAATGCATTTAACTTTCTAGGATTAAAGATATGAAAGTAGAAAATAAAGTTGTAGTTGTAACTGGCGGCGCTAGTGGGATCGGAGCTGCCCTTGCACAGCGGTTCTCTTCAGAGGGCGCTAAAGCTGTGGTAGTTGCCGATTTAAATGAAGAGGGTGCAAATCATGTTGCTTCCTCAATCAATGGCTATTCAGCAGTTTGTGATGTTGCAAATGAAGAAGAAATTAAAAATCTTGTTACAAACACCGTGGATGAACATGGAGCCATAGACCTATTTGTTTCAAATGCCGGTTATGTAACCGTGGGTGGATTAGAAGACGACGATTCAGAAATGCAAAAAATGTTTGATGTTCACGTTATGTCTCATTTGTACGCGGCAAGGCATGCGATCCCACATATGGTCAATCAAGGGGGAGGGTGGCTACTAAACACCTCATCTGCAGCAGGTTTATTAACTCAGATTGGGTCTTTACATTATTCGGTTACAAAACACGCGGCTGTTGCTTTAGCTGAATGGATCCAAATCACTTACGGAGATAAAGGAATAGGTGTATCAGTTCTTTGCCCACAAGCTGTTGAGACAAATATCGTAGCAAATAGCCCAACTGCCCATCTCCTCCCTACTGATGGTGAAAGTGTTGCTTCAATGGATGGTGTCCTTTCGGCAGAAGAACTAGCAGCGGTTGTAATTGAGTCTTTAGAAGACGAACGTTTTCATGTCTTACCTCATGCAGATGTAAAGGAATATGTACGTCGTAAAGGTGACGATATTGATCGGTGGTTAGCCGGAATGAGACGTTTTCAAAATCGGTTGTATCCTGCTGGTTCAACTCCCGCTGATTGGTTACTTGGTTAATTTTTTGTATTAGAAGCGCTTACTGCGCATAGTCCTTCTAGTCTGGTGAAGATGTCAGGTTCCAACTCGTCTTTGATTAACGCGCGAATAAGCGGATATCTCGCTTTAACTAAACCGCAAATAATCGAACTTCTTCTCGTTACCACGGTTCCCCCAATGTTTGTCGCGAAGAATGGAGTTCCAGGAATATGGCTTATGGTCGCAACAGTGCTTGGTGGATGCTTTGCTGCAGGCGGAGCAAATGCAATCAATATGTATATAGATCGTGACATTGATCAACTGATGGAGCGAACAAAAAAACGTCCGCTAGTTACTGGAGCGATATCACCAAGAAATGCCTTGGTTTTTGCTTTATCCCTAGAAGTAATAGCTTTCTTCTGGCTCTGGCAGTTCGTTAATTTACTAAGCGCAGTGTTAGCGATTTCTGCGACTTTGTTTTATGTGTTCATTTATTCATTGTGGTTAAAGCGTTCTTCTTCGCTAAACGTAGTGATTGGAGGTGCTGCGGGGGCTGTCCCCGTTCTAGTTGGTTGGGCTGCCGTTACAAATTCGCTTAATTGGTCACCAGTAATACTTTTTCTAATAATTTTCTTTTGGACGCCGCCACATTCTTGGGCTCTCGCTATTAAATATCGAGAAGATTATTCAAATGCTTCGGTGCCGATGCTCCCTTCAGTTGAAACTCTTTCAGCAACCGCAGACCGAATTATCGCTTACACAATTGTTCAAATCGGACTTACGATTGTGTTTGCCTTTGTTGCAGATATGGGAAATGTATATCTAATTTCTGCCATTGTCCTAGGAATATTTTTTGGCGCTCTTACTGTGCCGGTCAAACGGGATTTAAGTGAAAGTTCTGCTATGCGCCTTTTTTCATTTTCAATTGTCTATATAACGCTACTTTTCGGCGCAATGACACTTGATGTAGTTGTCTAAAAAACAATTATTGAACTCTGATTTTACTCACTTGTACTTCTTAGAGCTGTAGTTGTTTTAAAGGAATGTCTCCGGTTCGCGATACTAAATAAATATCAACTAATTTATGTTGAGAATAGATGTCCGAAATGGTCATATTTCGTCTAACCTCAAACGTAGATGTTCGTGAATCATTTCACGAACTGACAGTGATTATGGGAAAATTTTCTAGGCCTACAGAGTGATCAACCTTTAATGAAGAATGAATCCACAGTCGTTGAGCGAATAGTTACAACTACCGACTCGGGGACCCTTTCGCGGTATTGGATAATTTCTGCGATGGTTGGGCTCTTATTTAGTTCGGTTACTGGGCTACTAGTCAGTCTTGAACGCATTGATCTTTCCGCAGCTAACATTTTCTCAACCGCAGATGAAGTATTTCAATTTTGGTCTGCGCATCGGGTATCACTAGTTCTTATCGCAGTTCTTCCGCTTATGATCGGACTAGCGACATTGGTTGTTCCTCGACAAGTTGGAGCATCTCGACTCGTTTTCCCAAGAATGAGCGCATTCAGTTTTTGGGTTTGGCTTTTCGGGGCATTAATTATCATCATTGGATTCCTCGCAAATGGTGGGGTAGGAACTCCCGATGCAGGTAGTGAGTCTCAGTCCGTTGCTTTAACATTTGTAGGCGTACTTTTGGCAATAGTTGGACTGTGCGGCGCTTCGACAAGTCTTCTCACAACGATTGTGGCCGGTCGCATTCCAGGCCTGGCACTACTTGAAATTCCTGCATTCAGTTGGTCTGTCTTAATTGCTGGAACTATGTGGATTGCTACTCTTCCAGTGCTTGCAGCAAATGTAGTGCTTATTTATGTAGACATGAGAGGCCGTGAACCTGTGAATTTTGGTAGTGAGCAGGTTGCTTGGGAACAAATTTCATGGGCATTCACTCATCCTCAGGTCTATTTATGGGTACTACCTCTACTGGGTGTTGTTGCTGAAATAATTTCTGCCGCATTTAAAGGAAAACCTTCAAATGCTCTCTTAGCAATATCTATCGGGTTAATGGGACTTGCAGGGTTTGGAGCATACGCTCAAACCTATTTCGATCTTGGAACACCGGTTTTTGAAGAAGCTTTTTCAATTATCCACGCCTTTGTAGCTATCCCGTATGTTCTTTTCTTTATTGCAGTTATCGCACCAGTTGTAGTAAAAAATCGAAAGCAATTCGACAAACGTGCAATTACTCCGGTCGTTTTAGCGGCCCTCTCAGTAGTTTTCCTCTTTCAAGGAGTAATAGTAGGAGCGCTACATGTAATCGGACCCCTTGAACTTGCAACAAGATCAACAGTGACTTCTCAGATAGTTCTTACTTTAGGAGCTGGAGTTCTCGCTTTTATGGCTGCCTTTGCCTGGTGGGGAGAACTCTTAACAGGAAAATCTATTTCACAACAAAAAGTTTTAATTACAGGAATAATTTTCCATTTAGGCGTTGGCCTGTTTGCAATCGCAGATTTCTTGGTTGGCTTCACTGGACAAAATGATTTCACTGGAGCATCAGAATTCGCTGCTGGAACAGATAGTTCAAACTGGGGCGATGCTTTGAATATCATTTCGTTAATCGGCTCTTCACTATTTATGGTCGGAGTTATTTCAGCAGTGGCAGTCGGATGCCAACATGCTTTTTCAAAGACACCTGCTGAAGGAAATCCTTGGGACTTAGAAACGCTTGAGTGGGCTGTAGGCGAGAAAGAAGAGGTTGCATAATGGCTACAGTTCTTCCTCCTGCTCCACTAAATCGGCCAAGAACTCTGGTAGTTGGGACTGCGTTTATAACTTCAGCTGTGCTTATGTTCTTTGGCTGCCTCTTTGCTATTTATTTCAGCATACGGTCAGACACAATGGCGTGGGGAATGGAATGGTTCCCAGAAAACGCCATTTCTCTCGTGCCTGGTGGAATGAATATGGCGACTCTTACCGTTTCAGTAGCCACAATGGCGTGGGCGGTTTATGCAGTAAAGAATGATGACCGGGTACACGCTTATTTAGCGCTCATCCTTACTGCATTAATGGGTATAGCGATGATCAATCAAACCGTTTTTTACTATATGGATATCGCTCTACCTATTGATCACAGTGAAGCAGCACTTTTGCTTTATGTAATCACTGGGGCTCATTTAGTGATGGTCGGCGTTGGAGTCTTTTGGTTAGGGCTACTTCTCTTAAGAGCATTTGGCGGTCAAGACACAAGTCGCCATCGAGATCTAGTATCTGCTGCTTCTCTTTACTGGTACGCAATGGTATTTATCTACACTTTTATTTGGCTATTCATCTATATCGGGAAATAGGACGTTCACTATGCTTACAACTGGTTTCAAGCTATGGTTCGGTTTCCTTATCGCTGCATTTGCAGCAGCAGTTTTCATTGGCTATACCACTGGGGGAACAGAGACCGGCCCTTTGACTTTGGGTTGGAAAGGAGCGGTCGGTAACCACATTGCCTACGGTATTTTTGTAATGGTTGCAGCTGCATCTGGGCTACTAGCTCTTACTGCACAATCTTTCCGTGACGCAGATGCTGAAGCAGCTGCAGAAATTCTTCAAGTTGACATAGAAGATGTTCCTGAAGCACAAATTTCTACTGGGTCATCAATGTGGCCTCTATTTACTGCATTGGGTGTTGCCACAATGGGAGTTGGGCTGGTAGCACACCCATTAGTGTTTGGCATCGGCCTAATCGTTATGGCAGTAATCGCTATTGAATGGACAATGACCAATTGGTCAGAAAGAGCTACCGGAGATCCAGAGAAAAATAACGAATTACGAGAAGGTTTACTGCGTCCAATAGAAATACCTGTTCTTGGACTTGTAGGTATTGGGGTTTTAGTTGTAGCGGTTTCAAGAATTTTATTGGCCGCATCAGTTCTTGGGGCTGTTTGGATCGCAACAGTAGTAGGAACAGTTATTTTCGTTACAGCTTATTTCATTAGCCAACGACCAACTATCCCAAGAGCAGTAGTACAAGGAATTCTGGCATTAGGATTTGTTGCAATTATTGGCTGGGGCATAGTTGCGGCAATCAATGGAGAACGCGACTTCCATCATCATGGTGGCGAACATGGAGATTCTCATGTGGAGGAAGACCATTGATTACTAAAGGTATGAAAAAAGTCTGGCTTGTATTTACTGCTGCAGTATTGCTTGCTTTAAGTGGGTGTGCTGCAGATGCCGAGCTAGATACTCTCCAACCTCAAGGACCAACTGCACGGGATATCGATAACCTTTTAGACCCCGTTCTCATAATTGCCTATGTTGTCTTCTTCCTCGTGTTTGGGGCGACAGTCATAATTTGGTGGAAATTTCGTGATCGCCACGAAGATGAAAAATTTCCAAAGCAAATTCATGGAAACACAAAATTAGAAGTGCTTTGGACGATCATCCCTACTTTGATTCTCGCCGGTGTTTCAGTGTTTACTCTTATTACTTTGTCCTCGTTAAACAGCAGAGAAACAAATGAAATTAGTTTGCAGGTCGAAAACGAATCAGTTGCTTGGGAGCCTGAAGTTGTCGTTATAGGCCAACAATGGTGGTGGGAATTTAGGTACTACTTTGATGGTTTAGATGGCGTTGATTTAAGCGACGCACGTAACCTTCCACCAGCAGACATTGTTACTGCTGGCCAACTTGTCATGCCGATTGGTCAAGAGATCGAATTGTCAGTGACAAGCCGTGACGTGATCCATAGTTTCTGGATTCCTGCTTTAAATGGTAAACGAGATGCAGCGCCAGGAAGAGTGCATCCTTGGAAACTAGAAGCAGACGAACCGGGTGTTTACTTTGGTCAGTGCACTGAATTCTGCGGGCTTTCTCATTCTCGGATGAGAATGCAAGCAATAGCACTTGAACCTGAAGATTTTCAGACATGGGTAGATCAACAACTCGTCGATCAAACCCCCGATCAAATTACTGATGAAGCAGTAGCGCGCGGACTTACAGTATTTGAAAATCAGTGCGCTCGATGCCATGTTGTAAACGGTGTCAATGAAGATACAAGCATTGGCGCGGATCTAGTTTCAAACGCCGCACCAAACTTGACTCATTTTATGAGCCGTACAACATATGCAGGCGGTATTTTCAATCTGTACGAACCAGATGGAACCGTGGACCGCACTCAACTCGAAGCATGGATAAGAAATGCTCCAGCTGAAAAACCAGCATACGCTCAAGGGCGACGCGGTATGCCCGCCCTAGGATTAAGTGAAGACGAAATCGATGATGTAGTTGATTATTTACAAACCCTAGGTACACCACCAAGTTCGTTCATTATTCAAGCCACGGAGGTCGACTAAATGACCGACACAATTTCTGAAGAAGTAACCGAAGAACAACGCCCGTTAGGTGTTTATACACGACCAAAAGGCGGCAATGGATGGCGAGACTGGATCACAACAGTTGACCATAAGAAAATCGGTATTTTATATGGAGCCGCCGCTCTGTTTTTCTTCATCATTGGCGGTATTGAAGCTCTGCTTATACGCCTGCAACTTGCTACGCCAAATGGAACCGTTCTTGGTGCAGACATGTACAACCAAGTATTCACTATGCACGGTGTAACAATGATTTTCTTAGCAGCGATGCCTCTTGCTGCAGCCTTCGCAAACTATCTAATACCTTTACAAATTGGTGCTCGAGATGTTGCCTTTCCTCGTTTGAATGCGATGAGTTTCTGGGTATTCCTTGCCGGAGGAATCTTTATCAACCTTTCTTGGCTGCTTGGCGGCGCACCTGATGGTGGATGGTTTGGATACGCCCCAAATACTGGGGTCATCTTTTCACCTAGTGTTGGAATGGACTTTTACGCTATAGGGCTTCAAATTACCGGTATCGCCTCTCTTGTTTCAGCAATAAATCTGACCGTAACTGTCCTAAATATGCGAGCCCCTGGAATGACACTTTTCAAAATGCCTGTCTTGACTTGGATGCTCTTTGTGGTTCAGTTACTTCTTGTCTTTGCTATGCCCGTAATAGCTGTCGCTTTGTTCCTTTTAATGTTTAGTCGCCAATTTGGAGCTAATTTCTTTAACACTGAAATGGGGGCAGACCCTCTACTGTGGCAGCATTTATTCTGGATATTTGGACATCCAGAGGTTTACATTTTGGTTCTTCCTTCGTTCGGAATTATTTCTGAAGTGATACCAACCTTCAGCCGTAAACCAATATTTGGTTACGACTTCATGGTTTTCTCAGGTATCGCTATCGGCTTTATGGGATGGGGAGTATGGGCTCACCATATGTTTGTCTCCGGTATAGGTCCTTTATCTGTTGCAGCTTTCTCACTTTCAACAATGTTTATTGCAGTTCCAACTGGAGTAAAAATACTTAACTGGATAGCGACAATGTGGGGCGGGCGCGTCAAGTTCTCTTCACCGATGCTTTTCTCTGTAGGCGTTATCAGCATGTTCACAATTGGTGGGCTTTCAGGAGTAACTCACGCGCTCTCACCAGCAGACACTCAACAAACAGATACCTACTACATCGTCGCTCACTTCCACTACGTAATCTTTGGCGGTATCATCTTTGGACTTTTCGCAGGGCTTTACTTTTGGTGGCCAAAAGTATTTGGACACATGCTTGATGAAAAAATGGGGAAAATTAATTTCTGGGTCATGTTGGTTGGATTCAATATGACATTTGGGCCGATGCACGTTTTAGGTCTACAAGGCATGTCGAGGAGAATCGATACTTATAGCCCGGGCTTCGGATTTGAGGCTTGGAATATGGTCGCCACAATTGGCTCATTTATTATCGCTTTGAGTGTTCTAATCTTCTTAATAAACGTAGTTACTTCTGTTAAAAAAGCTCGCGGGAAACCACCTTGTGGCCCAGATCCTTGGGATGCTCGCAGTCTTGAATGGATGACTCCAAACCCGACACCAGAGCACAACTTTGATGAAATCCCGACAGTCGAAAGTTTGGATGAGTTCTGGCATCGTAAATGGGGCACAGATGATGAAGGACAAATAGTTCGGGTGGCAACAGCTGAAGAAGTTTGTCAAAAAGGTACAGCTACAGGTGTTCACTTGCCTTCACCATCGTATTGGCCACTTATTTTTGCAATAGGTCTACCACTTCTTGGCTTAGGGCTTATCTTCAATCTTTGGTTGACGCTGCCAGGTGGAATACTTATAGTCACAGCTCTTTATGCATGGATATTCGAACCCGTAGACGACCCAGATGGACCACACGGAGATCACCATGAAGTAAACGAAGAAATATCTGAGGGGGCTTCAGATGTCTGAAGAAACAACCACTGGATTAAGCCACAATAAGTTGGCTATGTGGGTATTTCTGGGATCAGAATGTCTACTTTTTGGGGCCTTAATATCTACGTACCTTCTTTATCGCAACAAATTTTACGATGGGCCTGCGCCCGGAGACATTTTTGATATCCCCTTTACTTCAGTAAGCTCATTCGTTCTCTTAATGAGCTCGTTAACGATGGTGTTGGCGCTTGCAGCAATTCAAAGAGGAGATATAAGAAATAACCGACTCTGGTTGTTGACCACTGCTTTACTAGGAGCTGTATTTATTGGTGGACAAGTTTATGAGTTCACCACATTCATACGAGAAGGACTGGGATACACCACTAGCCCCTTCTCTTCAGCATTCTTTACTCTCACAGGCTTCCACGGAGTTCACGTAAGCCTCGGTATTGTCATGCTCATGTCGTTACTTATTTCGTCTTACCGCGGAAAATTAACACAAAAAAATTCTGAAACAGTAGAAATAATAGGCCTTTATTGGCACTTTGTAGACGTAGTATGGATCATCATTTTCACTGTCATTTATCTCGTACCTAACCCCACAAGTTAACAGGAACAATCATGGACACAAGTGAAACAACAACTGATGTAAAAGAAGAAGACGAACATCACGAACATCCCTCAGACGGGAAATACATGCAAATCGCATTAGTCCTTGCGATTATTACAGCTGCAGAAGTTGCAACATATTTTGTTCACATTGGGGACGCACTTATCCCGACTCTTATGGTAATGATGGTTGTAAAGTTCTGGATTGTTGCTGCTTGGTTTATGCATTTGCGTTTTGATAGCAAAATGTTCACAAGGTTCTTTGTCGCCGGAATAGTTCTAGCTATATCTGTCTACTTTATATTCCTTACAGTATTTGAATTCTGGACAGAAGGCTGAATGATTTTTCTCTCCCTGTACGACAGGGGGGACGCTAGTACGTGATTAACGTGTACTCAATAACGACTACTTCTTTTTCAACCATCAACAACGACCCCTGGAGATGGCAACCGCATCCAGAAGTTTGGCTACTAGTTCTTGCGGTAATTTTCTTTGGTTTTTGGGCTAAACGTATCGGACCAAAAGTTTTACCTGTCGGAACGCCAATTGCGACAACACCTCAAAAAATTTGTTTCGTTGTCGCTGTTCTCTTACTTTATTTAGCGGCGGATTGGCCGGTACACGATATAGCTGAAGAACATCTTTATTTTGTGCACATGATTCAACATGTTGTGATAACACTTATCGTTCCACCACTATTTCTCCTAGCCCTCCCAAGTTGGTTAGCTCGTTTGATAATCCTCGAAGGAGGATACGGATCAAAAATAATTAGACGACTAAGCCACCCAATTACTGCAGCATTAATTTTTAATGGTTTAAGCGCACTTACTCATTGGACAAGCGTCGTGCAGTGGTCTTATGAAAGCGGCATATTTCATTACTTTGTTCATCTAACGCTTTTTATTTCTGGGCTCCTGATGTGGATGCCAGTTGTATCTCCACTAAAAGAACTACGAATTTCTCCACCTGGGCAGATGCTCTATCTATTTTTAATCTCAGTAATCCCAACAATTCCATCAGCTTGGCTAACGTTTGCAGAAGGAACTGTATATAAGCATTATGACGATGGATTTGAAATGTGGGGAATTTCGGTTGTCACAGACCAACAGGCTGCAGGTGCCATAATGAAAATTATTGGCGGTTTTTACCTTTGGGGAATTATCCTTGTGAAGTTCTTTAGATACACATCCAAGATCCGTAGCGAAAATCAACACCTCCGTCCGGCGGCTGGGCGCTAAATTCAATACCATGATTGATCTTCGAAATTTAAGAACCGACCCAGAAGGTGTTATCAAAGCAATAGGTAGACGCGGTGAAGGACGCGAAGCTCTTGACGAGGTAATCAAATTAGATATACAGCAACGCGAAGTCGCAGCGCAACGGGATGAAATTCGTAATCAAATTAAAACTCTTTCTGCTGAAGTGGGAAAGTTGCATAAAGATGGGCGCGGAGAAGAAGCAACTGAATTACAAAACGAAAGTAGAGAATTAGGTAAAACTGAAGAAGAAATAAATGCCAAAGCAGATCAAATAGCAGACGAAATTAAAAACATTTTGCTTTCGGTACCTAATATCCCTTCACCAGAATGTCCAGATGGGAAAAATGAAGAAGACAATGTAGTCCTCAGATATGAAAATTTTGATGAGAGTTCCTATCAAGAACATCAACGGGTTCCACACTGGGAGGCAGCAAAAGAATTAGGGATACTAGACGTCGAGAGGGGAACCAAACTTTCTGGTGCCATGTTTGTTATGTACACCGGTCTTGGCGCAACTTTATGCCGCGCACTAATTCAATATGGTCTTGATAGAAATGCGGATACTTATACAGAAATTCGTCCACCAACTTTAGTTAAAACTGAAACTATGGTTTCTACTGGTCATTTACCAAAATTTGTAGATGATGCTTACCATTTGGAACGAGATGATTTGTGGGCAATTCCAACAGCTGAGGTTCCACTTACCTCACTAGCGCGCGATGAGATTCTCGAAGAATCAGAATTACCCATGAAACTTATGGCTCACACTTCGTGTTTTCGACGCGAAGCAGGGTCTGCGGGTAGAGACACCAGAGGGTTATTACGAGTACATGAGTTCGACAAGGTTGAATTGCTTGCTTACGCAACCCCTGAACAGTCACCAGAAATACATGAAGACATTTTGAATAGAGCTGAATCAGCGGTCGCTGATCTTGGTTTGGCATATCGAGTTCTTGATCTATGTACAGGTGACCTTGGTGCTTCTTCAGCACGAACATTCGATATTGAAGTTTATGCCCCAGGGTCCGATCAATGGTTAGAGGTATCTTCCGTATCTTGGTTTAGTGACTATCAAGCACGTCGAGCAAATGTTCGTTATCGCCCAGATGGTGAAAAAGGAACGGCTATTGTTAACACGCTTAATGGATCTGGTTTAGCAGTTCCAAGAGTTTGGGCAGCTTTAATAGAGACGTGGAGACAACCTGATGGGACGATAGAAATCCCTGAGCCGTTACAGCCGTATATGCGTGGCATTACCACTATTGGATAAGAAATAAACCAAAGCTCGCTGAAATAATGCTCAAAACAAGAGTAGAAACCACGTAACCGGATGCTTTTAAAAACCCATGGTTTTCATTAAGTGAAATAGCATCAGCAGTAAAAGCAGAAAAAGTCGTGAATGAACCCAATGCGCCTATGCCGATAGCCGTAACCCCCGCACCCACCCAATTAAATGTGAGAGCTAGAAAAAATGAACCGGTTATATTCACAAACAAAACACCTAGTGGACCATATTGACTAACCAGCCAACGAAAAAAGGAACCAATCGCAGACAAAAATATAAAGGTAAAAACTATTGCCATTCTTTACCTGCCTTATTCCCAACAAGAAAAGAAAACATACTGACGATGACTGAAAGAAAGATGTAAATAATGGCTTCTTTGAGATAGGAATCTTTCAACAAAGAAGCTGCATCAACAGCAAATGTAGAGAAAGTGGTTAAACCTCCACAAAACCCTGCTCCAAGAAGTAAATAAAGATTCTCCTTTACCTTCTTGCCGAGTATGACTCCAAGAACAAAGCATCCAACCACATTGATTAACAGTATGGCCCAGTGGATACTTCCACCTGAGGGTTCTGCAAACTGGCTTTGAAGAACCCACCGACACCCAGCACCGGTTACGCCTCCAATGACTACTAACAATGGTTTAGATCGTGACATTCAAGAACCCTAAAGATTTGACCGCATTTAATAGTCTAAATTGGGTACTCTGCTGATGTGGACTTAAGTCAAATACGTCAAAGTTACGAGGCCAAAGGATTAGATATAGCAGACCTTTCCAAAGATCCATTTACCCAATTCAAGAAATGGTATGAGGAAGTAACTGAGGCAGGATTTCTAGAACCAAACGCAATGGTTCTTTCAACAGTCACTTCAGATGGATGGCCTAAAGCACGGTTTGTTTTGTTGAAGTCGTTTGATGAAAAAGGGTTTTGCTTTTTTACCAACTTGACAAGCAACAAAGCTCAAGATCTAAACGCTACTGCCAAAGCATCACTTACTTTCCCATGGGTTTCTCTTCGCCGACAAGTAAATATCGCGGGTATTTCTGAGAAATTAACTGATGAAGAAATTAACTCTTACTGGGAGACACGACCAAGAGGAAGTCAAATAGGAGCATGGGCATCTGATCAAAGTTCTGTTATCCCTAATCGAGAATACTTAGACCAAAGGTTCCAAACAGAAGAAGAAAGGTGGGAGGGGCATTCAATAGAGCGTCCATCTTTCTGGGGGGGTTATCGCGTCATTCCTGAAAGATTTGAATTTTGGCAAGGTCGACCAAATCGCCTCCATGATCGTCTTTGTTACCGTCGCGCAGGAGAAAGCTGGCTTACTGAACGCTTATCTCCTTAATCTTCTCACAATTCCTTTGCTCATAAAGAAGAACAGAAGAAAGATAAAAAAAGTAAAAAATACTTCTAATGGAGTAGCCCACCGTGTCGGTTCATCCAGCCAATTAGATATTCGTGATGGCCAGTTAATAAAGAGCCGAAACAATGGAAAAACCAACATCTCGCCCTTGTAGATAATTCCCTCACCAACTATCCAGCTCATCACTATGACAACCTGGATCACACGCTTTGCCTTATCGTTTAGAGCTGGATGAATCCCCCAAATTATTAGAGAAAACACTAGAAGCCATAAAGTAAGTCCGAATTGAACTCCACCTACATTAGTCACCCACGTAGAGAGGTGTGATTGTAGATCGCCAACAATATTCAGGAAAGAATTTGAATTAGTGGAAGGATTGTTCAAGATACGGATTTCGTAAATTCCGTACGAAATAAAGTAACACCCGCCAGCAATTAAAAGCACACCGCTTAAACGATCAATATAGGGAAGAATCTTCTTTAAGTTCTGAAGTATTCCACTTCTTGCAGCAGCCAAAGAAATTGTAAGAACAGTTATCACAGCAGCCATTCCAAGAGCAAAAACTAAAAATGTGATTGTTCCCTCAAGGATTCCCTCGCGGCTAAAACTATCCGCAACCTGTAGAAGAAAGATTGGAGCAGCACAACCTATTGACACGACTGCATATGACATCCCGAATCCAAATACCGACCAAAGTTCATTCGATTTAGGTCCACGCGTTGATGAAGGTAAGGGGAGTTTCAATTGACGGCCAGAAATTACAGCTAAGCCATACGGAATAAAAAGCACCCCAAAAGTAACAGTTAGCCAAGGAGATATTTGTGCAATAAATTCTTCTGTAGTTAGAAAACTTACGGCAAGACCGACTCCACCGAAAACTAAGACAAATCCACCCGCCATAGTTAGGCTAACCACAAATGCTTTCCAGATTTGTTCTGGTCGTGGCTGCAGATCATTTGAATTTCTACTCAAAAAATAACCTAGCCAGGTAGGAAGCATCGCAAAGCCACAAGGGTTAATTGCGGTAACCAACCCCAAAGTAAAAGGAAGCGCCAATTTGATATCTATCATTTATGAACCCAAGATATTTTCTTGTCTAAATCCGCATCAGATATTTGACCCATATGAACGTCAACTATTGTTCCTTCACTATCAATAAAAACAGTAGCGGGAAGACCAACAATTCCTAATCCAACCAGAAAATTACCTTCCGGATCGCGTCCCATCTGATAACTAATTCCCGCATCTGCGATCAGCTCATTTGCTTTAGTAGGAGAGTCGCTAACGTTTACTCCCAAAAAAGTAACTTCATGTCCAATCCTGTTATGAACAGACTCAAACATCGGTAATTCTTCTAAACAAGGAGCGCACCATGTTGCCCAAAAATTTACAACCAAAGGCTGATTTTTTTCAGAGACCAACTCTTTTAGTGTTGTATTCCCTCCTTCATTCAGTGCAAAAGAAACAGAAAGAACATCTTCAGATATCTGATCATCCTTTTGGTTATTCCAAAAAAAGATAAATACTCCAACCAAGAGGAAAAGTATGACTGTTATAAATAATCGTCGCACACCTGCAACGTATCGCGTTCAGAGGCCGACGGGTCGGAGTTCACTTTAACTGTCACTCCGACCCGTCATATATTTTCATTCGACTATGCCGAACGAAGCTCTGATTGAAGATGAACAGGAACAGGAATTACAGGGAGTTCCTCATCTGGTCGCGGGATTTTTGAAGGTCTCCCACGTCTTCGTTTATTAGCAATCAATTTTCCTTTTCGGAATATTTGACCTCCCCAAACTCCCCATGGTTCATGGCGAGAGATGGCTGCTTCAAGGCATTCCACCATCACGGGGCATTCAGCACAAATACGTTTTGCTTGTGCAATGTCACCCAAATGATCAGAGAAGAAAACGTCTGTAGGAACACCTACACGCATACATGCAGCTTCCGATCTCCAGATCTCTGGTTCAAATTCTAAAGTTGTTTCCATTTTTTTTCCTTTTGAATAGTGGTTAGATGTAAGAACTGTTGAAAAATTAAAAAGGCCGCCGGATTTCCGGCGGCCTCAAGGAATTTTTGTTTCTAGCTGTTAACTAGTTACTCCTCGAGGCCTTTGATGGGCTGTCCAGAACATAAATGTGTTCTTAACTGCCCAAAATTTTGGTGAATAGTTAAATGTGGATAGACGCGAAGCGAGAACCGACTTAACGGCTTTATAAATCAAATTGTGCTTAATTTGCGTATTCATCATCATTCTTTATATTTCTTAATTAGAAACTCCATCTAATGATAGAGCAATTCACTAAGAGTGACTACTCAACACCATTTAGTGAAAAATGTCAAATTAATAAATTATTTTGACGTGTAGATCTTTATTCCTTCATTTTCTTGTTCAGAAAATTCACCTAAGAACCGTAGGTGTAAAAGATGGGCATAAGTTTCGCTTGCAGCCATATCTCCCCACGACCGCTCTTTAAAAAGCCTTCTCATAAATATTTCAACTGAAGCAGACCCTAATTCATCACCAGCTTCACGAATTAAATCGAGACGGTCAATATGGTGCTCAATGATGCTGTCAGCTCTTCCAGATAAGTCTGTAAACGGATGACCATGTGCCGGTAATACCTGAGAAACATCAGAAAATTCATGCATACGCTTTAAAGACTCAAAGAAAGTAGCCAGCGGATCGTCAAGTGTTGTTATTCCACCAATATGTGGAGTAATTGTCGGAAGAACATGATCTCCAGAAAGAAATATTCCATCAACGGGATCATAAAGACAGAGATGATCATGAGTATGACCAGGTGTATGCACCGCTAACCAACTTCGTTTACCAAGAGTCACTTCTTGAAGATCATCTACCATCCAATTCGCTTCAGGAGGTCTAAAAATTTTGCTGTTTATACCAAATCCAGTAGCACCCCATGCTCTGATCTGTTCTGAACTTGGAGGTTCACGGTCTGTTCCCCATGGGTTTTTCCGGCGCATGTGATTTCGAAATTTTTCAATGTCTTCATCGTCGGCAAGATCAAGAGCAGATATATCAGGATCTTCAAAATACTCCGTTGGATCGGGAGGAGCATAAGCAGAACTGAAATCTGTATGAGTGAGAACTTTCAATTCATGATCTGCTTGTAAGCGATGAACGCCTCCGTAATGATCAGGGTGGCTATGAGTTACAACAGCGGTATGTACATCTTTTATGTCTGCGCCAAGTTGGTTTAGGCGAGATTTAAGCGCCGCCCATGATTCTTCACTTGGTAGACCTGGGTCAACTAAAGAAAAGCCTTCATCATCTTCAAGCGCATAACAGTTAACATGACCCAGACCTGGCATAGAAACAGGTAATTGCATTCGATAAATACGATCACATATTTCGGTAACAAGCTCATTGGCTGGTTCTTGTTCTTCTCTTGTTGGCTTGACGGCTTGTAATTCGTCGTGCGCGTGTGTCATATTTATTGCCTTTGGTAATTCTTTCGGACTAAAGCGACTTGTCAGATTTCATAAAGTGTTCGCGATAATAACGAAGTTCAATTATTGACTCCTGAATGTCATTTAATGCTCTATGTCCTCCAACTTTCTTTGGAGCCTTATCTAAGATGTCAGGGCTCCATCTTCTAACTAATTCTTTTACAGTAGATACATCAACACAACGATAGTGAAGAAAATCATCAATTTCAGGAAATGCTTTAACTAGAAATCTCCTGTCCGTACCTATGGAATTGCCACAGAGCGGAATTGAACCGGACTCTTGAATATGAGACTTTAGAAACTGCAGAGTTTCCACTCCGGCTTGTTCAAGCGAAATTGAAGACTTTTTTATATCGTCAAGAAGTCCGGAGCCTTCATGCATATTTTTAACGTAGTCATCCATAATTGTCAGTGTTTCATCTGGATGATGTATTACGAGATCAGGACCTTCTGCAATGATTTCAAGATTGTCATCCGTAATTAAAGTCGCAATCTCAACAATCACATCTTTCTCAGGATTTAACCCGGTCATTTCAAGATCCATCCAAACCAACATGTTTTAAGTCTATGTCGGTTTACTGTCACTGAATCATGGTCAACGCCTTATTGAAGCGTAAGATCAGAATCATGATGGAAATTCCAATTACACGTATTGATTCTGACCTACCTCTTCCAAAGTATGCAAAAGAAGGTGATGCAGGAGCAGACCTAGTTTCAAACGAAAATGTCACTCTGCCACCTGGAGGAGGCCGTGCTCTTATCTCAACCGGTATAGCGATTGCTATTCCAGAAGGATATGCAGGATTTGTTCAACCACGAAGCGGGCTTGCATTCAAACACGGTGTTACCTGTTTAAATACGCCAGGTCTTATCGATTCCGGTTATCGAGGTGAATTGAAAGTTCTATTAATAAACACTGACCCAGATACCCCATTTGAGGTAGTCAAAGGCGAGAGAATAGCTCAGCTTGTTATCCAAAAAGTTGAATCTGTGGTATTTAATGAAGTAGATCAACTCGATGATTCCGATCGTGGATCCGGTGGCTTTGGTTCAACTGGACGTAAGTAAAAACCAAATCTAAATAAAGGTCGGTTTCTTGAAAGGAAAGATTACAAGACTCCCTAGTTCTGACGGTAAAGATCTAGCTACTCGTCTTACCCCAGTCACGCATCGAATGCGTGAAGTCACTACTCATTTAGCTGAAGACGGAATATGGGATTCCTCTTTAACTGAAGAAGTAAGACAGCTTTTTGATTCATTAGCTGAAGAATGGACAGCTACTAGAGATCATCCACAACGAAATCTACCAATTTTAGATGCCCTTAATCGAGGAAAAGTCAAAGGAAAAATAGCTTTAGAATTAGGTGCCGGAACTTGTATATCTGCTCGTGATCTCATCAGTAAATTTGATTCATTCATCGCTATGGACCTTTCGTTAGCAATGCTAAATAATGCAATTGAGAATGCTCCGCCGTTAGTTTGCGCTGATGGTTCGGCATTGCCCGTAGCAAACGGAGCAATAGATGTTCTTATCCTTCAAAATATGTTTTTATTTCCTAAAGAGGTTGAGCGGTGTCTTTCAACGGAAGGATATTTGGTTTGGGTAAATAGCAGAGGACCAGAAACACCCATACATCTCCCAGTTGAGAAAGTTGTGCACTCTCTTGAGTCGGCTGCTGGTCATGGATGGGATGCCGTCGCTTCTACTTTAGGAGAAGCGACATGGGCAGTGATTCAAAGGTCCAAAGTAATTGATTAAGAAGAAGTGAAACGTAGAGTTTTTTTCTTGCATTTGAGTTCAACGGACACTTCATCATTTTTGACCTTATAAAAAGCAGTAATAGTAGATCCCTCTTTAGAAAGTTCTTCTACAGCTTCTTGAATCGTCTGTGTAAAAGATTCAAGATTGTCTGAGTTGATTCGATGGATACGAAAAAGAGTCGTTAGACCAACACGTACAAGGGGAGTAAATGGTGATGAACTCGGTATCTTCAGCGTTACAACATCGTTATTATTTTTACTCACACTTTGATTTTGGCACTTATTAACCTTGAAAGGGCACCATAGGACTATGACGGTTCTTGTTGATTCCGCGATATGGCCTTGGCGAGGCGAAAACTGGGCTCATTTAGTTAGTGACGAAACATACGAAGAACTCCATGAATTCGCAGAAACGCTTGGGTTAAGAAGAATGAGTTTTCAAGGCGACCATTACGACATCAATAGTCAACTTCGCGAGACAGCAATTCAGAATGGAGCTCAACCTGTAGATGGGCGAGAATTAGTAGCGAGACTAAAGTCTGCTGGTTTACGTTTACCTCCTTCTCAAAGACCTGGGCGATGGGAAGAACTAGATGCAAAACGGCCAAAAGTTTTTGATGAAGTTATAAATGAGATAGAAACCGATTGGGACTTAGTACACACTCAGATGTATAAAAGATCCACAGAATTAGCTTTAGTCCTCGAATGTAGCGGCGGAATAAAACTAGAAGATGCAAATAAGTTTCCAGAGATAGAAACTCGAATTACTAACCACAATTGTCGCCTTGAACTTCTAACCAGTGTTTTTGATTAACTATTCGGGCAACTACCATCAAGAATTTCAGCCCAAGGCAATCGTCCAGACCAAAATTTTATAATTTCTTCTCCATCACTAAGAAACATAATTCTAAATTCTTTATCTGAATCATCTTTTGGAACGTATGCCAACAAATTTCCTGAAGAGTCTGGAAGTGGCGTCGTAACGATTCTTTCTCCAAACATTTCAATAATTCTTCCTTCAGTGTTCCCAATACCTGCTCCAGATCGAGTAGTTATTTCGGTTGTATCTATATCGACACGTTCAATAGTCCCATCAATAACCCAGAATGTAATTCCGTCCGGTGCATCATCTGGACTTGCGAGATAACACACTTCATTAATTGGAGTGACAGGAGTAAAACGACTTCCTGCCCGCTGTTGAGCTCGATAAACAGTTAATCCGAAAGTGATTTGATCCAACCCAACGGTGCTTACAGAAGAAGAACTATTTAATGTAGGCGCTCTTAAGTTTTCGACCGGTGGAAGTGTCCCAAGGGTTCCTGGGTCAAAAGTTGTAGTTGTTGTAGTCGTAGAAGTAGTTGTACTTGTTGTAGTAGAGGTAGATGTAGTCGTCGTAGTCGTCACAGAGGTTTCATCGTCGTTGAAAGCCACACACGCACCATAAAACACAACAATAATTACGAGGATCAAACTAAAGACAAGAATTCCTGTGTTCCGCATAGCAACAGAGTAGATCATCAAAACAAATGATTAAAGTTCGCGCGAAAGGATAGAGCTATTTTTTAAAACAACTGAATCAAGATCCTCAGCAACAATAAGTTCACCAGTAAAACCACCTTCACGAATATCTCCAATGAATGCCTGCCGATCTTCTTCCGAAAATGGTTCAGGAATGAGATGCGTTAGTACGAGAGTCTCAACACCGATTTCTTTAGCTTGAGCACCAATTAATCGAGTGTCCGCATGATAATCAAGAATGAATTGTCTTTTTTCAGGCAAGGATTCAATTGCCTCAAACCGCATTGCTTCGTAGATTAAAACATCTGCACCTTCAGCAAGTTCTGCTACTTCATCACAGACCAAAGTGTCACCGCTAATTGCTACAACACCATCCTGGGATTCAATTCGATAACCAACAGCAGGACAAACTGGTTCATGGCGGACTTTACAAGCTGAAATTTTTACCTTGCCCGATGACCAAACTTCTGTTACACCAGAAGAAGCTTCAAAAGAGAAGATATCTATTTCTGGGTCCTGAGACTTTTTTGAGTGCGCCTTCCTTATTTGAATGTCATCATCCCATACATCCAAAACATGAGAAACAAAATTCTTTGCCGGTCCTTCTGGAACAATTACTGGCAAAGGATTGAGGTTGTCTTCTCGATCCATTATCCATCTTGTTAACAATAAGTCAGCCAGTCCGACTAGGTGATCGCTATGGTGGTGCGTTACAAAAACTGCGTCAAGATCCGTAGGCCATAAGTCACAAGAATCAAGCCGTTGAGTAGTTCCTCTCCCAACGTCAAATTGCAGCGCCACTTCATCTGTTTGAATTAAAACACCAGGACCAGAACGACGTGCTGACGGAATCGGGCACCCACTGCCAGTAATCGTTACAGTGGTTGTCATTTTTAACAGTCGCTCTCACACAAATCGTCATTATTGGGAACAAAATCCTCCCACAGTGGACCGAAATATAGCGAAGGTAACCTCTCGGATCTATAAATCGTAATTGGGACTTCTTCATCTCCGAGTGCAAGATCCCAAACGATCTCACCACCAGCAGAACCTTCTGGAACAACTTCAATTATTCGTGCTCGTTGAAACCCATCGGGTCGATTCAACCAGATTCCTCCATGAGTAATTAAAACATTGCCATTCTCAACTCGGTCAGCGTCCCCTAAAAAGGATGCGAAAAGTGGGTCCCCATTAAAATCATCAACCCTATGTTCCCAAAGTTGGGTTGCGCTCCATTCTGCTGGGTTATCACTTATGTCATTAATCTCATAGAGAACTGCTCTGCTGTAATTTGGAACTTCAGGATTCTCTGGACGGGTATTTGGTCGGAAATTGCCATTGTCATAGAGCAAAATAGACCCATCAGATTGAAGCTCAACAGCATGCGGATGATAAAAAGGTTCGCCTTCAAGAGGTAAAGTCCCTTGTCTACCTAAAATCCAGCGCACACTTGCTTGAGGCCCCAATTCCTCAAGATGATTAAAAGCAATTATTTGATCTGTATGACGCGATGACACCAAAATTGCATCTCTTTTTTCGTCATAAATTACAGCATTCGCATGAGTCCAATCTCTAAAATCAACGCTTTCAAAAAGCCCATCTACGTTGCAAATCCAATTACCAGGTATCTCTTCTACATCAAGGACGTCCCATAAATCCCAGGTCCTAAGCGTTTCTCCATCAGGAGTGAATTCAACAATGACGTCACTGGTAATTTCGAACTCTGCTTCATCTCCTGGACAAAGAACCTCTCTCAGATCTGATGAAACTTTATGATTCGTCGTAGATAATCCAAGAAGGTTCCCATTTGACATAGGAAATACCTCATGGTGGAAGGAAGTTAAATTGACCCAATCAGGTTTCACGAAAACAGCATCAGGGTCTCCTTCGTTACCGTTTGTAGCTTCCCCAAGCATTTCAAAAGCAGCTAGAGCATCAGCACGCCTAAATTCCATCTCAATTTCTGGAGGCTCAGGGTCAACTTGCCAATTATGAGTTACATTGCCGAGCAAATCAAACTCTCTTGCTCCAACAGGAAAGTACTGTGAAATAAAAGTTCCTCGTTCAGTAGCTTGCACCGCACCAGTAGTACCAGTGTTCTGATACCAGAAAATAATTTGACCTTCATGATCAAGACCGATCAGAGGTTCTCCTTGACCAAACTCTTCAGGAACAGCCCAAGCGTTGTATTCAATTAAAGTGACTCCTGGTTGTGCGTGCTCAAGATCAACAAAAATATCAAATTCTGGAAGGGGGTAGTTGATTTCCCCCGAAACGAAATTGCCAGCATCATAGGTTGAACTTAAACCTGCTTCGTCAATCGCTAAAACTTCAATGTTGTATGAGTGAGATTGACGAAGACCAACAAGAGGTAATGAATGTGCTGACGAAAAAGATGACGTTCGCGGTGTAACTACCTGATGGTTTTCTGAAGTAGCAGTTACTTGTACCGCCACCGGCTTCGAAGATTGAATATCTAAAGAAGCAGCGATAGGGCTATAAATTGTTGGTTCAATAGTGATTGATAACACTGGTGGTTGAGTCGTAGATGAGGTACTAGTGGCTTCTTTAGTCGTTGAAGTAGGCACTATTTCAGTAGTTGAAGATGGATTATTTTGGACACCATCTTGAACATTTTCAGCTGAAGAACAAGAAACAACAAAGGAAAAGAGAAAGATTATGCAAACAGTCCTATACCGCATTTTTTCAGGCTACTTGATGGAAATGAATGAAATTAACTTTCCGCATATAGATTTGTGGGCCGCCTGGGGCTCGAACCCAGCGCCTACGGATTAAAAGTCCGTTGCTCTACCCGATGAGCTAGCGGCCCACAAGCAGGATAATCGGATAACGCCTACGTATTAACATTTATTTAGAAATTTGTTTATTTTTTAATTTAAAGCACTGGTTTTTGGGACTAAATTTCACTTTTGCGGTGATCAAATCTTCTTGCTTTAGAATTACTAAATGGCCAGTATCCACTCACGCCAAATTGAATGGCCAACAGTTGTAGTAGCACTCGGAATCTACGCTGGATGGCTACTCGTGATCTCTTATCACGAATCTATAGGTGGGTTTTTATCAATACTTTTCCTTGCGTTATTGATCGCATGGTACGGCGCATTACAGCATGAAATAATTCATGGACATCCATTTCGTTCAGAACCAGCTAATGAATTACTTGCAACAGTTCCCATCAATCCATTTCGCCCATATCGGGTATATAGACGTTCGCATCTTCGCCATCATATTTGTACCGAACTCACTGATCCTGATACCGACACAGAGAGTTTCTTTGTAAAGGCAGATACTTGGACAAAGTTAAATATCTTGACTAAAAGTCTCTTGATATTCCATCAAACTCTCTTTGGGAGAATTATTTTAGGACCCCTAGTTCAAATCTTTTTAACAATACGTCACGACATCTCTGAAATACGTTCCGGAGACGGTCGACTACTCCGATGGTGGTTAATTCATTTGGTACTAGTAGGTCTTCTCTTTTTAGGAATAACAGAATTAGGAAGTTTTCCTTTTTGGCAATATCTAGTAGCCACATATTGTGGCGCATCACTTACCTCAGTTCGTACTTATTGTGAACATCGGTGGGTAAAGGATGAAGCAACCAGATCAGCAACAGTCACTTCAAAAGGTTTTTGGGCGCTTCTCTTTTTAAACAACAATCTTCACGACACGCATCATGCTGATCCAGATATTCCTTGGTACAAACTCCCAAGAAGGTCTGTTGAACTTGAGTCAATTTCAGAATCCAAAAAAGGAGCTGGATACTATTCCGGATATTTCGAAGTTTTTCGCTGCTATTTATTCAAGATGCACGCTCACCCGGTGCATCCAAAAGAAAAAGTTTTGAGTTAATCCACATGACCTTCAGTGAAGGTCTGAACTTCTTCAAATCGGTCAACTTTTCTAAGGACAGGGAAACAAAACCACCAAATTACGACTACAGCTAAAGTCCCTGCACCACCAAAAATAATTGCGCCAGTAAGACCCATAAGAGCAGCAGTTACACCAGATTCAAAAGCACCAAGTTCGTTTGATGCGCCAATAAAAACATTCTCTAGGGCAAGAACACGTCCCCTCATATGTCCAGGAGTTGCAAGAGGCACGAGTGTCGCTCGAATGAACATTGAAACAGCATCAGCTCCAGAAAGAATCAACACAGCAACAAACGCTAAAGCATAATTTTGGCTCAAGCCCAGAACAATTGTCCCTAATCCGAAAATCGCTACTACAAAAAGAAGCGTCCTTCCTATATGACGGCTTAAGGGGCGGATTGCCATTGTGATGGCTACTGCACCAGCTCCTATCCCGACTGCTGCTCTAAGCCATCCAAGTCCGACGGCGCCTACTCCTAGTCGATCTTCGGCAATCGCAGGCAGCAAAGCAACTGCGCCTCCAAAAAGAACTGCAGCTAAGTCAAGACTTATTGCTCCGAAAAGCATTGGAGTACGTCGTATGAATTTGAAACCTTCAAAAGCATCAGCAAGAGCATTTTTTGCTCCAGATGTTTTCAAAAGTCGAACTTTGCTACTTGGTACAAAGCTTAAAATCACTGCTCCGCTTCCAAGACAGATCGCTGAAACAAGATACGGAAGAGGTTCGTAAGCAACAAAAAGAAAACCAAAAAGTACTGGGCCAATGATTACACCTGATTGCATAGCGATGCTACTAAATGCAACAACTCTTGGGACAGTAGAAACAGGAGACATATCTACTGCAAGAGCTCTACCTGAAGGCGCAGCAAATGCTCTAAAAATTCCTAAAACAATCACTAAACCAAAGATCGGCATCACTGAAGTTGGGTTCGTAGTCGCATACCAGAACAAAGTTATGGATACAGCCCCTTCACCCAATAGGGCCCATGCAAAAAGAATTCTTCGGTCCATTCGGTCAGCAAGGGGTCCAGTAAATGGAGCAAGAAGAAACGTTGGAGCAAACTCAGCTAACCCAAGTAATCCTAGGTCTAACTCTCTTCCAGTGATGTCATAAACCTGCTTCCCAAGAATTGTGATTTGACCAACTATTGAAAGTATTGACAAAAAAGAAACAAAAAGAACAAAGTAAATTTTTAATGGAATTTTTTCTTTGATCTCTTGATCCATCACCGCACGCTAACCGGTTTCGTTATTGAAAGTGGATGATAATCACTAAATATATTCCTAAAAAATACTTGAAACTTTTATCAATTTGTATCTGCTGTGGCGTTGCTTCACGAAATAGAAATAAGGTGGAGTGTTAAGTGAGATGGAAATAGTTTTTGGAGAGTAAAAATGATTCAACGTATTCGTACTGCATTAAAACGAATGAAAAATCTTCAGCGGAACCAGAGCGATTCAGAAGCAAAAAATATACGGCATTTAAATACCGACGAACTTGAAGCAGGACTAGAAGAAGCTTTAACTTCTCCAACTGATGAAGGAATTGTAAATTTGATCGTCTGCCGACCTGATGTTGGACAGCGAAAAGTACTTCAAAGCGCTGAATTCTCTTTAGAAATAGGACTAGTTGGTGATAATTGGAGTAAAAAGCCTTACAGCAAAAGCCCAGATGGGGGCCCGCATCCAGAAATGCAAGTCACAATGATAAACAGTCGAGTTTTGGATCTCATAACCGCAGGAGATAGTTCACGGATGGCTGTTCCGGGTGACCAATTAGTTGTAGATTTCGACCTTTCGCGGGAGAACATTCCACCTGGGACAAAATTAAATATCGGTTCAGCCGTTATCGAAGTAACAGAAACACCCCATACAGGATGCGCACAGTTTGTTGGTTGGTTCGGAGCTGACGCAATGAGGTTCGTTAACTCATCACGCGGAAGAGAACTTTGTTTAAGAGGCATTAACTCAAAAGTTGTCCAACCTGGGGTTATTTCACAGGGAGATAAAATCACTAAAGGATGACTATGAAAGTTGGAGAGATTAATACTCCCGCACTATTAGTGGACAGTAATGTCTTTACCGAAAATATTTCTCATATGTCCGCGGCACGGCCAGGTGCCTCTCTTCGTCCACACGTCAAGGCTTTCAAATCTTCATATCTAGCTAAAGAATTAGTAGCCGCTGGGCACGAACACTTTTGTTGCGCAACAATTCGCGAAATGGAGGGAATGGCTGCCGCCGGCTTAGGAAAAGATCTATTACTTGCCAATCAAACGTTGAATTCTGAACGACTCAAAAAATTAATTGACGGAGGATCAGCTCGAATCACAGTAGCGGTGGACTCAGAAGAAACTATCCAGGCAGCAAAGATAGGGGGAGTGTCGGAGGTTCTAATCGACGTAGATGTGGGAATGCCTAGATGTGGTTGTCATCCTAACGAAGCAGGAGAACTTGCAGAAAAAGCTCGCGCCGTAGGTTTGAACGTACGCGGAGTCATGGGATACGAGGGGCATCTAATGCATCAAAAAGACCAACAAAAACGCGATATGGGGATGGCGCGTTCAATAAAGAAATTAGAAACTGCTCACGCAGAAGTTGGCGGCGAAGTAATTTCCGGCGGAGGAACTGGTACCTGGGAATCAAACAATCTCGTAACTGAACTTCAGGCAGGGTCCTATGTACTGATGGACACAGAATATGCTCGTCAAGATTTACCTTTCCAACAAGGGCTATTTCTTCTAACTACTGTCATTTCTGTAAGCGGCCGGGGACACGCAGTATTAGATGGAGGGTTAAAAGCCTTAGCGATGGATTCTGGCCCACCCTCTTTAGTGGGCAAAGGTGAAATTATGTACTGTGCAGACGAACATACCGGAATTACTGGCAACTCTTGGAAAGTAGGTAACCGAGTCTTATTACGACCTGCTCATATCGATCCAACTATTTCAAAACATGAAGTAATGCATTTAGTTGAAAAAGTTTCCGAAACTGATGACAGTCCAGTAATAGATATTTGGCCAATTGATTTACGAGGATGGTAGATATGAGTTTCTTATGGCCGAACAGCGGATTTCAAAATGATGGAACGTGGACGAATTGGGCTGGAAATCAAAGTGCAAAGCCAGTGCGAATAGAACGGCCAAGGAATGAGAATGAAATCGTTAATTTGGTTAAGGCTGCAAATGGAGAAAATCGACGAGTACGTGTAGTAGGAGCTGGACATTCTTTTACCGGTCTTGTAGTTACCGATGATGTCCTCGTAACTCTTGATGATATGACCTCCGTTGTTTCTTTAGAACGAGACAGTGGTCGAGTAAAAGTTGAATCAGGTATTCGGCTTTTTAATTTAAACCCTCTATTGGACGCAGCTGGGTTAGCAATGCCAAACCTTGGAGATATCGCATATCAATCAATTGCAGGAGCGATCTCTACATCAACTCACGGAACCGGATTAAAATTTCAAAGTATCGCTGCTGGAGTAATAGGTCTTCGGATAGTAACCGGTGATGGGTCGGTCATTGAATGTAATGAAGACAAAAATCCCGAAATTCTTCATGTAGCACGAGTAGGACTAGGAGCCTTAGGAATTGTTACCGAGGTAACTCTCCAATGTGTGCCCTCATTTAATTTGCATGCAGTCGAAGAGGTCGTAAATATTGATGACTTATTAGCGACGTTTGATGACCATATTCAAAATACAGACCACACCGAGTTTTTCTGGATGCCACATACCACTAATGCTTTACTCAAAAGAAATACCCGCACTAGTGAAGCACCTCCTAAACCTAAAGATTTCAAACAGGCAATAAAACGAAAATGGAAAAAGTTCAAAAATGAAGAACTTTTACAGAATGTTGCTTTTGGAGCAATGAACTATCTAGGACGTATACAACCAGCGTTAATTCCAAAAATGAATAGTTTTGTTGTTCCAGATGTTGGTTCTGCAAGCTATATAACTACGAGTTATGAAGTATTTGCAAGCGAAAGACGGGTTCGGTTTTATGAGATGGAATATGCAGTGCCAAGAAAAAATGGGATTGAGGCTTTCCGGAAAGTCCGGGAGTTAATTGACACACTTGATCATCCGATTAGTTTTCCTATTGAAGTACGGGTTTTAGGCCCTGATGATATTCCCCTTTCAACGGCATCAGAGCAAGAAACAATTTATATTGCTGTTCATGTGTTTTTCGGAACACCATATGAAGAATATTTCCGTGGTGTTGAATCAATTATGGATGAATTTGGAGGACGACCTCATTGGGGGAAACTTCATTTCCAAAACGCAGAAACTTTAAGAAATAAATATCCAAATTGGGATAAATTTCAAGAAACACGTGCAAATTTAGATCCGCATGGGCGTTTTACGAATAACGAATTAGACCGTGTGCTTGGTGCAATAGAGAGTTGATTATCTTTTAGAAATAAAAGCTATATCAATAGTGTTTCCGTTTCTTACTGAATGATCAGGCGCAAAAACATATCCTTCGGGATGAGAAAAGTCTACGAGTCCATCGGGATCGACTAATTGGTTATCAATCACGTACTGGACAAGCGCTCCTTTAAGAAGTTTGTTCCAGTGGGAAACAGAAACAAGTTTCTTTTCGCCATCTTTTATAACTTCATCAAGGAATTTAACCCGTATTCTTTTTTGTGCAATTACTGGATCCCATCCAGCTGAATGCTCTCCAGGTAAAAGGTCCCATATGCAACCTATATTGCATTCCTCTAAAGCAGAGGTTAAATAGGGCTTCCAAAAACGTGAAAGAATCCCTAACTCCTGAAGCTTTGCTCCCATTTTTAACTTATAGTCAGGAATCAAATCTTGTGGTTTCACAATTCCCCACAGACCAGAGAAGATAATTACTTGCTGGTCAACTTTTCTTTTTAATCCAGCGGACAAAGCGGAGTAGTCCAGCGCATCATAAAGAACACCCGTGTAGCGCTCAATAGCGGGGAGTGTTTTTGCTTTTTGAATGTCAAGATTTGCTGAAGTCGCTTCCGCTACTTTCTTTCCTTTAACCCCAAGCAACTTGGCTCTATTTGATTCTGGTTCTTTCATTGCTTCAACTAAAGCTGAAATCACTTGGAGCCTAGGGGTCTCTAAATTCTTAAAAGATTGCTTAGTCTCTAACCAGCATGGTTCTGTACCCCCGGAAGATTTTCCTTCCGATGGTGGAATAAGAATAAAAGGCTTAACCATTTTCAAACCCAACTAACAACTGAAACGGTGGTTGTAGTGCAGTAAATAACCCCTCCATCACCGGTAGGGCTAAGAAACATTCCGTTAGCAAGACTTGATCCTGTTGGAACACGATCAATTAGTTCACCGGATTGGATATCAACAACAATTAAATCATCGCTGTTATCAACGAAGTCATTAATTACTAATTCTTTTGATTCAGGAAAGACAAGTGGCTGCATTGTTGGACGAATATCAAGATGCCACATCATTTCCAGATTTTCTCCTGCAGAAGAAATCCCTGCTAGCCCACCGTTAATTGAATCCCATGCAACAGCCATTTCTAGTTCAGGAATGTAAACCGGAGGAGCAATTATTCCACCCCCAGGTGTTCCAAATGGCTCAATACTTCTAATCTCATTCGGATTATCAAGATTTATTTCAATAAGTCTTTGTGCCCCACTCCACGGAGCGGGTGACCGCCAAGAGAGACGCCGAACTCTGTCCTTTGTCTCTTCAGTAATAAATCTTCCATTTGGTTCGGTCGTGTGTATAGCTCTTACTGATTGAATATCACCACAATCCATAATCCAGCAGGACCCCCCAGAAATACAAGAATCCCAAGCTAAACCGTAGTCAGAATTTTCTAACCGGTAGTTCGGCTGCCAACCATCAATTGTCATTGAGTTTGCTTCGACAACAAGTCGCCAAACTTTACTAATCCCCGGCACATAGACGTATTCGGTTGATGATCCATCAGGTCGGGTCACGATGTCCGCAGCAATACGACCCATAGAACCTTCTGGTAAAGAAAATTGATCCAAAACTTCCAGACTTTCTGGACAAATACGAGTAATCGTAGTTCTGCCTTCATTCTCAATGCGGAGATCTTTCGTTATAAGACTCCCATCAGAAAGAGCAAGTAAACCGTTATGAGCACGGTCAATTGGAAGTTCGAGTTCAGCTTCCACAGAAAGATCTGTTGGAGATAGCCGGTGCAGGTAAGAACCGTTTATCGACATTACTGAACCATTTGAATGAACCAGAATTGCACCACACCATACGTGTTCTCCACAAGGTAGCTTTTCTGATTCGACTATTGGTTCAAGGGTGGATAAGTCAATTTTTTGAACCCAACCAAATGGGGGAGGACCAGTAAAGGCTGGCATAGTTCCTCCCAAATACCATTCGCCTTTATTGCGTTCTACAGCCATGACATTCCACCGGTCACTTTTTTTACTTATGACTTGAGCGCTTTTTGTCCGTGCGTTTAAAGCTCCATTTGTAGATTTTTGTCTTCTGTTGCCGCCACATTCTACTGGCCATGAACTTTGCCAGTAGCCCGTATGACTTTCTTCTCTATCTAAATTTGTCATTATGACGAAAGGTCTCCCTATGGATATTTAATCCACGTTAACTCTTCAATATGGTTGTAGTGTCAAAGCCGTTCAGACCCAATAGTTAATGGAGCGGTGAGTGAAAGAACAAATTCAGGAGTCAAGTTCTTCAATTAGCTCAAGTTCAGACATAGATGTATATGCCGCTGGCGGTCTTATTTATAGAGAAATATCAGAAGACAAAAGTCTTGAGATTCTGATAATCCATCGACCTGATCGTGATTGGAGTTTTCCAAAAGGAAAACAAGATCAAGGTGAAACACTTCTACAAACCGCCATAAGAGAAGTGGAAGAAGAAACAGGCTTTACCTGTTCCGTAGAAGATCTCATTGGCCATGTGAACTATTTAGTAAGTGACAAAAAATTGAAGAAAGAAGTTACTTATTGGGCGATGACAGTAGAAACTGGCGAATTCAAACCTAATAGTGAAGTAGACACAATTCGATGGGTTAATTATGAAGAAGCTAAAAAATTGTTAACTTGGGACAGAGACAAAGAGATACTAGATTCGCTCATCGTTTGGTATTCTCAAAGAAATCAGCAAAAACCCCCTGAAAACTTAAATACACAAAACGAATACACTCCACGTTCAAATATGCACACCACAGATAATCCAGACTCTGACTTGGAAAGAATTGAATCAAATCTTGCTTTGATTGAAGCTGCTATGGATAAAGCAGCAGATGGAGATCTTGAAGCAGCTGAAGATTTGATGTCTCAGGTAAAAAGTAAAGCCAAAGAAAGTTCTTTACAATAAATCGGGAGTAGTTCCGTCACCTACTAAATCAACTCTTTTACCGAGTTCCACTTCTCCTTCATTGAATGAAATCCATCGGCCTCCAAGATTAGGAATACGAACCATAGGTATAGCAGCAGAACCTTCAATTGAGTAGATCACGCCTCCGTGGGTAACTACAAGAATGTTTTCGTAATTATTTGCTTTATCAGTAATCCGATTTAAGGCACCCATCACTCTGGTCAATACTTGATGATCTAATTCATATCCTTCTGGGCGATCTCCCGAAATCAGAGCTCCGGGCCAACCTTCTTCGATTTCTTCACGAGTTAAACCCTGCCAAGGCCCAGCACACCTCTCTTGGAGATCCGAGTCAGTGACAACAGGCCCAATTCCTAGAATTTCAGAAATAATTACTGCTGTTTCTGAAGCACGTTGTAAATCAGAAGAGAAAATTGCATCAAACTGCCCTAAGACAGAACCAGCTTGTCGGGCTTGCTCCCTTCCAATATCAGTTAAAGGAGGATTGGCTTGTCCCTGCCACTTTCCAAGAGCATTCCATTCAGATTGGCCATGTCTAACAAGTAGCAAACGGGTCACTCAGATGACTTTATCGGAATAACTAGATTTCAGAAAAGGTAAACCGTTCGTAGACTGAATGAATGGCTGTATTGAGACTTTTTGCTTCAATTCGAGTAGCTGCGGGTACCGGGAAAACTGTAATTCCAGGAAACACGGTCGGCGAGGTGGTAAATACAGCAAGTAACCAGTTTGGTGAGACTTTTTCTACTCTTTTACCAACCTGCAAGATTTGGGTAAATGGAAAACAAGCAGACTTAAGTACATCTGTAGTAGAGGAAGATGAAGTAGCTATTCTTCCACCGGTGTCCGGGGGATAATCATGAACCATCTTGCCGTTCTATCGTTACATACATCACCGCTCGTTCAGCCAGGGTCTGGCGACAGCGGGGGAATGAATGTTTATGTAAGAGAACTTGTATCCGCTCTTGCAAGATCAGGCCGTGAATCAACTGTTTTTGTAAGGCGAACAGATTTGACCACTCCAGAAGTAGTTGACGTTGAACCAGGATTTCGAGTAGTTCACGTCACCGCAGGAGCACTTGATCTATCAAAAGAGGAACTTCCTGAGATAGTTAATTTGTTTGCAGATCAAGTGTCAAAATGGATTCGCACACATGGCGGATTCGATGGGCTGCTTGCGAACTACTGGTTAAGTGGGCTTGCTGGCCACCGCTTAAAGCACGAATTAGGTTTACCTTTAACCACTGTTTTTCATACTCTTGCCAGAGTGAAAGCTGAAACGGGGGATATAGAACCTCAACGCCGAATGGATGCAGAAACAGCTGTTGCTCGTTGTTCAGACATCATCCTTGCTAACAGTGAAGAAGAGTCTCGACAGCTTGTCGATTTATATGGAACAGATAGCTCTCGGATAGAAATAGTTCCGCCAGGTGTGGATCATTCTTTGTTTTCTCCAGGAGACCAAGATGAAGCTAGAAAAGCTATTGGCTTAAACGGTGACCCAGTATTGCTTTTCGTTGGTCGTATACAACCATTAAAAGGTGTTGAGGTAGCAATCGAGACGCTAGCTCACTTAAAAAAGTATCCGAATGCCCAACTAATTATTGTCGGAGGAGCAAGCGGCCCAGAAGGACCTGCCACAGAAGAGAAAATATGGTCCCTCGTAAATCAGTTAGATCTTATTGATCGAGTTTTATTTGTCCCTCCTCAGGCACACCATGATCTGTGCATGTGGTATAGATCTGCAGACGTTTTAATTATGCCGAGCCGATCTGAGTCCTTTGGTTTGGTAGCGCTCGAAGCAGCTGCTTGTGGAATACCAGTAGTTGCTTCTGATGTTGGTGGTCTACGAACATTAGTGGACCATGGAAAAACAGGGTTTCTTGTGGAGGGACGCCAACCCGAAGATTTTGCTCAACACATAAATAATTTGCTTAGTGACTCTATAGCTGGAGCAGAGATGGCAGTTGCAGCAGCAGAAAAATCTTGGTCTTTCACTTGGCAAGCGACGGCAGAACGCTTGAAGAAGGTCTGCGATAGTCGTGCATCACTTGCGTTAGTTGAGTGCAGCTAATCGTGAATGAAAATTCTCCACTAACCGCAGATGAATTTCAAGAATTTATTGAAAGCATTAATACGTGGTTTAACGAACAACTCGCCAATAACCCAATTTTGGCAAGTGTTGAAGAAGATTTAGATTTTTCCCCAGCTCAACATATTTGGCATGCAAGAATTCTTGGCGAAGAGAAAGAATCAAGCATGCTTAATATCACCTTAAAGCAACGCATGCTTCATTATGAAACGTATTTGATGCCTGGCCCAGAGGAGAACCATGCGGACTTCTGGGAGTACATGCTGAGAAAAAATCGTCGGCTTATTGGAGTAACTCTTTGTATAGGAGACGAGGACTCAGTGTTTCTAGTAGGTGCTATACCTGTATCAACAGTTACAGAAGATGAACTTGATCGAATTCTTGGCACATGCTGGATGGCAATCGAAGATTGTTTTAAGCCTGGTTTAAGGATTGGTTTCGCTAGTCGGTTTAATTCTTAGGAGTTGCTCGGTTAATCATCGGATAGGTTCCACAAAGTGAATAAAAAATTACAAGTTATCGGTGGCGGGAAAATGGGTGAAGCCCTTCTAGGAGGGCTTATATCTAAAGGCTGGGCAGAAGCAGAAGCAATGCACATCGTAGAACCTGATTCAGACAGAAGAAGTTATTTACAAACTGAATTACACGGAGTAACCATAGGAATCGAACCTTTGGAAGGAGTGGATGCACTTATAGCAGTCAAGCCTCACATTGTTCTAGAGGTTTGTTCTTCTTTACGTAAAGCCGCAGTTACAAGAGTTTTGTCAATCGCTGCCGGTATCACTCTTTCATCGCTTGAAGACGAATTAGGACCTCATACTTCAGTACTGCGAGCAATGCCTAACACACCGTCACTAGTTGGACAGGGAGCGGCAGGCTTAGCTAGCGGATCCTTAGCATCCTCCGATGACTTAAATTGGGGGGTGAGTATTCTGTCTGCAGTTGGTGGAGTGGTGGTAGTAGAAGAGTCCGATCTTGATGCAGTAACAGGCATATCTGGATCTGGACCCGCGTATGTATTTTTATTAGCTGAAAAATTAATCGAAGCAGCCAAATCTGAGGGACTTACGCATCAAGTCGCTGTAGAACTAACTGAACGAACTTTATTGGGTGCAGCGACATTACTCAGAGAAAGCGATGAGCCACCTTCAGTATTAAGAGAAAACGTGACATCAAAAGGTGGAACTACTGCTGCTGGATTAGCAGTATTTGAAGAAGCAAACTTTTCCGAACTCATTAAAAAAGTAGTCAATGCCGCAGCAAACCGCTCTCGTGAACTTGGAGCTAGCTAGCGTGCCTTCTGGGTATACAACCATCTCGTTTCTATCCGATTTCGGAGTATCTGATGAGTTTGTCGGCGTGGTCCATTCAGTTTTCCGAAGCATTGCTCCAGAAGTTGAAGTAATAGATATAACCCATGGCGTACCACCTCATGATGTGAGGGCTGGCTCACTTGCTTTAGCAAGAAGTGTCGAATATTTATGTCCTGGAATCGTAGTAGCAGTAGTTGATCCTGGAGTAGGCACTGACCGACGGAGAATCGCTGTTGAAGTAGGAGAAGGAGAATCAGTACTAATCGGGCCAGATAATGGATTATTAGCCCCCGCAGTTGCGATGGTTGGAGGGCCGAAGCAAGTCATTGAATTAACAAATAGCAACTTTCATTTAACAACTTCCTCTACAACATTTGATGGTCGTGACGTGTTCGCCCCAGTCGCCGCTCATTTAGCAAACGGGGTCCCTCTTACAGAACTTGGTGATCCGATAGATCCAAATAGTCTCATGCCCGCAATTATTCCTGTCTCTTACATCGAGGAAGAAATTTTATTCACTGAAGTTCTTTGGATAGACCAATATGGGAATATTCAACTAAATATCGGAATAGAAGATCTCCCAGAAGGGCAACTACAAATAAAAATTGGAGAGCGAACCTATCCAACAAATGTTGTCTCTGCCTTTGATCAAATACCTGAAGGGGGAGTAGGTCTGATAGTTGATTCAGCCGGCTTAATAGCTGTTGCCAGTTTAAGAAGTTCTGCAGCATTAGAGTTCTCAGTTTCCACCGGTGATTCAATCCAAATACAACAAGCTACGGATGAAACGACAATAACCACTCAAGTATCCTTAACGCCTAAGAAGGAAAGTACATGAGGTTAAGAACAACAGTTGTCACTGCGCTATTACTAATAGCAATTATGGGTGCAGCAATTATCCAATTTGTTATCCTCGTGGATTAATTGACCAATTTGGTTCAATAATCCATTCTGAAGGCTTCACAAACATCTAAGTTAATGATGTGGAAGATATAGAAAGCCCCTTATTGCCAGAGGCGACCGTCGCTCGATTACCTGTATACCTAAGAGGGCTTGTTGATTTAGCAGATAATGGGACTACTACAGTTTCTTCTGAACAGTTAGCAGCAACCGCAGGAGTAAACGCCGCAAACGTACGTAAAGATCTCTCTATTCTCGGATCATACGGGAAACGCGGAGTTGGTTATGAAGTCGATTTCCTCATTCAGCAAATCAAATTAGTGCTAGGAGATGGTGACCCAGTTGGAGTTGTGATTGTTGGAGCAGGAAATCTTGGTCGAGCATTAACTCGTTATGGAGGTTTTGCATCTGGTGGATTCCCAATTAAGGGACTAGTTGATTCTTCTTCTGAGGTGGTAGGTGAAAAAATTGCCGGGATAACAGTTCATCCAATTGAAGATTTAGCCAAAGTAGTCGAAGAAAACAACTGCACACTAGGCATAGTTGCCACGCCAGCTTCTTCAGCACAAATGGTTACGGATCAACTCATTCAGGCAGGTGTTTACTCCATTTTGAACTTTGCTCCGGGTTTAGTAACGGTTCCAGAATCTGTCACTCTCAGAAAAGTAGACTTGGCTACAGAACTTCATATTCTTGCTTTTCATGAACAACAAAGAGAACGAAATGAATAGTTCCAATAGTGACCTTTTTCTCTTTAAGACAAGTTGTTAAAGAGGTTTCTAATCAGTCATGATAGGTACATAGAAAGTATCTTTATTGAAGAAAATAAGTTTTTCTCTATAGCCAAAGTGCAGAAATCGTTGTGTTGGGATTGTCAGTAACAGTTAAGGAGACCAGACAGTGTCTATCGTTGTCGTAGGTCTGAACCATAAAAATGTTCCTCTTGAGCTTTTGGAACGGATGACCATTCAAAAAACCGATGTACCTAAAGCACTCTCTGATCTGACTTCAAGAGAGAACGTTACAGAAGCCGTTATTTTGTCTACCTGTAATCGAATTGAGGTCTATGCATTCGCTGAGAAATTTCACGGAGGGTATGAAGATATTCGAAATTTCTTTTCAGAATTTACGCATGTAGCTCCTGAAGATTTTTCTGACTACTTGACAGGTCTTTACGATACTGATGCGGTGCGACATCTATTTGCAGTTGCATCTGGACTGGACTCAGTAGTTTTAGGAGAGAATGAAATACTTGGTCAAGTTCGTATGGCCTGGGAAGCTGCAACCGAAGAATCCACAGTAGGGCCAGTATTAAATCCTATGTTCAGACATGCCCTTCAAGTTGGAAAGCGCGTGAGAACAGAAACAGAGATTTCTAAAAAAACCACATCAGTGTCTCAAGCTGCGGTAGCAATGGCAGATCAACGTCTTGGAGGTTTAAACGATCGCCGAGTTCTTATTGTAGGAACCGGAAAGATGGGTGAAGGATTAGCAAGAGCACTCAATAACGGTGGAGTATCTGAAATCCTTGTGGCAAATAGGACTTGGGAAAACGCTGTCCAAGTTGCAGAGAGACTTAATGGAACTCCAGTAAAACTTGAAGAACTCCCTTCCCATTTAACCGAGATCGATGTTCTACTAACCTCAACTGGAGCATCGTCAGTGATTCTTGAACATGGAGACCTCCACGAGGTCATGAGAAGAAGATCAAACCGAGAATTACTTATTGTTGATATCGCTGTACCTAGAGATGTTGATCCAGCGTCAGGAGAAATTGACGGAGTGACCTTATTAGATATGGATGACTTGAGGGCATTTGTTGAAGAGGGGATTCAAGCACGACGTCGAGAAATCACCTCGGTTCAAAAAATAATTGATACTGAACTAGATCGGTATGTTGACGAATCAACAGCTCGTTCTGTTGCCCCATTAGTTGCAGGACTTAGAGATCGTGCTGCAGAAGTTACCGAAAATGAATTTGCTCGCTTTTCATCAAAATTAGAAAAACTAGATGAAGATCAACGAAAAATAGTAGAAGGCCTTGTCTCTGGAGTAGTAGGAAAACTTTTGCACGAACCCACAGTCCGCATGAAAGATGCTGCTGGGACCGCTCGCGGGGAGCGCCTTGCAGAAGCATTGCGTGATTTGTTCAACCTATAGGTCTAAATATTATGAAAATTCGGGCCGCTACTAGAGGTAGCCCTCTTGCATTATGGCAGACGAATAAAGTTATTTCCTTACTCTCTGCAGACTTCCCAGAACTTGAAACAGAAATAGTTATTGTTGAAACTACAGGGGATAAAGATCGAGAGACATCACTAAGCGAGCTAGGTGGACAAGGAGCTTTTGTTAAAGAAGTTCAACTCGCGGTACTAGAAGGAAAAGCTGATTTTGCTATTCATTCAGCAAAAGATTTACCAGCTATGTCACCAGATGGATTACAACTAATTGCTTTTCCTGAAAGAGCAGACTCAAGAGATGTTCTTGTCGGAAAACATTGGGAAGAACTTCCTCATGAAGCCTGTATCGCTACTGGATCTATTCGACGAAAAGCACATTTATTACATCAACGTCCAGATCTTTGTTTCGAAGACCTGAGAGGAAATATTGAAACTCGACTCAAAAAAGCAGAACACTATGATGCGATAGTTATGGCTAAGGCTGCGTTAGATAGATTGGGGTTAACACCAGAAGTTGTTGATGTACTTGATCCTTCCATTCTTCTCCCACAAGTAGGGCAAGGAGCACTTGCAATTGAAACCCGCTCACAAGATGAAAATTTAAAAGCGCTTTTTTCCGAAATAGATCATGTAGACACACATCGAGCGGTTTTAGCGGAAAGAGCTTTCTTGCATGAATTAGGTTCAGGTTGTGATCTACCAGTCGCAGCAAATGCTGTTGTATCTGGAGATGGTATTTCACTCACAGCTGTCGTTTCTTCAGTCGATGGTAAATCTCTTCTGAGAACTACAGAAACAGGTCAAGAAAGCCTGAGCCTCGGGAAGAGTGTTGCACAAAATCTCCTTGACACTCAAGGCGGTCGTGAGTTACTAAAGAAACAATGAGTGGTTTTTTAGTTGACCGAACAATGGTCGTGACACGTGCAAAAGAACAGTCAGAATCATTGTGCGACTTTTTACGTTCAGAAGGGGCCAATGTAGTTGAATTACCTGTCATAGAAATTCAAGATCCTGCAGATGGGGGAGCGGCTTTAGAAAGCGCAGTTCAAAAAATCGAAAACTACGAATGGGTAGTAGTTACCTCTTCCAATGCTGCAGATCGATTAGCTAAAGCTTTGAATGGAATAATCCCATCCGTTTCTTTTGCAGTAGTTGGACCCCAAACTGCTCAACCCTTAATAAATGCGGGATGTTCAATAGAACTCGCACCTAGTAAAGCAGTAGGAGATTCACTCCTATCCGAATTTCCTTCACCAACCCAAGAACGGAATGAGATACTTTTTGTCCGCGCAGAAAAAGTTCGCCCTCTATTGGCAGATGGATTAAGAAATCTTGGTTGGGTAGTGGAAGAAGTAGTGGCTTATAGGAACGTACAACCAGTTATTGATCAGAATAAAGTAACCCAAGCACTTATATCTGATGCCGTTATTTTTGCTTCTGCTTCAGCTGTTAATCGGTATACCCAGTTAGTTCAAGCTCCAACGCCAGCGGTGGCTTTATGCATTGGACCAGTTACTGCTCAAGCTGCTAGAGAAAATGGATACAAGAATATTTACCAAGCAGAGGAATACTCGTTAGAAGGACTTATGTCAGTCACACAGGAGTGGGCAGCCAAGTAAATCCGTAGAATTATTCTGTGATAGAAAATCGTCCTCGACGCTTACGTAAAACGGCAGCCATTCGTCGGCTCGTCGCTGAAACTCAGTTGTCAGTTGATGACCTAGTTGCACCATTATTTGTCCGCGAAGGCATCAATACACCTGAACCAGTTCACTCATTACCTGGAGTTTTTCAACACACAAGAAAAAGCCTTCTAGAAGAAGTAAAAAAACTTCGAGATAGAGGAATTCCTGGTCTTGTTTTATTTGGAATCCCAGAGAAAAAAGATGCAAAAGGTTCAGAAGCATGGAATCCAAATGGAATAGTTCAATTAGCGCTCAACGATTTGAGGAGCGAATTAGATGACGAGATGGTCCTGATCGCAGATCTTTGTGTAGACGAATATACGGATCATGGACATTGCGGAATTGTAAAAAGTGACGGCACTGTAGACAATGACGCCACACTTGAGTTATATCAGCAGATTGCCATTGCTCAGGCCGAAGCAGGGGCCCATGTGACAGCGCCTTCGGGAATGATGGATGGTCAAGTACAAGCAATACGTACAGCGTTAGATAGCAAAAATTTTGAAGATATTGCCATTCTTGCATATGCGGCAAAATACGCTTCAGCACTTTATGGGCCATTCCGTGACGCCGTCGATGTAGAAATTGCTGACGGAGGGGATCGAAAGGGTTACCAACAAAATTCCAAAAATGTTCGAGAAGCATTGATGGAAGTTCATCTTGATATATCTGAGGGAGCAGACATGGTTATGGTCAAACCTGCTCTTTCTTATCTTGATGTCATTTCTAAGGTACGAGCCGAAACAAATTTGCCCGTAGCCGCTTATCACGTAAGCGGAGAATACGCCATGGTAGAAGCGGCAGCTGCAAACGGATGGATAGACGGAGACTCAGTAGGGATGGAACATCTTTTATCAATCAAAAGAGCTGGAGCAGACTTCATTTTGACCTACCTGGCCTGTAGAGCAGCTGAAAATCTTCAAAAATGATTTCAAATTCTGAACTATTTTTGCGAGCTAAGCAAGTTATTCCCGGCGGAGTTAACTCCCCAGTAAGAGCTTTTGGTTCAGTTGGAGGAACACCATATTTTGTTACTCACGCTCAAGGGCCATACATATATGACATTGAAGGAAATAGTTATATCGACTATGTACAGTCATACGGCCCTGGCATTCTTGGCCATGCCCACCCTGCAGTTGTAGAGGCGATCACAAAAACTGCTGCACTAGGAACCACTTTTGGCGCCCCAACCGAAGCAGAAGTAAAACTTGCTGAAATGGTTATTGAAAGGATTCAAGGACTTGAATTAATTCGGTTTGTTTCCAGTGGAACTGAAGCAACGATGTCAGCAGTAAGACTTGCAAGAGGAGCAACTGGAAGAAATCGAATATTGAAATTTGCAGGTTGTTACCACGGCCATTCTGACGCACTCCTAGCAGCAGGAGGTAGCGGTGTAGCCAACCAGGGATTAAGTGGATGCGAAGGAGTAACTCCAGGTGCGGTGGCAGACACTGTAGTTGCCCCATATAACGTTGTACCCGAAATTGATGAGACGTTTGCGGCAGTTATTGTTGAACCGGTTGCTGCAAACATGGGTTTAGTATCACCAAACCTAGGGTTTCTTGAGGCGCTCAGAAAAGTATGTGATGAAACGGGCGCACTGTTGATTTTTGACGAAGTTATTACTGGGTTTCGACTTTCTTATGGAGGGGCAGCTGAATATTTCGGAGTCAACCCAGACATTTGGTGCTTTGGGAAAGTAGTCGGTGGGGGCCTTCCTGTAGGCGCATTTGGAGCGAGAAGAGAGATAATGGAAAATATTGCACCATTAGGAGGCGTATACCAAGCAGGAACTCTCTCAGGGAACCCTCTAGCGATGGCAGCAGGTCGCGTAACCTTAGAATTTCTTGATCGTGACGCGTATAAGCAATTGACTACAACTGCTGCGCGACTTGCAGATGGATTAACTGATGTATTTTCTTCTGCTGGATTTTCTGCCCTGCTCCCACGGGTTGGTTCACTAGTAGGCCTGTTCTTTGGAGAAAAGTCACCTACAAATTTTGATGAAGCACAGGAACTTGCAGGAAATGGTGTGTACCCAAAGGTATTTCATGCGTTACTTCAACAAGGGGTGGCTTTTGCCCCTGGTCCTTACGAGGGCTTATTCCCAAGTCTGGTTCACACCGATGAGATCATTGATCGAACGCTTGACTTAACGGCTTCGGCACTCGAATCAATTTGATTAGGGTTTACCGTCTCTCCAATGGCTATATCGCTTCATTAAAGTTTGAGTAGAGTCATCACGATTTGTATCAATTTTTGAGGATTGCAATTCATTTGCTATTTCTTTTGCCGCTTGCTTCCCAAACTCAACTCCCCATTGATCAAAAGGATTAATTCCCAAAACCACACCAGCACTAACTGTTCGGTGTTCGTAAAGAGCAACTAACTGCCCAAGAATTGATGGGGAAAGATCAGGAGCCAGAATCACTGTAGAGGGTTTATCTCCTGGGAGGATTTTGTGAGGCAAAAGAGGGATCCCTTTTTCATCGGTGTCTTGTCCAAATGCCAGAGTTTCTGCTTGAGCAATCAGATTCGCTATAAGTTCTTGACTGGTTCCATTTGATAGTCGAGCAAAGCCGATTAAGTCCACTGGTATAGTTTCTGTGCCTTGATGCAACATTTGAAAAAAAGAATGCTGAGCATCGGTCCCACTCGCTCCGAAAACAGCAACACCACTCTTTGTTTTCAAAGATTCGCCTTCAGAGGAAACCGATTTGCCCAAACTTTCCATCATTAATTGTTGAAGATGTGAAGGAAAATAACGTAGCCGGTAGCTATAAGGAACGATAGCTAAAGAATTAGTGCCAATTATGGAATTATTCCAGACATCAATAAGGCCTAAAAGCATCGGAATGTTTCGTGTTACTTCAAGAACGTGCCGATCAATTATGTTCATACCATTAAGCATTTCTTCAAAGTTCTTACAGCCAATTGAGATCATTAATCCAAGTGCTACAGGAGAAGCAAGAGAGAATCTTCCTCCTACTGACTCCGAAAAAGAAAAGATATTTTCCTGAACAACTCCAAAAGATAAGGCCTTTTCTGGAGATGCGGTGGCAGCAAAAACTTGTGTAGTGGGGTCAGATACACCATCTGAGGAAAGCCAATTCAAAACTCGATTTGCTGCTGAAATAGTTTCGGAAGTGCTGAAAGTCTTTGAGCAAATAATGACTATTGTTGATTCTGGATCTAGTCCTTGGAGAGCATTATCTAAATCAGCAGCATCCAATCCGGAAGACCACCTCATTTCAATTTCAGGGTTTACATAATCCTGGAGTGCTTCAAAAGCCATAAATGGACCAAGATGTGACCCTCCAATGCCTAGATTGATCACTGAATTGATTACTTTTCCAGAGAAACCAAGGAGTTGTTTACTCTTTATTTTCTCTGCTAACTCGCTCATTTGATTGAACGTTTCATTTATATTTTCTGAAATGCTTCTAAGATCTTCGCCACTTTCTTCACTCAGTGGTCTGCGTAAAAAAGTGTGAAGCGCAGGCCGAGCCTCAGATAAATTAACGACTTCCCCAAAAGACATTGAATGAAAAAAACTGGTTACACCTTGTTCTTCAGCCAAATCAAAAAGAAGATCAATAGTTTCTGTATCTACTTTTTGTTTCGCTATATCAATCCATAGATCCCCGCACTCAAACCCGAGCTTCTTAGCTCTCTCCGGATCGGAATCGAACCTTTTATGAAGTGATAAGTCAGCTGTCGCTTCATAATGGCGTAGCAACTCTTTCCAATTGACAGAATTTGAAGACATGTTCACACCTTCTATTCTTCCCCCGTTATATAGATTTCAGGCGTTATTTTGATTTTAGTTATGAACTAGTCTGTCAGGAACGAGCCGCACAATGTTAGCAATCGTCTGATATGCGGCCTCTGCAAACCCTTTATCTTCATCCCGCAATAAATTTGCCATTACACGTAACGCCCATTCCATTAAAGGCTGAGATCTCATACCTATTCGAGTTAACTCACGAATAAGTACTGGGTTGCCTATAACTCGACCAAATAAACTGGCCACCCGAAAATACAAACCGTATTCATCTTCAAGCATCCCAGAATACCTAGTCAAGATTGCTGGATCGTCGTGTTCAACAGCCCCAATAATGAGATTCGCAGCAAGCCTTCCGGTTTCGTAGGCGTAGTCAATTCCTTCACCGTTAAAAGGGTTAATAGATCCAGCAGCATCACCGACTAAAAGCCAGTTCGGTCCAGATTTCGGGCCAACAGAACCTGCCATTGGTAGTCGACCTCCAGTTGGTGGAGCAATTGGTTTATCTGGATTAATTCCCCAATACTCAGGTAATGAATGCGCGAACTCTTCAAATAAGTGACTTGTGTTAATTGACTTATAATCCCGAAAAGTTGAGAGTAAACCAATACCGACATTTATGGTTCCGTTACCGACTGGGAAAATCCACCCATAGCCAGGCATAGCATTTCCATTGCGGTCCTGAATATCTAATGAACTTTCTATCCAAGGGTCGTCGTGAAGTGGACTTTCAAAATAACCTCGAATAGCTATACCCATAGGCAGGCTCTTGTCTCGGGAAGCGCCTAGAGATCTTCCGAATCTTGAATTCGCTCCATCAGCTATCACAACGTACTTTGCATATATTTCAAATTCAGATTCAGTTGCTTTATCTAATAAAACAGCTCCCTCAATCGCTCCATCTTGTCCTTCAATTGGACGTAGTGCTTCAACTCCTTGAAGAAGGCTTGCTCCTGCATTTACTGCATTCTCCGCAACAAATTGATCGAGGTCACAACGGCGTACTACATATCCATGTTGTGGGTAAGTGGAATGTTCTGGCCAAGACATTTCTAAGGTTTTGCCGTGTGCAAGAGCTCTTAATCCATTGAACCGGTGGTAGTCATTTAGTTTTTTTTCAAGTCCCATTTCCATAAGTTGATGAACGCCACGGGGTGGTATTCCATCTCCACATGTCTTCTCGCGTGGGAACACTTTTTTCTCAACAAAGACGGTGTCAAGACCAGATGAAGCAGCCCAAAAGGCGGCCGAAGAACCGCCAGGTCCTCCCCCTATTATCAAAAGATCGTGGATGTGTTTATTCATAAAACAATCACAAGCCCAATCTAACGACCTTGTTATTAAGGTTGTTTATCTGTGACAGATTTAACTAGTGAAAGAAAGGTACTAAATCTAGGCCGGCCGTAGTTATGCCCTGGTTACTTTTAATCGCTGTGTTCAGCAACAGGGCTTAAAAGTAAATCTAAGTCTTCAATGCTTCCAGTCATGGGATCAAAATATCCAGGAAGCATCAATGAGCCATCTTCTATAGCATGCTCTAAGGCCTCTGCGAAGACCGCATCTTCTTCTGAATCACCATGGTTTGATCGCTCATAGAGAATGACACCAATGAGTTCTTCGGCAGTAAGTACATCACCCCAGCCAGGCATGCCGCCTCCGACAATTCGTCCAACAGCAGGATCACCATAAGGGTTACCGATGCCGTACATATCAGATCCTTTTATAACCCAATCCATTTGGCTAGCAACAGAAGGGAAAACCAAAAGTAACTCACCGTCGTTGAGTGCTGGGCCGCTACCACCACCACCGTTAGCGCCATGACATGAAGCGCAACGAGCAGCATAAACTTGCTCGCCTACAGCAAGGATGCCTTCAGCTTCTTCGGGGGGACGTTCAAGAGTTCCAACATAAACATAGGCCCAGAGCGGGAGGAAAAGAAGTGTGCTTGCCGCCCACCAAGGTATCTTCTTACGCTTATTCGCAGAAGAAACATAAGGTGCTTCAGGTTTTGGCGGAGCTTCAACTTTCTCTTCTTGAGCTACAGGCTCAACTTTCTGATCGGCAGGCGCTGCTTCAGGCTTTGCCTCAGCAGGTTCTGGCGAATCAGATTTTGCACCTCGTGCTTCTTTAGATCGCTTTAAAAGATGTTCAGGTATTTCAGTCAACGTGGCCTCCAAGGCAACGGATCTGGTTTGGAACTATTAATAATAAGTACTTCCGCGAGGGTAGCGGCGGACTCACGATAAATGGCGCAATAGTTCATAGATTTTGTTAAATAGATCGACATAAATTTCTATCAGAAATTTGTCTTACTGGTATAGCCGAATCTCCGTTTTTGATGCTAGAAAAAATATCAGAGGAACTTTAAAAGAAGCACACCGCGTTCCTGCTAGTTCGGTTACGCTAGTGATTACAAAACTTTGTGCAATATTTCACTAAGTCCATTTACCAATAAAGAGGAGCTGAAACTAAATGGTAGCTTTTGTACTATCTATCATTGTTACTGCACTGCTTGCTCTTGGAATTAATTGGTACACAAAGCGTTGCCCAGCAGACAAAGTTTTCACGTGGGGCGAGGCCATGCTTTTTGCAACTTACGTGTTCTTTATTTTCTGGTGGATTTATGGAGTCGTACCTCATCAATGGCTTGTCTGGGCAGACAGCGAACTTAACTGGCGACCAGATCGCTATATCGTCGGACCAAAACTTTTTTGGACAGGAGAACAAGGAGTAGTTGAATGGGCCTTGCCATTTACTCTTAGTTATCTCATCATTCGTGACATCATTGCGGTTGTTATTTACATTGTTGCTTTGGGTGGAAACGTAGTTATGTGGCGGTCTTGGCAACAAAGAGGTCAAGCTAAAGATGAGCCAACTTCAACTTCAGAGTATGGACGGCCATTAATTAAAGACGGGGTGGGATCATGAGCAAAGTAGATGCTAATCCAGACCATCCAAAGTTCATTGATGATTATGTTTTACGAGAAGTTGATGCTGATTGGCTTCTAAAATCTGTAAAACCAAAACAATTCATTCATATCGATCAGTCTGAATGCATCATGTGTGAAGGATGTGTAGACATCTGCCCATGGAAGTGCATTCATATGGTTACGACAGATGCAATCGCAGAATCAATAGGGACTGAAAAACCTGGAGAAGATCCAAGCGATAACGTGATTTTCACAATCGATGATGACGCATGTACAAGATGCGCACTTTGCGTAGATCGTTGCCCAACAGGGGTTATTATTTTAGGGCGAGTTGGTGAACCCTCTCCTGAAGGGGATGGTAATCAACGCACAAGCAGTCATGGTTATGGATACGGAATGCGACTCGCATAGAAGTATTCAAAGAGTAGTTATTTAGTGTAGGGAAAGAGTTAAAGGTGGCTGAAGAAAACGGTAAAAAGCCAGCAGGGCAGGCGCTTCAAGAGCGTCTTACTCAAATGGGCGACCGTATGCAGGACTCGCAAGCTTGGTCGTCAATTTTTCGACCGGGATCAATATTCCGGAAAGGGTATAGCGACAGTCCCAGGAATCGATCATACGTAATCATGAACAGTGTTATGTATCACCTTCACCCAGTCAAAGTAAAACGACATGCCGTAAAAGTCAGTTACACCCTCTGCCTAGGAGGCCTCAGTTTCTTCCTATTTATTCTCTTAACAGTCACTGGCATCTTTTTGATGTTCTTCTACCGACCTACAGCAGCACAGGCTTGGGACGACATACAAATTCTTCAAACAGCAGTTGGCTTCGGTCTTTTAGTGAGAAACATGCATCGGTGGGCTGCTCACCTAATGGTTCTTACTGTGTTCTTACATATGGCAAGAGTCTTTTACCACGGTGCCTATAAACCACCTCGAGAATTCAATTGGGTAATCGGAGTGATGCTTTTGCAACTAACACTCCTCCTCTCATTTACTGGGTACTTGTTACCGTGGGATCAGCTAGCTCTATGGGCGGTTACCGTGGGAACTAACATGATGGGCTTCACCCCTGTTTTCGGGGAACAAGTCCGCTTTGTTTTGCTTGGTGGCGTAGAAATTGGTACCGATACTTTGCTTCGGTGGTACGTGCTACACGTACTGATGCTGCCCTTTGTAATTGTGATTTTTATGGCTATTCATTTCTGGCGCGTCCGTAAAGACGGCGGTATATCAGGGCCACTATAGGCGGGATATCTTATGACAGAAATACCTGAACACTTACGTAAAAGAGCAGAAGAAGCAAGAGCTAAAGCAGCTGGAGCAAAAGAAGAAGCACCAAGTTCTACTGAATCAACTGATTCAACTACTTCCGCTGCCGCTGCTTCTGGAGACGAAAAAATTCCATCGCACCTTCTTGACAGAGGAAAAGCAGCAGCGGATCAGCCAGCAACTCCACCACCATCAGAACCTGGTATAGGAACTGGACCAGACGGCAACACCCAAAGGTTGCTAGCTGTCGTAAAGTCAGGGTCTATTCAAGACACCAAAGCGGTCCCCGTAGACAAAGTTCACGTCTGGCCACACCTGCTAGTAATTGAATTTTTAGCTGCACTAGGAATAACTCTGTTTACGCTCTTGTTCTCAATTTTCGTGAATGCCCCGTTACTAGAACTAGCCGACTTTAATCAGACCCCTAACCCATCAAAAGCCCCATGGTACTTTTTAGGGCTTCAAGAACTTTTAACAATGTTCCACCCAATGGTCGCGGGAGTAACTATCCCAGGAATAGGACTCATTCTTTTAGTGATGGCTCCCTACATTGATAAAAATCCATCCAAAAAACCTGAAGATCGTAAATTTGCTATATCGCTTATGACCGTACATTTAATGTTTTGGGCAGTGCTTGTGATGATTGGGTCATTTTTCCGTGGCCCAGGCTTCAACTTCGTATTCCCGTGGGACGCAGGACTTTTCTTCGAACTATGAGCACTAAACGTAACCGCAGCACTGATTCAAAGGCAAGGAGATAGTTATGGCTATTGCTATTGCCGTTATTATTCTGGTTGTACTTTCAGCAGTGCTTCTTGTGGGTGCTTCAAAAAGACGAGACCGCGCAGCGACAGGATTGTCAAAAGAAGCACGGCAAAGAGACAAATCAAATCCAGTTTTATCTGGAGAATCTCAACCACTTACCGGGCGTGAAGTAGAAGCTGCAGCGGTCGCAGAACGAAATGAAATACCAGCACCACTTGTCGAATCACTTCCAGAAGAAGAATTTGTTGCTCCCGACCCGCAAACTTTAGGGGTAACACGCCGCCAATTCTTTAACCGCAGCTTGGTCGGAATGATGGGATTTGGACTTTCAGGTTTCGGAGCCGCCTGTATCGCTTTCTTATGGCCACAAGGGGTCAGTGGATTTGGATCAAAGATCAAGGTTGGAAACATTGTTGAGATTCTTGCTGAAATTGATGCAAACAATGGCTTCCTATACAAACCAGAAGGAAGAATGTGGATCACTGCTTATCCAAACAATGCAGTTGAAAAAGCACGAAACACTTATTCTTCAGCTGAATTAAACGGTATGACTGCAGGAGTTGACCAAGGATTTGAAGCTGGCGTTGTAGCGCTCTATCAGAAATGCCCTCATCTTGGTTGCAGAGTACCGAACTGCGTTTCTTCACAATGGTTTGAATGCCCTTGTCACGGATCTCAATACAACCAAGTTGGAGAGAAACGAGGAGGCCCAGCGCCAAGAGGTATGGACAGGTTCGGAGTTTCAGTCGCTAACGGCGTCTTAACAGTTAACACTGGAATGATTGTCCAAGGTCCACCAATTGGAGTGAATACAACTGGTCAAGAAGCTGAGGGCCCTAACTGCATAGGTCAGGCATCTGACCACTGATTTGTTTTAAGGAGAAGTTTTAAACCAAATGTCCGAAATGATTTTCGCTGCTAGCACACAGAGAACAATAGGTGTAGTTATTGCTTCTGTTGTGGCGGTCGGGTTTTTGGTATATCTCCTGTTCAACTTCCGAATTGGGAAACGAGAAATCGGTTCAGAAATAGAAGTAGCTGCAAATCGCAAACCACATTCAGACGATGATGAGTTAGAAACAAAGAAACTTGACTCTCACCTCGGATGGTCCCTTGTTACATTGGCGGCTATTTCTATAATTCTTCCTTTGTACTGGCTAATGGAACCAGCTCGTCAAGAAAATGCTGATTATGGCTGGGTTAAACGTTTTGAAGGCCGCGGAGCAGCAGAATATGAAGAAGCCTGTGCTGGATGCCACGGACCCGGTGGCGTCGGCGGGGTAACTTCCTTTACTCTCACAGACAGTGAAGGAGGCTTTGTTGCTCAAGTTGATTGGAAAGCACCAGCACTAACTACCGTACTCTCAAGATTTGATGAGTCAGAGGTAACACACATACTTAATTATGGGCGTGGAGGCAGCCCTATGCCCGCTTGGGGACTCCCTGGTGGTGGGCCTTTAACAGAACAACAAATTCATCAATTAGTTGTCTATCTACGTTCAATACAGCTGGATCAAGAAGAAGTAATTAATGAAATCAATTCAGGATTAACAACAGGGGCACGACTTTTAGTTCGAGATGCCAATCCAGAATTCTCAGATGAACAGATAGACGCAGCAGTAGAAGCATGGTTAGCAGAAGCATCCGATCCGACTAGTGAAAATTATTTAACCTATGGAGAACTGCTATTTAATAACTCTGCAGCTCAAGGAGCAAATAGTTGCGCTCGATGTCATACACCAGGATTTTCTTACGGGGCCGTAGACGCTGAAAGCACCGAAGAGTTATTAGTTGAATGGCCCAAACTAGTTGAAAGCGGCGTTCTCAATGGATGGGAGCCAGGTAAGGGTGCTGTTGGACCCAGTCTTTATGGTGTGACTTCTCATTTCCCAACCCCTGGAGATCAAGAGAGCTTCATTCATAGTGGTTCTGAAGTAGGCATAAGTTATGGAAACGCTCGCAGTGGAACAGGCGGCATGCCAGGTTTCGGCGGTCGTGTTGATGATGATCTCACAGATCGGGAAACTGGAGCTTCAATTACCTACAGCCAGATCTACACCCCTGAACAAATAGCCGCTATCGTCGCATATGAGAGGAGCCTAAGGTGAGCGAACTTATCACATTGGCTGGAATCGCCTGGGACCCTCAAATTCGGGGTATTTTGACCGTGGCTACAGGAGCCGTGGTACTCATGGGCTCAGTTTGGCTTATCGTTTCTACAAATTCTGGAACACGCCTCGGTACTTTGATCTCAGTAGCAGGGTTCTTTGGTTGGATGACGATCCTTGCAGTAACTTGGTGGATATATGGAACCGGCTGGAGAGGCGAGAGTCCATCATGGCAAGTAATTGATATCAATGTTGGTGACTTACAACTAAGCGGATTACCAGAAGCTCGTCTATTGCCTAATCCAGATGAACTAGCAACCGGATATCAGCTAGTTATAAGTTCAGGTAATCCGCGTGCTGAAGCAGAATACAATACGCTTCCAAGCGCGGCAGATAACCCAGATTTATCTGAAGAAGACCTTGCAACACTCCAAGAGTCAGTTCAGTTGCGAAATGAGATTGTGACTCGTTCAGAATTAGCAGCAGTTGCACCTGAAGTAACCAGGAATGCCGGCTTCGACGATCTAAACGGTTGGAAACTGTTACCAACTACACTCGCCGGTGATGCTCAAGCTCAAGCAGTAGCTGATGTGTTAGAACACCCTTCACTTAATTTCACATCAAGTGCAGATTTCAAACTACTTGATGCATATACACGCGGGGGTAAGGATTCACTGAAAGAAAATCCAAACCGAATAGATCGTATAGTGCACTGGATCAAGAGTTCAGCTCAAATTACACATCCAACTCGATACAGCATAATTCAGTTACAAGAAGTCGTTCCCCAAGAAGTGGCCCCCGGAGAAACTCCTCCACGGCCAGTAGCTGATGAAAATAAACCTGTGATCTCAGTGATTATGATCCGAGATCTTGGAACCGTAAGACTTAGACCTGCTCTAGTCACCATTGGATCTCTATTCATATTTTTAGCGCTTTGTTATTGGCTTCACGTTCGGGATAAAGAAGTCATGGCCCGACGTGAGGAGTTTGAAAAAACGGGGAATTAGATAGTGACTACTTTCGTTACTGTCTTCGGGTTTAGGAGTTGAAATGCTCGGCCAATATCTTCCAATCCTCGCTTTAGGAGTACTCGCATTCCTATTTGCTGCTTTAAGTTTTGTAGCGACAAAATTGTTAGCGCCTCGGAACCCAAATGACAAAAAACTCGCTCCCTATGAATGCGGCATAGTCCCAACAAAAAACAATCCAGAACGGTTTCCGGTTCGCTTCTTCCTAGTTGCGATGATTTTCATTGTTTTTGATATTGAAATCATTTTCTTTTACCCATGGGCATTAGCACATCGGGAGCTCGGACTTTCAGGTTTTGTGGCTGTAATTATTTTCTCTGTAGCCGTATTTGAGTCATTTTTATATCTGATCGGTAATGGTGCTCTTGAATGGGGACCTATTCGAAGAAGTCGAAACAATTCTGGCCAAATCTCAACAGACCGGACAACTCAATCTACGGTCATCCGAATACAGGACACCGGTGTACGTCAAGTAGGGCTGGAAGGGCGACCCGAAGAAGATACAGGAGTGGCAATCTGATGGCACGTATTCCATTACTTGGCGACACGAGCCATATCGCAGCGGAAGGTTTAGAGGGGTTAGAACATAATTTTGTTACAGCCCGGATTGAAGATTTGGTCAAATGGTCGCGGGCGAGAAGTTGTTGGCCTGCAACATTTGGTCTTGCGTGCTGCGCTATTGAAATGATGGCAACGGGAGCAGCACATTATGATCTCGCGCGATATGGGATGGAAGTCTTTCGAGCCTCCCCCCGACAAGCAGACCTTATGATCGTGGCAGGCCGAGTTTCACAAAAAATGGCTCCAATACTTCGCCAAATATATGACCAGATGATGGAGCCAAAATGGGTTATTTCAATGGGAGTTTGCGCCTCAAGTGGTGGGATGTTCAATAACTACGCCATTGTTCAAGGAGTAGATCAAATAGTACCTGTGGATGTCTATGCTCCCGGGTGTCCTCCTGGGCCAGAAACACTCATGCACGCAATCCTCACACTGCACGACAACATTCAAAGCGGTGAACTTACACGTCGCAGAGAGATAAACCAAGGAGGCGCCGCAATTGATTTAGATCCTCCTCAAGTTATCAATGAAGCACCCGTTGAGATAGTAGAGAAATCAACATCATGACGGAAGAAGAAACAGTTGAGGAAACTGAAGACTTAATTCAAGAGTACTCCGGGCCTACATCCTATGGAGTCCCTGTTACAGAGTCACATGGACAGACAGTTCTCCATTTAATGCCACATGAGCTATTAGAAACAGTGACTTTATTAAAAGAAGAGGGCTTTTGTATGGCAATTGATGTCACTGCTGTTGATTATTTAACGCATCCTGGTCGAAAAGACTTACCGGATTGCATAAAACCAGAACGGTTTGAAGTGGTTATTTCTCTCATAAATCACAGTCAAGGAACCAGAATTCGACTTCGAGTACAAGCTGGCACTGATGACCCAACTGTCCCGTCTCTATTTGACTTATTCCCAGGAACAGAGGCAATGGAAAGAGAAGTGTGGGACTTATTCGGAGTGAAATTTGATGGGCATCCTGACCATTCTCGAATTCTTCTCCCAGATAGTTGGGAAGGACATCCACTACGAAAAGATCATGATGTAGGGCAAATTCCAGTTCAATTCTCTTCAGAAGTGGGGAGGCTCTAATGACAGACAGTAAAGAACTACTTCTTGGAGAGCCAGAAAGAGTTTTTAGAAGAGATGAGAGTCCAGTTCTCCGCCTCAACGAGGAAGAGGCAAATGCGCTTGTAGGCGATCCGGAAGCCTTTGATGACGACCACAGAATGATTCTAAATATGGGTCCATCTCATCCTTCTACCCATGGAGTGCTTCGCCTCATGTTAGAGATGGAAGGAGAAACCATTCTCCGATCAAAGCCAGTAATCGGTTACTTACATACTGGGATGGAGAAAACGGCCGAAGGACTAAGTTACCTACAGGGAGCTACCAACGTTACGCGGATGGACTATGCCGCTCCACTTTTTTCAGAATTAGCTTTTTCGTTAGCAACCGAAAAACTATTAGGTCTTGAAATCCCTCCTAGAGCGACATGGATCCGCATGCTGATGTGTGAACTCAATAGAGTCTCTTCTCATTTGCTATTTCAAGCAACAAATGGGATGGATTTAGGCGCTGTTTCGATGATGATTTACGGATGGAGAGAGCGCGAAGAAGTTCTTCGTTTCTTTGAAAAAGTAACTGGTCTAAGAATGAACCATAACTACATCCGACCAGGCGGGGTAGCAGCAGACCTCCCCGAAGGTTGGGAAGAAGACGTAAAGAATTTACTTGAAATAATTCCCCCGAGATTGGAAGAGTATGACGTCTTGCAGACTGGCCAACCTATTTTCCGTGAGCGATTACAAGGGGTGGGGGTACTGAACCCTGCTGAAGCCCTCGCACTATCAGCAACTGGGCCAATTTTACGATCCACCGGTTACGCATGGGACTTACGACGCCATGCCCCATACCTAGCTTATGATCAAGTTGATTTTGATGTAGTAGTTGGAACATATGGGGATTGTTTTGACCGCTTTGCTATCCGCCTAAATGAGATTCGTGAATCACTAAAAATAATTGAACAGATTCTAGATCGCATGCCCGACGGCGATTATCGAATTCAGAATAAAAAAGTCACACCACCACCAAGAGCAAGAATCGATGAGTCAATGGAAGCGTTGATCCATCATTTCAAGATTTTCACCGAAGGCTTTCATGTCCCGGAAGGCGAAGCCTATGTAGCAGTAGAGAGCCCAAGAGGGGAGCTTGGCTGCTACATCGTTTCTGATGGGGGCCCTAATCCCTACAGAATGCATATACGTGGACCAAGTTTCGTGAATCTCCAAACCCTCCCTCATCTCATGGAAGGTGGCTTAATAGCAGACGGAGTAGCAGTCATTTCCTCAGTTGACCCAATCATGGGAGAGGTTGACCGGTAATGTCTTACTTCACTGAAGAGAACCTTCGCCGAGCGCACGAAACTATCGGAAAATATCCTCGTCCAAAGTCAGCAGTGATTCCATTACTGCACTTAGCTCAAGAACAAAACGGCTGGATCACTAACGAAGCAATGACCCAGATTGCCGAACTAACAGGGGTCACCTCTGCCGAAGTTTTAGGGACAGGCAGCTTCTATGAAATGTTTAAATTCCACCCAGTAGGAAAATATTTAATAAATATATGTACGAATATTTCTTGCCAACTGCTAGGAGCCGAAGAACTTCTACACCACGCAGAATCATCCCTTGGAATATCAGATGGTGAGACAACAGAAGACGGTTTGTTCACACTTGAAGATGTTGAATGTATTGCAGCCTGCACAGAAGCACCATGTTTCACTGTAAATTATCGGTATTTTCATCGAGCTAATGAACATGTACTCGATGAGGTGGTGGCTGACTTACGCTCTGGCCGAAGCCCTTTAGGTAAGGGAAACCAAGGTGACAGTGGGGAAATCCCGCCTCATGGAACTCTGTCCCGAATTCAACAACACATCCCATCAGATCGTAAAGCAGGGATAGTTCCGCCAGAAGAATCAAAGAATGAACCACAGTGGATGAATCAAAGCCCAGGAGAAATTCAATCATGAATACTTCAGCTCCTGCCTTTGCCGCCGGCTATATAAATAATGACGGTCCGAAACTCATTACTGAGAGATTCAAATTTGAGGACTCATTCACGATAGAAAGATTTTTGGATACAGGCGGGTATAACGGGCTTCGTAAAGCTCTTGAAAGAAAACCTTCAGAAGTTCACGAAGAAGTACGTGATGCCGTTTTACTTGGTCGCGGCGGCGCTGGATTCCCTGCCGGAGTGAAATGGGGATTCTGCCCCGAAGGAGTCTGGCCAAGATATCTCGTAGTTAATGGAGATGAAAGCGAACCTGGGACTTATAAAGATCGCCTCCTTATGGAAAGAGATCCACACCAATTAATTGAAGGGTGTCTTATCACTTGTTATGCCCTAGGTCTTTCTCAATGTTTCCTCTATGTGCGAGGAGAAATGGCTTTAGCTCAAGAACGTATAGCGGCAGCACTTAATGAAGCCTATGAAGCGGGATACGTTGGGCGTGAGATCTTAGGAACACAATTCTCGGTTGACATTATTCTTCATTGGGGTGCTGGTGCTTACATTGTCGGAGAAGAAACAGCACTCATTGAAAGCCTTGAAGGCAACAGAGGCATGCCGCGACTTAAACCCCCATATTTTCCAGCCGCAATTGGCCTTTACGGTCAGCCAACAATCGTAAACAACGTAGAAACCTTGTCAAATGTTCCTTGGATAATCGACAACGGCGCTTCTGCCTACAAAGAAATGGGATCAGAAACATCTCCAGGTACACGATTATTTGCTATATCCGGACATGTAAATAGACCAGGTGTATACGAAGTTGAACAAGGCGTTACAACATTTCGCGATTTGTTTTATGGAGAAAATTTCTGTCAGGGCATTAGAGACGGAAACCAACTTAAGATGTTCATACCTGGTGGCGGATCCGCCCCTTGGTTCTTTGAAGAACATCTTGATCTGCCTCTAGAAGCTCGACCGGTAGGAGAAGCTGGATCAATGCTCGGCTCTGGGGCGATCGTAGTTATGGACGAAACAACCGACGCTGTTCAAGCCTGTTTAAGAGTGGTTCGGTTTTTCGCTAGAGAGTCCTGCGGGAAATGCTCACCATGCCGAGAAGGGACTACATGGGAAGAAAAAATCTTGCGTCGAATATATGAAGGGAAAGGCAGACCATCAGACATCGAACTTCTTCTCGATATAGGAGACAACATAAGTCCTGGTCCTTATCCGGTAGCGTCTTTTAGCGATCAGGGACTTGAAGCAGTCCCGTTCCCACCAAGCCAAACCACGATTTGTCCTTTAGGGCCATCATCAGTTGCCCCAATTGTTTCGGCAATACGCCGTTTTAGAGATGAATTTGAAAGCCGAATAACGCTTCGTGAGAGCATCCCAGTTGCCGCCGCCCCAGCCTCAGCAGAGGGGGGGACCAATGAGTGACGAAACAATGAATGAAATTGAAATAGTCCTCAATGGGAAGAAAGTAATTGCAAACCCCGGGGAGCTTTTAATTGATGCTGCTGAGCGAATGGGTACCGAAATACCAAGATTCTGCCATCATTCTCGCCTTAAGCCGGTAGGGATGTGCCGAATGTGTCTAGTAGAAGTTGACACTGGAAGAGGGCCAAGTTTGCAACCTTCTTGCATGTTGACTTGTCAACCAGGCATGACCGTTGAAACTGAATCAGAAAAAACTGTCAAAGCACAAGATGGTGTCTTAGAATTTCTTCTCATAAATCACCCTCTTGACTGTCCAATTTGTGACAAAGGTGGAGAATGCCCACTACAGGACCAAACACTTGCCTATGGACCAGGTGAAAGTCGATACATCGAACCAAAACGTAATTTTGAAAAACCGATACCAATAAATGAAAATGTTTACTTAGACCGAGAAAGATGCATTCTTTGCGACCGATGTACTCGATTCGCGGACGAAGTAGCTGGAGACAAACTAATACATTTCCAAGGGCGAGGTGCCCAAACCGAAGTAAACACTTTTCCAGATGAGCCATTCAGTTCTTATTTCAGTGGGAATACCGTACAGATATGTCCGGTAGGCGCACTTACAGCTAAACCGTACCGTTTCAAAGCAAGACCATGGGATCTTGAGGAAGCAGAGTCAACCAGCATGTTCGACTCAGTTGGAAGCCGTATTTCTATACAAGCTTCTAGAAATCAAGTTTTACGTCTTCAAGGAGTGGACTCAGATTCAGTGAATTGGGGATGGCTTTCCGATAAAGAACGGTTCATTTTTGAAGCCTTTAGTAATCCCGATCGCTTAAACACTCCACTAATGACAAAAGACAAGGATAAAAATTCCCAGTTAGAAAAAGCCTCTTGGCCAGAGGCGCTAAAAGCGGCTGCTCAACTCCTAAGTGAAACCTCACCAGATCGAATAGCCGTCATTGGAGGCTCACGTTTAACCAATGAATCACAATATGCATGGACAAAAGTAGCTAAAGGAATCTTAGGAACAGATCATGTAGATGCACAGATCGGAGATGGTCTCCCAGCAGAGTTTTTATTAGGGCTACCTCGTGCAACAATCAACCAAGCCTGCCAGCCGGGAGGGACAATAGTGCTTTTAGGCCCTGACCTAAAAGAGGAACTTGGTTCGCTCTATTTACGTATTCGTCATGCCGTAGTACATGACGGAGCGACTCTTATTGAGTTAACACCTACTTCAACTGGATTAACCCCATATGCCACCCATAGCTTGCGCATTCGACCAGGAGAAACACTGGAAGTAATACAAGCAATGTTTGAAGATGGCGGCGTGGCCCCAATTGGAGGGATTAATCCCGACGAAGCAAAGATTGTTGGAGCGTTATTACAAAACACAGAGGACATAACTGTACTGCTTGGACGGTCTTCATTAGCCGAAGCAGAAGGACCAGTTATAGATGCCGCTTTAGCTCTATATGACCGTCTAGCAGATGTGAAATTTCTCTCTCTATTACGACGTGGAAACATCCATGGAGCTTTTGATATGGGTATGGCCCCGAATCTATTACCTGGGCGAGTGACAATAACAGCTAATCAAAAAGCAATTGATGAAGTATGGCCAACAACGCCTACACATAAAGGAAATACGACCTTTGAAACTCTAAAAGCAGCTGAAAAAGGGGAAATAGACGTCCTGTTACTTTTGGGAGCAGATTTACTTGGAGATTTTCCTGACAAAGAACTCGCGCAAAAAGCTATTGATAATACAAAAAAAGTTATTGCGATTGATTTATTCCCAAACAAAACTAATCAGAGAGCTGACATAGTATTTCCGGCCGCGGGCCCGACAGAAATAGATGGGACTTTTACCAACTTAGAAGGACGTATCAGCGTAGTTTCAAGAAAAGTAACACCTCCTGGTACGGCGCGACCAGACTGGATGATTGCAGTAGACCTAGCGCACTACTTAAATAAAGATCTTGGCTTCAACTCAGTTGAAGAGATTTGGGCAGAAATTGAAAAAATTTCTTCTATACATAACGGCATCATTGAAGCACTTTCTGACAATGCCCGCGAAGGTGTATTGGTTGAAGGTGAACTTGAATTATTGCGACCAGAAAAAACCAAAGTTCAAAGTCATGATGCTTATTCGTTTCGTTTAATCGTCACAAGATCAATGTATGACCAAGGGGTATTTAACGCCCATAGTCAGTCGTTGAAAGGTTTAACCCCAGATTCTTTTCTTGGGTTTGAGCCAACTGATTTTGCAGCCCTTGGAGTTGAAAAAGGTCAAGAAGTAGAAGTTTTAGGACCAAAAGGATCAGTAACTTTACCTGCTAGACCAGACTCAAAAGTAGCAAAAGGAACTGTCCATATTGGTTTCAATCATGCAGGTTTTGATGCATCAGAACTTATCGACGCATCTATGCCGGTAACTGATTTAACGGTGGTTTCAAAATGATGATTCTTGGGGCCGATCCGTTACTGAGTGGAAATGTAGACCTCACTGCAGTGCTTATCGTTTTGATGAAAGTTGGGATTGCATTTGCTTTCTTACTTGTAGCGGTCATGTTGATGATTTGGTTTGAAAGAAAATTAATAAGCGACATGCAAAATCGAATCGGACCCTCAGTAGCTGGACCGTGGGGAATACTTCAAACACTTGCCGATGGAATCAAGTTATTTTTTAAAGAAGATCTCATACCGAATCGCTCAGATCGGTTTGTGTTCAAACTTGCTCCCTATTTATCACTTGTACCAGCATTTCTAGTCTTCGCAATTGTTCCAATCGGCGGAGATTTCCGTGATGGAAAAGAGGGAATCGTTACTTGGTTCGGTCGTGAAACATTAGTTCAAGTTGCTGATCCACCAATAGGTATTCTTTTTTTCCTGGCAATGTCTTCAATTGCTGTTTATGGTGTCATGCTCGCAGGGTGGTCTTCAGGGTCAAAGTACCCGCTGCTTGGAGCTGTTCGTTCTTCTGCTCAAATGATTAGTTACGAAGCAGCGCTTGGGCTTTCAATCGCCACAGTGTTTTTAATGAGTGGGACCTTGTCAACAAATGGAATTGTTGCAGATCAATCAACGTGGAATTGGAACCTAGTAACAACTGGGGTGGTTCCATTTATAATTTTTGTTATTGCTGGAACGGCTGAGCTCAATCGGCCCCCCTTTGACTTAGTTGAAGCTGAACAGGAATTAGTTGGAGGATTCCATACCGAATACAGTGCGCTGCGTTTCGCTCTTTTCTTCCTCGCTGAATTCATGAATGTCATAACTATGTCCGCCATAGCAGTAACCCTTTTCTTAGGAGGACCAAATGGTCCGATATTGATTGAAAGTGTTTCATGGATTTGGCCACCATTTTGGTTCTTCTTAAAAGTGGGCATGTTTCTCTTCGTCTTTGTCTGGCTTCGAGCTACCCTCCCAAGACTCCGATATGACCAACTCATGGACCTTGGTTGGAAAGTACTCATCCCGGCATCTCTAGGATGGTTCCTATTAATTGCAGCCCTAAATATTGCAAATGACCGACAATGGCAATCTTGGATTGTCATCATGGTGGGTTTACTAGGCATGTCTGTTGGTGCCTTAGCTTTAATGGCATCTATTCGCAAAGCAAAGAGTCAAAGAGCTTCTCAAGAGTTTGAGGAGGCGACTTAATGGGATATTTACAAGGGTTTGCTGTTACTTTCCGAAAATTATGGGAAAAAAGGGTGACGGTTCCTTATCCGGAAAATAAACGTGTCAAACCCGCGCGACTTCATGGACGTCACGTACTAAATCGCTATGAGGATGGAATGGAAAAATGTATCGGATGCGAACTCTGCGCAGGAGTGTGTCCTGCGAACTGCATCTATGTTCGTGGCGCAGACAATCCCGAAGACAACCCAGTTTCACCTGGTGAAAGATATGGATTTATATATGAAATCAATTATCTCAGATGTATTCATTGCGACTTGTGCGTTGAAGCTTGCCCAACACAAGCAATCACTGAGACAAAACTTTTTGAATTCTCTTTCACTAACCGCGAAGACGCTGTTTATACCAAAGATGAATTAGTTGTTGATGAGACAACGGGACTGCCTCAGCATCTTCCCTGGGAAGATTGGCGACCTGGAGAAGATTTACAAACTTCAGCATGGATGAGAGCAACTTCTCCGAATGGTTCCAGCGAATATGTCGGAAAAGTCGCTTGGGATAGTGAACTCGGCTATGGAATACGAGCCCCTGAAGATAACAAGATTGAAGACGGTGAATGATGGAAGTCACAGTTTTCATTATCTGCAGCGTCATCGTCCTTTCAGGAGCGCTTGGTGTTTTAATAGCACGAAATCCGGTTCATGCAGCTCTCTTTCTTGTAGAGACATTATTTGGGATAGCTGTTCTCTTCATAATGTTGGACGCAACTTTCTTAGCAGCAGTTCAAGTTGTGGTATATGCAGGAGCTATCGTCATCCTCTTTCTTTTCGTCATCATGCTCCTCGGTGTTGACAAAGCCGAAGACCTCGGAATTGAACCGATTTCTGGCCAACGACCGTTGACAATAATCATTGGAACATCAATCCTTGGTTTAGTACTCACAACCCTCTTGATTTCTGTCAATGGACCTACTGGTACTTTGGCACCGGCACCGGAACCAACGACGAATACAAAAAACCTTGGTGAAACGTTATTCACCGATCACTTATTTGCAGTTGAACTTACTGCGCTTTTACTCACAGTTGCTGTTGTTGGAGCAGTTTCTCTAGCGCGGCGAATAAAAGGACCTCTTCAACCTTTACCGATCGTTGAAGCGGTTAGTGATGAAGAGATCGAAGTTCAAGAAACTAAGGATGTGGAGTAATGGAAGTCACCACAACCTGGTATCTCGTTCTTGCAGCAGCGCTCTTTACGACTGGAACAGTAGGTGTTCTAATAAGACGAAACCCACTTGTTCTATTTATGTGTGTTGAGCTAATGCTAAATGCAGTCACACTCACGTTTGTCGCTTTCGGATCAGCTCTTGGAGGCTTAAGCGGCCAAATGGCAGTTTTCTTTGCTCTCGTTGTAGCTGCTGCTGAAGTGGTGATTGGGTTAGCAATTATTGTGGCTATAGCGCGTAGGCATCCAACTACAGCTATTGATGATTTTTCAACACTGAGGGGTTAATGAATGTCTGATCTAGCTTGGCTAATTCCCATACTTCCTCTGTTCGGTTCGTTGATTTTGTTGTTATCAGGTCGCCGTATAGGGGAGCCTAGATCAGGATGGATTGCGACTTCTTACGTTCTAGCTTCCTTTGTTCTGACATTTATTGTCTATCTTGATGTCCTATCTCACGATGAGCATCATCGCCGCTTTACTTCAACTTTATTTACATGGATTCCTGCTGGAGACTTTTCTGTAGACATAGGTTTTCTTGTTGACCCTCTATCTCTAACAATGTGCTTATTTATAACTGGAGTCGGGACATTAATACATCTTTATTCCATCGGATATATGCATGGAGATCCTGACTTCA
>Ga0208127_1000027_pt1 | contig 66340 bp, 52 predicted proteins | sample ETNtaG_6_FD_185751 | JGI IMG/M metagenome (GOLD analysis project Ga0208127, IMG submission 185751) | Marine microbial and viral communities from oxygen minimum zone, Eastern Pacific Ocean - ETNP201306SV45 (SPAdes) (version 2) | ecosystem: Environmental > Aquatic > Marine > Oceanic ... | reverse complement strand
ACTCAAAGGTAAGGATCCAGCCTTGGTGATTGAACCGCTCAACGGATACCGCTTGAAAGAAAAACAGCCTGAAAACCTAGGAAATTTTACCGTGCCCATTGGCATTGCAGAACAGCTACGCACTGGAAATGACATTACTATAGTTTCCTATGGGTCTACCCTAAGACTTGTTGAAGAAGCTGCCGATACCTTGGCGCAAATGGGAATAAATTCAGATGTAATTGATGTACAGTCATTGATTCCATTTGATACCACAAATATCATTGGCGCAAGTGTAGAAAAGACAAACCGACTGTTAATTGTTGATGAAGATGTCCCAGGCGGCGGAACAGCTTATATTCTAAGTCAGTTATTGGAAAAACAACATATTTACCCCCATTTGGATAGTCAACCTAGCCTGCTGACTGCCAAAGAACATCGGCCAGCCTATGGTACCGATGGTGATTATTTTTCAAAACCGTCAAAAGAAGATATCATAGAGGCAGCTTATGCCATCATGCACGAGGCTAAACCAATGGATTTTCCACCGCTTTAAGCAATATGACTTAACAGCTCTTGGAGCACCTCTCCTTCAGGAGTAGGAACCGCATCAACGCCCTTTACGGCCAAATCAGCTTTTTTAATGCTTCCTAAAATAGGCACAATTGATTTTAAGGGATAACGCCTTACGGCCTGCTCAATTTCACGTACAAAAAATGGATGTATACCCAAGGCTTTAGCAACCGCATCGGGGTTTTTGGAGGGCAAGCCATGGTAGGTAAGCAATTGAACAAAGTAGTTGTGCAAACTCCTAATAGTACCCAACAAGGGATGTTGCCGTGGATGACGTCCAAAGAAATGTGCAATCTTATAAGCTTTGGCCGTATGACCATTGCCCAGGGCTTTGCGTAACTCAAAGTTGTTGTATTCTTTACTTATGCCTACGTGCTGCTCCACATGATCTGCATTAATAGACTCCCCTTGCGCAACAATCAAGCAGAGTTTGTTGATTTGATTGTGGAGTGTACCCAAATCTGCACCCACACTTTCGGCTAAGACTGCAGCAGCCTTAAAGTCAATCTTGCGTTGTTGTTCACGTACACGCTGCTCAATCCAAGCAGGTAGTTTGTCATCGTAGAGTTTTTTAGTTTCAACAACAATTCCATTTTTGGCAATGGACTTATAGAGCTTTTTTCGTTTGTCTAATTTTTTATTTTTATAACAAATAACCAAAATCGTGGTGGTTTGCGGTTGTGCCGCATAGGCTTCCAGTTTTTCAATGCTACGGCTGAGTTCATGGGCTTCGCGCACCACAACCAACTGGTGGTCTGACATCATAGGAAAACGCTTACAAACCGATACGATATCTTCAATACTGGTGTCTTTACCATACAGTATGGTTTGGTTAAAATCACGCTGTTCCTCGGGCAATACAGTTTCAATAAGTAACTGACTCAATTGGTCAATAAAAAAAGGCTCATCTCCCATCAAAAAGTAGATGGGTGTAAAATTTCGATCTAAAATAGCACGCTTAGTGCTTGCGAATGCATCCAATTGAAAAATAATTTAGCACTTTTGTGGTCATGCAAGCCTTAGCATTCCCGACTTTTAGCTTTACTACCAAAAGTAGCGAAAAGAAACGCTTTATATTGGATCCGATCCGAAAAAAGTTTGTGTTGCTTACGCCAGAAGAATGGGTACGCCAACACGTCATTCAGGATTTGATGGAAAAGGGCATCAGCAAGACACGCTTAAGCATTGAAAAACAATTTGAGGTGATGGGGAAACAAAAACGTTTTGATGTGGTTGTCGCAGGTGCCAATGCGTCTATTGCACTATTGGTAGAGTGTAAAGCGCCAGAAATACCCATAACGCAGTCAACCTTTGACCAAATTGCCCGTTATCAGCTAGCACTAAACGCCAACTACCTGATGTTGACCAACGGATTACAGCATATTTATTGCCAGATAGACTATGAGCAACAGGCCTATCACTTTATGCCAGACTTCCCCATAAAAGGACTTGCCTTATGACCATAGCCATTGCCATATTGAATTACAATGGTGCGGAATTGCTAGAACAGTTTTTACCCTCTATATTGGCGCACAGCGCAAATGCCAAAGTATATGTTATTGACAACGGGTCAACAGACGGTTCATTGGCAGTAGTTGGAGCAACATTTCCGATGGTTACAACCATTGCATTGGATGGAAACGCTGGCTATGCAGGTGGCTACAATAAAGGATTACAACAAATTGACGCCGATGTGGTTTGTTTGTTGAATTCAGATATTGAGGTAACACCTAATTGGCTGCTGCCGATAAAGGATTTTTTAAAGGCTCACCCTGAAGTAGCTGTGGTACAACCCAAAATCAAGGATTTGGCTAAGCCAGACCATTTTGAGTACGCGGGTGCTGCAGGGGGTTATTTGGACATCATGGGACTCCCCTATTGCCGTGGTCGCGTGGGAAGCAAATGCGAAAAAGACAACGGACAATACGACAACAATATGCAAATTACATGGGCTGGCGGAGCTTGTTTGGTGATACGGAAATCGGTCTTTGACGCCTTGAATGGTTTTGACACTTCCTTTTTTATGCATTTTGAAGAAATTGATTTGTGCCTACGTGCACAAGCCAAGGGTCATCAGATTTGGGTAGTGGGTAAGAGTGAAGTATATCATAAGGGCGCTGCCAGTCTTTCTAAAGAAAACCCAAGGAAATTATACTACAACATACGCAACTCGCTGCTAACATATACCAAAACACTACCGCTCATACCCTTGTTATGGATCTATGTAGCGCGTGGGGCATTTGACACCACTCTCGTATTGTTTTTTATGATACAGCTTAAGTTTGACCATGTATATGCCATCATAAGTGCCTACGACGCTTTTTTTGATCGTTTTCACACGGCCTTTAGCCAACGTAAACATCTGTTTAATCCAATCAAGCAGTTTTCAGTATTATTGAGTTTTAAAAAAACATAAAGTTTATGTAGCCTAAAACTCAATTATAGCAAACAAAACCACCCCTTCTTTTAATGGGAGTTAAAACAAAGATTGATCACGATTTACATATATGCTGCTGTAAAGAGAGTAAATAAAACAAAAAGTTACGCCCGGTTCTTAGCTTCTTTGGTAGGTACTCTCCCCTGATTGCCCATGCCGTCCATGTCTAAGACATCCACTGATGCAGCTTGTTCCTTTTTGGCTGCCTTGTGCTGTTTCGAAATGATAGCTATTAAAAAAAAGGTATATACCAGCACAATACCCAATCCGATAAAAAACATAATGCTATTTGTCATCTTTACGTCTTTGTCTGATGGCAATGGCAAATCCCAAAATGGTAATGGGCCAAAGTCCTACGTAAATGCCTTCTAGCTCATTACCCGTAAACCATAGGTATACAGAGTAAACAAAGCTGATAAAAGCCAAAATAATAGGATAATAAGTGTTTAGAAATTTCATGGACGTTAAAATTTTCATACCAATTTAGTTATTTTAAAATAAGTCATGTCCCAACAGCGTATGGCCAAAAAAAAACACCTCTAGTCCAAACTTGTTAAGAAACCAAAGGTGCTTTAAAGATAAAGAGTGTAATTTACTCTGCGTCAGGTGCAACGGCCATCATTACGCCCATGGCATCGCCATAATCACCACCATTGATGATAAGTCCATTATCATCAAAAGTCATATAGTGATAGAACTTAGCTTCAAAGCTCTTGCCCGAAGCTACACTTGTTCCACGCCAAGTGCCGTAAGTACGTACACTTCCGTTGGGAAGGTTAGTTTCTGGATCTACACCTGGTAAAAAGTTTTCTGGTGTATATGTAATACTATCCATGGCAGCATGCCATCCGCCCATATAGTCAAGTACTTGTTCTTTGGTAGTCATAAGCTCCATACCATAAAAAGCTCCTTGGTATTCCACTTCTTCGGCAAACATGCCAGAAATGGTTTCAAGGTCCTCTACTTCAAATGTGGCAAACCACGTTTTTGCGAGTTCAACGTTCTTTTCAAATGATGGATTTGGATTTTGCGTACAAGAAGTAAGCAAAAGTAATGCTGTAAAAATTAAAAGTATGTGTTTCATTGTGCTTTATTTAATTGAGTTTCAATTTACAAAAAAATGAAAGTCAAATAATCTGTATTTTAAATAACATAAATACTTAACAAACATTTAATATCAACTGCTACCCTAGTTTTACTCACAAGCCCCTTCTGTCCATGTCAGCACACCCGCAGCGCTAGCAACACAGTCATTGCCATAGGTTTTGTCATCACAGCCACAAACAGGCATATATTCCTCAGTACAAACAACGTCGGGCGTTGGTTCAGTAAGACAGTCTGCATTAATCACATTAACATCGTCATCTGTACATTTAAACGACAGCATCAAAAATGCAAAACAAAGAAAATAACTTGCTTTTTTCATAAAATTTAAGTTTTTGCCAATATAACAAAATACTAGTGGGCTTGCGTGGTTGGTTTTTGATAAGGTTGAAAAGGTTGCCCAAGCAAGCTACCTACCCTACTGTTTTTATCCTCGTTTGGAAAAACATCTACACCGTAAACGATGCGTTCGGCATCCAAGTTTTTATACGTGCCTAGCAAGCGATCCCAAATCGCAAATATATTACCATAATTACTATCCGTATACGGGAGCACATGGTGGTGGTGCACCTTGTGCATATGCGGCGTTACTAACACATAACTGAGCCATTGATCAAGCCTGGCGGGCAGATTGATGTTGGCATGGTTAAACTGGCTTAAAACCACCGACAGCGATTGATAAAGCATCACCACACCAATGGGCGCACCCAAAATAAAAACAGCCAATAACGTAAAGAAAAAACGAACCAAACTCTCTAGCGGGTGATGGCGGTTGGCCGTTGTGGTATCAACGTGATGATCAGAATGATGTACCAAATGTACCATCCACAGTGGCTTTAACTTGTGTTCGACCAAGTGCGCTAAATAAGCACCGATAAAATCCAACAGCAACACACCCAAAACCACACAGGCCCAAAAAGGCAATGCAACAAGCTGTAATAGTCCAAATGCGTTAGCCTGTGTCCAATCAGCTGTTTGCAACAGCAAAAAGGCTAAAAAGAAGTTTACCAAAACAGAAGTTGCTGTGAAAAAGAAGTTCGGCCAAGCGTGACGCCATTTTTTGTAGCGTAAACTGCGCATAGGCATTAGTCCTTCCAACAACCAAAAAAAAGTAATGCCCCCTACCAATATGATACTGCGGTGAAGTGAGGGAATGGTTTCAAAATATTGGACTAGGCTTTCCATCATTCAAATATATTGATTTTGAGCTACTTGCCTTTCAACATGCGCTGCACAGTTTCAAGCGTGGTCATCAATTTTATCTTGTGTACAGAATCTCTAAACTGCCCTTTTTCGATGCGTGCTTGAAGCACAGCTATAAGTTCAGCTATGGTCTGATTTGGATGAATCATTGCAAAATAATTTTTAACCAAAACTAAAACAATTAAGCTTATGAGTTGATATTAAAGCAAGTTTGTACTTTTACAGAGATTTATAATACATGAGACCGTTTAAATCTGCCATAAAAACAAATAAAGCGAGTTATAAGGAAAACTACGCTGAAATGGAAAAGCTGGTGCTGGAATTGCACCAACAGCTGAAAAACAGCCAAATACAAGGCACAGAAGCTTCCATTGGACGTGCGCGGAAGCGTGGTAAATTTTTGGCTCGTGAGCGCATTGCCTTACTGTTGGATAAAGACAGTCCATTCTTAGAGTTGATGCCATTGGCAGGACTGATGCACGAAGGAGGCTTTGGTCCAGGTGGTACTACGGTGGCTGGAATTGGCTATGTAAACAAGCGACTTTGTTTGGTTAATGCAAACCTAGGCACACGTAAAGGCGGTGCTGTGGACTATGCTACCAGTCTTAAGGTATTGCGCTTGGGTGAAATCGCATTAGAAAATAAACTACCTACCATCAATTTGGTAGAAAGTGGTGGTGCAAATCTTCCTGACCAAGACCGTGTTTTCAACAATTATGGTGCTTCTTTTAGAGAAATGTCTAGACGTTCCAAACTAGGAATTCCAACCATATCAGTTGTTTTTGGAAACGCCACAGCTGGCGGTGCCTATGTACCTGGTATGTCGGACTACACCATCATGCAAAAAGATGCTGCAAAAGTATTTTTAGCAGGGCCTCCCCTAGTGAAGATGGCCACTAACGAAATTGCAAACGACGAAGAACTTGGCGGAGCCAATATGCACAGCCGTATATCGGGTGTAGCAGACTTTTTGGCTGAGGATGAGCAAGATGCCATCAGCATTGCTAGGGACGTGGTCAAAACATTGAAGCCCGCTAAACCATACGCAGCACCACATGCACCAGTTGTACCACCAAGATACAGTGCAGAAGAACTTTTGGGTATCGTACCAGCTAACCTCAAAAGAGCCATAGATATCAGAGAGGTATTGATTCGTATTGTAGATAACTCTGAATTTACCGAATTTAAAACTAACTACGGTGTTACAATGGTATGTTGCTGGGCCAATATCAATGGATATCCCGTAGGTATCATTGCCAACAACGGTGTTATTTTTGCCGAGTCGGCACAGAAAGCCACACAGTTCATTCAACTGGCAAATAAATCGAATACGCCACTATTGTTTATTCATAATACCACTGGTTTTATGGTGGGCAAGCAATACGAACAAAAAGGAATGATTAACAGTGGTGCGCAGTTGATACATGCCGTTTCAGGCAGTACAGTACCGCACATAAGTTTGTTGATTGGCAACTCGTATGGCGCTGGAAATTACGCCATGTGTGGGCGTTCTTTTCAACCTCGATTTTTATTCTCCTACCCCAATGTTCAATCTGGAGTAATGGGCGCGGAGCAATTGTCGGGTGTGATGGAAATTGTCAAACGTCAATCTGCATCATCGCTTAACAAAAAAGTAGATGAAAAAATGCTCAAAAAAGTCAAAGATGCCATGTATCAAGAAGCCAAGCAAAAGGCAAGTGTCTGGCATGCTACTTCAGAGCTTTGGGATGACGGTGTGATAGATCCGCGGGATACACGCAAACACCTAAGCCTGTGTTTGGCTACCGTCTACAACGACAACATTGAAGGCAGTGATGCCTTTGGTGTATTTCGAATGTAGTTTAAGCTAAAGCTTTTTGATACATTTTTTCATATGCAGGTACAATTTGAAGTACATCAAAACGACATGCAGACTCGTAGGCTTGGTGCTTAAATAAGGTCAGCTTTTCTTTATCAGACAATAATGCAATAGCATGTTTGGCCATAGCATCAACATCACCAACAGTTGTTAAATAACCTGTTTGCCCATGAATGTTTACTTCTGGTAGCCCGCCCGTATTGGTTGAAATTACGGGAGTGGCAGCAGCCATTGCTTCCAAGGCAGCAAGTCCAAAGCTTTCGGTTTGTGAGGGCAATAACAATAAATCAGAGTAGCATAAAATCTTACTCACCTCGTTGGTTTTACCATAAAAGACAACATCATCCCAAATGTCCAATTCTCGACAGCGGTTTTCTGCAGATAAGCGGTCTGGCCCATCTCCTACCATCATAAGTTTTGCAGGCATATTCTGTCGAACTTTCGCAAAGGTTTCAATGACATCAAGCACACGTTTTACAGGTCTAAAGTTACTTACATGCGTAAGTATAACCTCGTTTGCAGTAGCAACTGTTGAACGCTCACAATTCACCCTAATATTGTCATAACGTGATATGTTGATAAAGTTAGGTACCACATGAATTTCTTTGTGTACATCAAATAAACTAAAAGTATCACTACGCAAATCTTTTGAAACGGCAGTTACCACATCTGAATTATTAATACTAAAAGTAACAGCAGGTTTATAAAAGGGATGGCTTCCAACTAAGGTAATATCCGACCCGTGAAGTGTGGTTACCAATGGAATGTCTATGCCGTTTTCTTTGAGCATTTGCTTGGCCATATAGGCTGCATAAGCATGTGGAATTGCATAATGAACGTGTAGCAATTCGATTTGATGCAGCTTCACCATCTCTACCAACATACTGGAGAGTGCCAACTCATAGGGCTGGAAATGAAACAGTGGGTAGCGCGGCACGTGTACCTCGTGAAAGTGGATGTTACCCACCAAAGACTGCAAGCGCACCGGCTGTTTATAGCTTACAAAATGTACCTCGTGACCCCTTTCTGCTAAGGAAATTCCCAGTTCGGTAGCCACTACCCCACTACCGCCGTAGGTTGGATAACAAACGATTGCTATTTTCATATTGAAAACATTTTACAACGCAGATTTTTTTTAATTCGCATCAAACAAAAGTATTGGTAATACTTAGAAGCGCAAAACAATCAATCAAAACCTTCAATGGTAACGGGTAATTTACCCAACGCCTTTATTTTTCCAAATAACATTTGCGCTGCAGCATTGACAAAAGACGCTTCTTGTTGGTGTGCTAGCAACAAGCTTGAACATTCACCTAAATTTGAAACCTGACGCAAAACATAAGGTTTTGCAAAAACAACAACGTGTACATCTTTGTATTTTAACAATTCTTTCAATTTCTGAAGTGCTGTTGTTGACAGGTACTGTTTTTTCCAAGGAGTTGTGGTATCTGCATATATACCTACAACCAAAGTTTCGTTTGGGCTGATGTGCTTTGTTGCTTCAAAAGGAGAAAGCTGACGCACTCTCGCGTATTTCCCAAGAACGTTTAAAAAAGTGTTGTCGTTTTGTATTCCTAAAGCAACAAAAGCCAAATTGGCTTTTGGTTTTATGGGGAAAGCCCCGTTTTGGTGTACCAATACAAGACTTTGCTCAGCTATTTGCTGAAGTAAGTAGCGATCAACAGATGTGAAAGGTAAAACTTCATAAAAACCCCTTTTGGATTGCTCCAAGCTAAGTTGGTATTTGGCTGCTAGGATTTTTTTAACCGATAGCGCCAATCGTGCTGGCGTAATTTTACCAGCTATATAATGGGATTTTAAGTTGGAAATGGATTTTGTCAGGTCTTCCGGTATTAGCAATACATCTGCACCTGCCATAAAGGCCTTAAGTGCGGGTTTATCAATGCTGCTGGTAATTCCTTTCATATTGAGTGCATCAGTAAAAATAAGCCCGTTAAAGCCCATTTTATTTTGCAATAAATCATTTAACACAATTGGTGAGGTCGAAACGGGAATAGTGTCATTCCCTGTTAGTGAAGGCACCGCCAAATGACCCACCATAATGCCCTTAAGCTTGTTATCAATCAAATGACGAAATGGCAATAGATCTATGCTGTCCAGTACTTTTTTGCTACGACTGATGAGCGGAAGTACTAGGTGAGAATCTTGTTTTGCTGCACCGTGACCGGGAAAATGTTTGGCCACCGCCCAAACGCCTGCTGCTTGTAAGCCTTGCATAAAAGCACCCCCATGTTTTGCTATTTCATTGGGATCATCACCAAAAGATCGAACACCAATGATTGGGTTTTTGGATTCGCTATTGACATCCAAAACGGGTGCAAATGATATATGTACACCCATGCTGCGCTTACGCTCACCTAATCTTTTACCCAATGCAAAAACCAAATCACTATGCGGTAATGCGCCAAGGGTCATGGCGTATGGATAAGCGGATAAATCTGTCAGGCGCATGGCCATGCCCCACTCTGCATCTGCAGCAATAAGCAAAGGAACTGGAGATTGATTTTGATAGGCACGGGTATCAATAAGCTGTTGTTTACTTGTCCCTTTCGAAAATAAAATCCCGCCAATATGCTGTTTTTGTATCTGGCTGTTGATTGCTATCTTTTTGGAGGCATTCCCATCTGGATAAGCCATGACCATAAAAAGTTGCCCAATTTTTTGATCGAGGGTCATTTGAGCATAAAGGCTATCTACCCATACTTGTTGAGATTGAGCGTGCACCAGTGTTGCCGCAAATAAAATCGTAGACAAAAAACGAAACATACCTTAAAGGTAGGTCAAAAGTAGCGTGCGTGCCAACTTTGATGGGCAGGGACTTCCCATTGCGTCAAAAACTCACCCTTATTTACCACCAAATGATTGAAAACAATGGTGTTTTCTGTCACAGATTTGTTTTTGGCCATTTTCTTAAAATCCATCAGCGGCTTATAGGTTATGTATTCCCCTTGCTTAAAGCTGACATTCATCTTATCCAAAAGCGTAACCTCATAGGTCGATTCAATTTCTTGGATGATTTTGACAGATGCATCAATGGAACAACCCGTGGCTGCTTGTTGGCTTTCATCCAGTGCAATAACAATAAATCTGTTGTATGGTATAGTAACAGCTGCGTTTAGGGATGCGCCATGTGCTGTCCATTGGGTCAGAAAGGCATTTAGTTTTGTGGTGATTTGATCACATTCATCACTGGAAAAAGGGCGACTTGCTGGATATATCCATACACGGGCTTCATCTGACAATATGTCGAAAGGAACTTGCATATTACAGGTCATCTGCTTGTTGGAGAAGTTCTGCAATATCCATCACAGCAATGGACCCTTCCTTTTCCTTATTCTTGACACCATCGGTCATCATGGTATTACAAAAAGGACAACCTGCAGCTATAATATCGGGTTTAGTTTCCAAGGCCTGTTCGGTACGCTCAATGTTGATCTCCTTATCACCTGCTTCTGCATCTTTAAACATTTGTGCCCCACCAGCGCCGCAGCAAAGCCCTTTAGCCTTACAACTTTTCATTTCAATCAACTCACCCTCCAGCTTGGCCAAAACGTCCCTAGGCGCTTCATATTCGTTATTAGCACGTCCCAAATAGCAGGGGTCGTGAAAAGTAATCCGCTTCCCTTTGAATTTACCAGCTTCAACCTTAAGTTTACCTTCGTCTAGCAATTGTTTTAGGAATTGGGTGTGGTGAACTACTTTATATTTACCTCCTAAACTTGGGTACTCATTCTTTAACGTGTTAAAACAATGCGGACAGCTAGTAACTATCTTTTTTACTTCATAGCCATTTAGCACCTCAATATTGGTCATGGCTTGCATTTGAAACAAAAACTCGTTGCCAGCACGCTTGGCAGGGTCTCCCGTACAGCTTTCTTCAGGTCCAAGCACGGCAAATGAAATTTCAGCTTTTATCAATAATTTGACAAAAGCCTTGGTAATTTTCTTCGCACGATCGTCGAAACTTCCAGCACAACCTACCCAAAAAAGCACCTCAGGCTGTTTGCCTTGGGCAGCTAATTCGGCCATGGTTGGTATGTTAGTCGTGTTGTCCATCATCAAAGACCTCAATGGTCACCTCTTTTTCAATTAGATCGGTGAATTTACCGTTATAACGTGTTGCCTTTACCAAGTGATTGTCTACCCAGTGATAGTTTCCCCCGCGAGGCTTGCCCATTAGCAATGAGTGATATTTAAAACCATACTTATTTAACCAGTCTTCAGTTACTTTGCGATGGTTTTCGGTTCTTGAAGTAAAAAAACAGATCATGTGACCTTGGTCATACCACTTATTTAGTGTTTCCAATGCATCGGGATACAACTCCGCTGTAGCCATTCGCTCAGGTTCCTCATTAGGAATATCATCACAGATGGTACCATCAATATCGATTAAGTAATTTTTAACCCCTTCTGGAAGCACTGGACTGATATGTTCACCATCCTCTAGTTTTTCTTGCAACAATTGCTCTACTTCTTCTTTGTTCATGTTCATATATTTATCTCTTCACGCCATGCGATACGGTCTTGTTGATTAAATGGCCAAGGAGCGCCGTTATTTTCTACATTGGACATCATATTGTTTAATGCGGTTGGTGCTGCCGATTGCTCCATAACGAGATACCGACGCATATCTGTGATAATAGACAGTGGGTCAATAGCTATTGGACAGGCTTCTACACAAGCATTACATGAAGTGCAGGCCCACAATTCTTCTCTTGAAATATAATTATCCAAGAGCGTATTTGCGTTGACTTCTTTACCCTTGTTCAGAAACGAACCTACTTCTGTAAGACGATCACGGGTATCCATCATTATTTTTCTGGGGGATAGTTTTTTACCTGTTTGGCTGGCCGGGCATTCAGCCGTACACCTGCCGCATTCGGTACAAGAATAAGCGTTCATCAATTGTACCCAATTTAAATCGACTACATCAGCAGCACCAAAAATGCTGGGTGCAGTATCACTAGTAGGAGCAGCATAGGGATCAGCGTTGGGGTCTAACATCAACTTAACTTCATCTGTAACCGCTTGCATATTTGTAAACTGACCTTTTGGAGTAAGATTTGCAAACCAAGTATTGGGAAATGCTAGAATGATATGCAAGTGTTTTGAATAGTAAAGGTAGTTCAAGAAAAGTAAAATTCCCGCAATATGTAACCACCAAGCAGTACGTTCAATTGCGATGACTTGTGCGATACTCAAACCATCAAAAAGGGGAGTTATCCATTGACTAACTGGAAAGCTGCCAGCTGTCTGGTAATGTGGGTCTTGCGCATTAATCTGCAACCAATAATCAGACGCATTCATGGTCAGGAACAAGCCCATGAGTATAACTTCGGCATAAAGAATAATATCTGCATCCCATTTGGGCCAGCCTTTCATTTCTGCATTCCAAAAACGTTTGATACGTATAACATTTCGTCGGGTCCAAAACAGTATTACACTTACCAATACCAGTGCAGCAAAAACCTCAAAAATACCGATTAAAATATCGTAAAAATTACCCAAAAAAGGCGCGAAAATACGGTGTGTTCCTAAAAAGCCATCAATGACAATTTCTAGTAATTCGATGTTGATTACAATAAAGCCAATATAGACTATAATATGTAGTAGCCCAGATAAAGGCTTTCGAACCATTTTTGACTGACCAAGGGCAATACGTGCCATGTGTAACCATCGTTTTTTGGGCTGATCAAACCTTTTGGCAGCAGTACCTAAGCTGATGTTGCGAATAATACGTCGGATGTTGCGTGTGAACAATCCCACTAAGGAAAAGAAAAGTATTCCAAACAATATATTTGACAAGTAGGCAGCCATGTTTTACTCTGATTTTTTAGGTTTTTCGTACGTCGTATTTTTTTTGCCAAATAGCGAAAAATGAACGTATCTTTTGGGGTTAAGACGCATGTCCTGCAACAGCAGTTGTATTTGTAAGTTGGTTTCGTTCAGGGCGTTTACCAGCGAATCACTTTGTACAAGTTTTCCTAAGGTTCCTTCACCAGCATTTACTTTGGTTGTAATAGCTGTTAGGTTGACAGCAGAATTTTCAAGCATACGAATGCTAGCAGCAAGCGGTGCTTGTTTTAACGAATCAGTTATAGCAGCAGCATTTTCCGAAGCACGGGCTAGTGCATCAAAAGTATTGTAGAGCGCGCCGTCAGAATCGTTTACAGAACTACTAAGTGCATTTGTCAAGGTCGTTAATGCAGCAGTTGTATCATTAAATTGATCGATTGATTGACGCAAGGCTTCTTGACGTTCGATGTCCATAACATTTTTAAATGAAATCAATACAGAGTCTGCATGAACAATCATACTCTCAATTTTTTCTTGAAGTGGAGATAATTTCTCGTTTACCAAATCTGTAAGTCCTGGTGCAACGGAAGTTTGAAGCGTATCGCCATATTCTGCATCAGCAGCGTTGTCAAAAGCAGGTATAATGGCCAAAGCTTTTCCTCCAATCAAACCAGATTCATAGATTTGCGCAATGCTATTTTTGGAAAAAGGAAAATCGTTTTCCACCCTAAAAGTGACAAAAATTTTACCACTGGGAAACATCAACTCGCTATTCTCAACAGAACCTACTTCATAACCATTAATAGTAACAGGTGTCCCATTTAACAATCCCTCTGTGTTGTCATATATGCCGTAGAACAATCGGTCAGAAACAAAAACATCATTGGATTTGAGATAACTAAAGCCAATAAAAAATAAGCTTATCCCAAAAATGAAAAGCAAGGCTGTTTTTATTTCATTAGAAAATTTCAAAATCAAAGTGTTTTTTCAAAAATACACATTATTTGTGGAGCTCAATAGGCTTATTTAGATTTCATTTCATGAGTTATTGACACCTCTTTATCTCCGTCAAATCCCTTTATATATGCGCCTTTATATCCTTTTTTAGTGAGTTTTGATATGGCTCTTTTTGCTGCTTTATAAGAAGAAAATGAACCGTAATAGTATCTATAAAGACTACCTGTTTTGATGCGTGATATGTTTGACAATCCCCTAAAGTTGTATGGTTTTAATGCCCTCTTTTTAGTGCTAGCTGCAATCTGAATTCGGAAAGTAATCACAGATGAATTACTAATTTTTGTTGGACTAATCGTAGTTTCATTTGTATTTGAATCCATCACAAGTCCTGTGAATAAGGTGCCGTCCAGCGAAGATTTATACTCCATAATGGCTCTAGCAATAGCCCTGCTCATTTCCGTTTGTCCACGATTAGAATTTAAGTATGCCCCCTCTCTGGCATTTGTTAGAAAGCCTGTTTCAACCAAAACACTGGGCATATAGGTGTTGCGAAGCACCAAAAAACCAGCTTGTTTTACGGTCCTATTTTTTCGTTTTAAATTTTTAACAAAACTCTGCTGAATATAGTTTGCTGCTTCAATACTTTGGTTGAGATAATCTTCTTGCATCAACACCAAGCTAATGACTGACTCGGGGTTATTTGGATCAAAACCGTCGTATTCTTGTTCATAATTGTCTTCGAGAAATATTACTGCGTTCTCCTTTTGTGAAATACGGAAGTTATCTTGATTACGATGTAGCCCTAAAACAAAAGTACCTGCACCATAGGCGTTTGAATTGTGTGCATCGCAATGAATGGAGACAAACAAATCGGCCTTGGCCTTGTTGGCAACACTAGCCCTTTTACTTAATGGAATGAAACGATCTGATTTACGGGTGTAAACAACCTTAACACCTTTTTCTTTTTCAAGTATGGCACCCGTCTTTAATGCAATATTGAGTACTATTTTTTTTTCGAAGTATTTATTGCCTCTGTTACCAGGATCTTTGCCCCCGTGACCAGCGTCAATTACTACCGTAAATGGTTTGTCATTTTGGGCGTATAATTTGACATTAAAGCTAAAAAAAGTAACAGCAAAAAATAAAGCAATTTTAATGAAACGCATCCTGGATAAAATATGTGTATTTTTGAAGCATTCAATCTGATGCCTTTGTCAAAAGTAATACATTATTCTGGCTCATCATATAAATGGCAAATTTGCTGTCTTATGTTTTTGTTCAGCATGCTTGCTTTTACACAAGAAGCACCCACTAATGAAGCAGTTACTGACAGCACTTTACAAGACAGTGTAATGGCAAAAGAACCTGTACTACTAGATAAAATCAAAAGGCATGCTGATGGTTATATGATTGTTAACCGTAAAGAAAACAAGCTATACATGTATGATGGTGCAGAATTGTATTACCAAGACATTGAATTAAAATCAGGTGTTATTGTACTAGATTACACTACAAATGAAGTTTCTGCTGGGCGCATTAAAGATTCATTGGGTAATTTGATTCAGCCGCCAGCCTTTAAGCAAGGTAGTGATGAGGTGTTTCCAGATTCGATTCGATTCAACTTTGACACCAAAAAAGCCATCATTTGGAATTCAAGAAGTGAACAGCAAGGCATGAACGTCAAAGCGACGACAACCAAAAAACAAAACGACTCGGTCTATTACCTGCGGAACGCCAAGATAACAACAGCTAAAGATGTAGATGACCCAGAATATTATATTCGTGTTAGAACAGCAAAGTTTGTTCCTAAACGTAAAATGATCTCTGGCTTAAGTAATCTGTACATTGCTGATGTGCCTACTCCCTTGTTCTTGCCTTTTGCGTATTTTCCAATGACAGAAAATCGTGCAACAGGATTTTTATTTCCAACCATTGGCGAAAATTTTGATAGGGGTTATTTCCTCCAAAATGGCGGATATTATTTTGTGGTAAACGATAACTTAGATGTAGCTACGCTGGGTGATTACTACACCAATGGTAGTTATGGTTTTAGAATAGAAAGTAATTATAATAAACGCTATCGTTACCGTGGAAATTTTGGCTTTCGATACGAGAATTTAATTAATGGCGAGCGTGGACTTCCAGGCTATGGCAAGTCTACCATTTTCAATCTTAGGTGGTCGCACAGCAAAGACAGTAAATCCAACCCCAATAGCAGGTTTTCTGCATCGGTAAATTTGGGGACCAGTAACTACTTTAGGGAATCTCTGAATCAAATCAACACCACTAATTTTTTAAACAATACGCTAAACTCCTCAGTTTCGTATACAAGGACATTTCCCAAGTATCCATCTGTAAATTTATCTCTATCGGCCACACACAGTCAAAACACGCGTTCGAAGACCGTTAACATGACCTTGCCTTCACTGACAGCCAATATGGAACGTATTTATCCTTTTGCCAAGCGCAATGGCATTAAGAAAGGAATTATCCAAAACATTAATTTCCAATACAGTATGCGTGGAGATAATCGCATCAATACCACGGATGACATTATTTCTGAAAAAGGTTTGTTTTATGGTGCAAAATCAGGTATACAACACAACATACCCATAAATACCAACTTCAAAATAGCTAAACATTTTAATTTCACATTGGGGGGTAATTATAAAGAGGTTTGGACGAATCAAACCATCAAAAAAAACGATTACGACATAATGCTTGACGCTCTTCCTGAACAAGATACCATAACAGGTTTTGACCGATTTGCACAATATAATTTTAGCATGGGAGCAAACACCACATTATACGGTGTTTTCAATTTTAAAGAAGATAAGAAAATTCAAAGTATACGCCACGTTATAAATACAAATGTCAGCTACAGTAATAGCCCAAGTTTTGAAAAGTATTATGATGAATACATTATTGATGCGGATGGCAATACTAGAGATTACAGCCGTTTTGAGGGAGGGCTCTACGGCAGGCCTGGCAATACCAAATCAAGTTCAATAGGTATTACCGTTCGTAATAATTTAGAGGCTAAAGTAAAGGACAGGGATTCTACGAAAACAGAGTTGAAAAAAGTTAAAATACTTAACAATCTTAATTTTAGTACAAGCTATAACATAACAGCTGATTCTCTTCGTTGGAGCCCCATACGAATGAGTACGGTTGTTCCCCTACTTGACAATAAACTCAATATTAATATAGGCGCCACATTTGACCCATATGCCCTCGGAGAAAACAATAAACGCATTAATACATTTAGTGCAGCCAATGGCGGTCCATTATTAAGAATGACAAGCGCAAACATCAACTGGGGATATAATTTTAAAAGCAAGGGCAGTAAAAAAAACGATAGCGATGACAACAACGGAAACATTCCTGGGCTAAATAATAATAGAGCTCTCGACGAGCAAAGGAATTATAATAATCAAGATAAAGAGGATGATGTGGAATCCGATGAGGAAAAAAGTACTGATCTTTATAAAACTAAAATACCTTGGAGTTTAAACCTGAGGCATAGTTTCACATATGCAAACAATTTCACCCAACGTCAAATCAGCAACAACTCCATAATGGCATCGGCAAATGTATCGCTAACACCAAAGTGGAAAGTCAACGTTTCATCGGGATATGACTTCAAAAATAAAGGTGTGACGTTTACAAATTTGGGTATTGACCGAGATCTTGACAGTTGGACAATGAATATTTCTTGGACACCATTTGGGAATCGTGAATCTTGGTTTTTCTTTATTGGTGTCAAGTCAGGAATATTGCGCGATTTGAAATACGAAAAACGACGTGAACCAGATAAGAGACTTTAAATCATGAGTATGAAAACCATCATAAAAACGGACAAGGCGCCCATGCCTATTGGGCCTTATAATCAAGCTATACTAGTAAATGACACACTCTATGCCAGTGGTCAAATTGCGATTAATCCAGCCACAAACGAAATAATTTCGGGAAACATTGAGGAAGAAACCAAGCAAGTAATGGAAAATTTAGCTGCTGTTCTAGATGCAGCAGGAATGCGTTTTTCAGATGTTGTTAAGTGCAGCATCTTTATTTCAGATATGAATGACTTTGGAGCCATTAACAACATATATGGTACTTATTTTGACGATGACAACGCGCCTGCAAGGGAAACCGTTCAAGTTGCCGTTTTGCCAAAGCGAGTAAACGTTGAGATATCACTAATAGCCGTAGCCTAAGACATACCTAAGTGGTACTCCACCAAACCTTCAATGGGTTTTTTGTGTACTTTACCAATAGTTAGCCCTAAGTCTGCCAAAACTTCTGTTAACTCATCTTTGAGATAAAAAGCTATTGAGCCTATAAAATGAATGGGCAAACTTTTAGCATTATCAAATTGTAGTATTTGATGACGTGCAAATAAATCAAAACCTTTTTTAATTAAGGTTTGGCTGTAGTCATTGTCTTTATTTTCAATCAAGAAACGAGCAAAGGTTGCCAAATAGGTATTTGGATTTGATTTTTTGTAAAGGTTTGTTTTGATAGACTCTGATGACAGATCAAATAATTCTTCGAAAACTGCAGCCATCTTGGCGGGAATCTTATTAAAATAGTAATCACGTAGTAACTGACGCCCAAAATAATTACCGCTTCCGTCATCCATCAATATATATCCCAGCGAATCAACACGTTGTTCAACTTCATGCCCATCAAAATAGCTACAGTTTGATCCTGTTCCTAGAATACAAACAATGCTTTTTTCACCAGGTTCGGTAGCGGCATAAACAGCCGCATAGGTATCTTCCTTAACTTCAATGGCTGCATTTGGAAAAATACTTTCAAGGACTTTCTTTAGCAACACTCTAGGTGGTTCTGTACCACAGCCAGCTCCATAGAAATGAATATAGTTTACAGATTTACGCTTGCGGTACAAGTCATAATTATTGATAATACGCTCCTCAAGTATATGGTCAGAAAGCACCTGAGGATTTAGCCCCAAGGTTTGTGTTTCGAAAAGCACAACATTCTGTGCATCAAGAGCAATCCAATCTGTTTTGGTCGAACCGCTATCAATAATGAGTTTCATGAATTTATAATTGGTTAACGTGTGCAGCTAAATCAAGTAGTTTGTTTGAATAACCTGCTTCGTTATCGTACCAAGTAACAACCTTAAAGAATGAGCCATTGAGCTCAATTCCAGCGTTAGCGTCAACTATTGATGTTCTAGCATCTCCGATAAAGTCTTGAGATACAACCAGTTCTTCTGTATAACCTAATATACCTTTAAGAGGTCCTTCAGAGGCATCTTTGACAGCTTTCATTACACCGTCATAGCTTGTTTCTTTAGCAAGTTTAACCGTGAGGTCAACAACAGAAACGTCTGCAGTTGGGACGCGAAATGCCATTCCTGTAATCTTTCCTTCTAAAGAAGGAATAACCTTGGTAACTGCTTTTGCAGCTCCAGTTGATGCAGGTATGATATTCAGTAAAGAAGAACGACCTCCTCTGTAGTCCTTTCTAGATGGTCCGTCAACAGTCATTTGTGTAGCAGTAACCGCATGAACTGTTGTCATAAGCGCTTCTTCAATACCAAAAGCATCATTTAAAACTTTGGCGAGTGGTGCCAAACAGTTAGTCGTACATGAAGCATTTGACACTATGCTATCTGATGCTTTTGCATCTTGGTGATTAACACCCATTACAAACATAGGGGCGTCTTTTGATGGAGCAGAAATAACTACCTTTTTTGCCCCGCCGTCTATGTGAGATTGCGCCATGTCCAAAGTGGTAAAAATACCTGTGCATTCGGCAACAACTTCAGCGCCAATTGCGTCCCATTGTAAATTTTTAGGGTCACGTTCGGCAGTTATGCGAACGGTCTTACCATCAACAACCAAGTGTCCACCTGCAATTTCAACACTAGCATCCACTGTTCCGTGAACAGAATCGTATTTTAATAGATATGCTAAATGTTCCACATCTAAAAGATCGTTTATTGCAACAATATCAATATCATCTCTTTTAAGTGATGCACGAAAGACCATTCTTCCGATTCTTCCAAATCCATTAATTCCAATTTTTAGGTTTGCCATAGTTGTATAATTATTAATTTAAAGTCTCATTATTTCTGATACACGAACAAGCTCGTTATCAATTTTCGATTCGCCCTTGATTGCCTTTTCCAAAGGGGTTAATATCATTTTTCCATTTCCAACTCCAACCATATAACCGGAGGTGCCATTGCGTAATTCTTCAACAGCGCGTAAGCCCATTCTACTGGCTAAGACACGGTCAAAGCAAGTTGGCGATCCGCCACGCTGCATATGGCCTAGCACAGAAACGCGAACCTCATAATCAGGGAGATTTTCCTCTATGTGTTCTGCTAATTCAAATACGTTTTTTCCAATTTTGTCGCCTTCAGCAACCATGACAATACTGGATAGTTTACCGGACTTTTTTGAACGCTTGAGCGATTCTAACAAACGGTCAAGGCCCATATCAGCTTCTGGAATAAGGATTTCTTCAGCACCAGCACCAATTCCTGTATTTAACGCAATATGACCGGCATCGCGCCCCATTACTTCTACAAAAAACAAACGGTTGTGTGAAATGGCCGTGTCTCGAATTTTATCCACAGCATCAACAACTGTGTTCATGGCAGTGTCGTAGCCTAAAGTATGGGAAGTCCCATAAATATCATTGTCAATCGTGCCAGGGATTCCAATAACAGGTATTCCAAATTCTTGCTGGAAAATTAAACCACCTGTAAAACTACCATCACCACCAATAACAACGATTGCATCAATTTTGTGCTTCTGTAAATTGGCAAATGCTTTTTTTCTGCCTTCTATGGTTCTAAATTCATCAGAACGAGCAGACTTAAGAATGGTACCGCCTTTATTAATGATGTTGTTTACGCTTCTTGGGCCTAAGGGTTTGATAATTCCCTCAATCATGCCTTGATAACCCTGGTAGATACCAAAACACTTGAGTTTGTAAAAAGCTGCAGATCGCACTACGGATCTAATAGCAGCATTCATACCAGGTGCATCGCCTCCCGATGTGAGTACCGCGATGTTTAAGATTTTATCGTCAGCTGAGTTTGTAGCTTTCATCCTTTGAATTGCAGTGCAAATTAACGAATAATCTCTCGTTTTAACCTAATGATTTAAGGTTTAATGCTGTCTTTTTTGTTAAAAATTTTATTGACAAGCTCACGAAAAGAATCGAATCTAACTTGATAACCAACTCCAATACCTTGTGTATACCCCAATTCGTCTCCAAAATATTGGAATTCATTTTCCTTATTAAACACACGTGCACGAAGGTCACCCTTCTTGTTTAGTAAAAATTCAAGCTTTACATTTCCTATAATCAAGGTTTCTTCTTCGTTTCCAACAGGAACACCCACTTTGCCATCAATAAGGATGCGTTCATTAATATTAGTCGATAAGCTAACTCCCAGCCTATCTCGATTTTTTATGGAAACTCCAGCATTTCGATCACCCTGAAGGTAATCAATACCCAAATTCAATTTGTCGTTTTCATTTGTAAATATATTATCAAAAATGCCTGACGCCTTTTCAAAAAGATTAGTAGTAAGGGTTTGGCTAGAGATGGCAGCTAGAGAAACTTCATTAATAAAGGAACCCTGTGAAAGCAATGAAATGGCCTGCAATTGTCTCCTTTCCTCATCGTTTAATCTGTAATTTAATTCGTTTCTAACAACACCTGAGGCATTAGGGAAGTTAATCTCAAAAGTAGGTGTTTCGGGATTAAGCAGGTTTCCAAACAGTCTAATTGAAACATCTGTTGGAATATTCTGGCTGATATTATCGCCCTCTAGCAGTACAGCTGGGTTAGCACCACCAGGAACCTCATATATGGCCTGCATATTTATCTGAGCACCATAAGGGTCACCCTCCCAAAAAATAACACCACCAGGCTCCAAGCGAAAAGTTTTGTCAATAAGACCAAGATTCTTGAAGTTGTATATTCCTTCATAAGCAATAAAGTCACCCCACATTGCAAAAGAACCTGCAGTGTCTATTTCTAAAAGCAAACTTCCTGCGCCACGTCCGCGTAGAAAACTTTTTGTTTCTGGGTCAACTACAATTTCAACCTCTGCATTTGGTGTAACATCCAAATCAAAATTTAATTGTAATCCTTTTACGTTGTTAAGCTTTGCTGTTTTTTGAGCTTCAACTGTTTGTTTGTCTAAAAAATTGATAAATGACACATCTCCTATTTTAGTATCATATTGGATGGGAATAAAAATATTGGTGCCAGCCGCTGTTTCACCCATAACATCAATTTGCATATTGGAAAAAGCACCATGAAGATGGGCTTCGCCATTAAAAAAAGCATTGCCATAATACTGTGACTCCTCATTAAATATCGTGTTAAGCACCTCAAGCTGTGTAGCACTTATGTTCATGTCCAATCCCCAATTCGAAAAAGACTGATGGGTTAGAACTCCTGACAATAAGGCTGTTTGTTCAGTTCCAGAACTAAGTAGAGATGGGTTAATACTTATGAGGTCTTCACTAAATCGAAATGGAACAGTATCAGAAAATGTGTATATCGTATTCAAATAAGGAACACCCATGGTGAGATGATCTACAATAAACTCACCTTTTGGGATAATCTTACCAGCTTTAGAGGATAAATGTAAACTACCATTAGCTTTTCCTTGAAATGGTGTAAAAACATTATTTGTAAGACCTGCAACTAGCGACAGATTATAATCAGAAAACGTCACGTCAACATCCCAATTTGGAACGGCATTTTCCATACCAATAGTACCAGTAGCAAGCAAAACATCATTACCATCATCAATGATTTGTAATGCCAGTTGATAATCTTGATTTTCTTTGTTTGACTGAAGTTTTAAGTCCGCTTCTCCAAGAGATACGCCATTTAATGACAAATCTGATAATTGCAAGTGAGAATTACCACCAAAGCCGGATGAAGTTTGACGGATATTCAGAAATCCATTTACGATACCTTCCCAATTATTTTTTTGAAAAGACAACAGATCATTCATATAAATATTGGAGAATTTTACATCAACAGCAAAGGCATCATTTCCCTTTTGACTGGCATCGGCAGTAATAAATGAAGTTTCTGTCATGAAATTAAGATTACTAAAAGCAAAATCGCTTGTACTACCCACAACTAAAGTAGGGTTGCCGTTTCGTTTATCAATGGTCCAGCGCTTATCATTATAAAAAAGTTTTGCTTTTTTAATTTCAACAATTGCTTGAGCTGATTCGTTAATAGTAAATGCAGTGTTTATTATATTGATCTTTTCATCCGCATCGGCCGAGACAAATTCGATGCGTCCATATAACTTGTCAAGAACTTGAGCATTAATCCATTTCAAATCAAATAAATTGATATTGGGAGTAACAATTTCATCTACACTAATATTTGAATGATATATGGGCTGCTTTGTGTCTATTTTCAATGACAAACCATTTAATTTAACTTTGTCAATACCAAAACTGGGAGCGCGAATATCAAGCTTAAAAAGAGAGTCACTTGGTTTGATAGTTCCATCAATAAATGTGTTATTATCCAATGATACAAAACCTCCGAAAAGAGCAGAAGCAATTTTTCCACGCAAGTTGAAATTAAAATCGACATGTTGGTTTGGAGAAACAGCGGTAGGTTTATAGTTTTTAAATTGACTTCCTAATGCATTTTTTGCTAGCACACCTAGTTCTGAGGGTTTGAAATTTCCAATCAAAATACCCGTGACCACATCTTCAGAATTTATGTTTAGTAAACGAAGCCCGTTTGAAAGTCTAGATTGTGCCGACAAAGATGAAAATGTATAGGTCTCAGCTGACGTTTTAAGGGTGCCTTGCCGGATATACAAGTCGCCAATCATTTCATCAATATTATTGCCTTGTAAAGCCAAATCTACTGACCCAGAAAATACGCCATCAATATTATCAAACATCCAACCAAAGGCACTAAAATCAGCGTATTTGATATCAGCATTAAATGAAAAATTTCGTGTATCAGAAGCAAAATCCACTTGACCATCTAAATCAAGTTTAAGAGATTTATCTATGATATTCATATTCCCACTAAATAGTTTAGGGTTTATGGCTCCTTCTATTACCAATGTGTCATAATTATATCCACGGTAGTTAAAATTTGTAAGCTTTCCACTTATTGAAGCGTTCAGATTAGACATGTCAAATCCATTCCCAGAAACAATGACACCAAGTCCGGTGCGTCCAATAGTTGGCACATCGATTAGCTGGCCAACATCAAAATCATCTGAATAAAGATTAATTGAGTAATCACGAATTTTTTGATCAAAAGCAAAAGATGCATTTGTCTGCATTTTACCTAGCACTGTCGTTAAGTCAGCTTTTACACTCCATAACTTGTCATCAAGTATTACTTTAGAATCAGCAGAAAAATTACCCAAACGATTTAAAAGCCTATTTACTTTTGGGGACAACAAAAAGGGAATGTCCGAACGATTGCCAGCTTTATCAAGTTTAAAATCAACTTCAAAAGATCTAGCGTTGTCATTTAATATGTTTTTAATTGTTCCAGCAATACTAACCATGGTATTATTGTGACTGAATTGTATTCCTTTAGAATTAAAGTTTTTGATAAATCCACTCATATTGCCTTTTAGATTTATAGATGCTCCATTCCAACTAGGAACAATTTTTTTTAAATCCGAAGCACCAATTGAAGAAGGACTAAATGCAAGATCAATATCTACTTTGGTTGTAAAATCTTTCAATCCGCCCTTAGGATATGCAAGGTGAATATCCACATCAACTACACTTTCTTTGGTTTGAATAACAGCATTTTCCAACATCATACTCGTTGGAGAAAATTGATACTTTCCAGAAACAGAAGTAAGTGACATGTCACGCCAATTTGTTTTGGTTTCGAGCTGTTCTATATCAGCAACAATAACATCTCCATTAATTTGAAAATTTTCAATATCGGCGTTAATTGCTGTAAACTGCTTTTCAGTTTCTTTACCCTTATTTTGGTTATGAATGTTAATGGAAGCATCTACAAGACCTATGGAAGAAGCAACAACTTCAGTTTTAACCTTCACTCTATCATCGGAATTGAAACGATTAAAAAACTGACTGACATTGGACTTCTTTTCATTTTCATAAGTGGTACTTTTGAACACCACATCTTTTAAAAAAACACTCCCTAAATTATTGTCTCCTTGCAATACTGCTTTTAGGCGCAGGGTATTTAAACGGACATAGCCAGCATAAAGCAGTGTGTCTTGTTTGTGGTCATAGGCCAATATGTTGTGAAGCTTAACATGTCCAAAGGGTGAGACTTGTATACTGCTAATTTCAATATTGGCGCCAAATTGTTCGTTTAAATGCTGCGTAAAACGTTGTCCCAAAAAAGTTTGGGCAACAGGGAGCATTAAAATAAACAAAACAAACCCCGAGAAAAGTAAAAAAGCGGCAATTACGCGTCTTATTTTATTTTTTATCGTAAGCTTCTTTTCCAAAGTGTTAATTTTGTACGTAATAGATATATTTTGGCAACTATCATTTTAGGTATTGAAACTTCATGCGACGACACAGCAGCTGCGGTGCTTGTCGACGGCAAATTACGTGCCAATGTTGTTTCGCAACAGCTTGAGCATGAACACTACGGTGGGGTAATTCCAGAACTGGCTTCTAGAGCACATGTAGAGCGTATTGCCGCTGTCGTGGAAACTTCACTGTCAAAAGCAAATATCGCTAAAAAAGACCTAACCGCAGTAGCCTACACCCAAGGTCCTGGTCTCCTTGGATCTTTACTTGTTGGAAATGCTTTTGCAAAATCACTTTCCCTTGCACTAAACATACCTCTTGTGGCAGTTCATCATATGCAAGCACATTTACTTGTACACTTGATAGATGATGAATTTCCAACACCCACTTTCCCGTTTCTAGGATTAACTGTTTCTGGAGGGCATACGCAACTTGTACGCGTTGACAATGCTTCATCTTTTTATGTTTTAGGAGAAACACTCGACGATGCAGCTGGAGAAGCATTTGATAAAACAGGCAAAATGCTCGGGCTACCTTATCCAGCTGGACCTATAATGGATAAATATGCCGCACTTGGTACGTCAAAGTTTACTTTTGGAAAGCCAACAGTTGATAATCTAAACTTTAGTTTTAGTGGACTTAAAACAAGCGTATTGTACTTCTTGAGGTCGGCTCAAGATAAAGATCCTGATTTCATAAAAAACAACCTTTATGATTTGTGTGCTTCTATACAAGATGCAATTGTTTCTATTGTGGTTGAAAAAGTAGAAACTGCCATAAAAAAAACAGGTTTAAACCAACTTGTTCTAGGAGGTGGCGTGTCTGCTAACAGTGGTTTGCGAAAAGCACTTGAGACATGTAACATAAAATTATTCCTACCACCACTACCCTACACCACTGACAACGCAGCCATGATTGCCATGGCTGGCTATTTAAAATATCAAGAGGGTGTGATTGATAATCTATCCAGCGAACCAAAAGCAAGAATGTCTATCTGATGCGGCAATTTTTTACACCTGATATAGATCTCACAGCAGAAAGCTATAATTTTAACGAGATTGAAAGCAAACATATAGCCAAAGTACTTCGAAAAAAAGCAGGCGATACGTTACATATTACCAATGGAAAAGGAAAAATCATAACAGCAAAACTTCGGCTAGTTAGTCCAAAAAGTTGTATTGTAAATATTTTGGAAATTAAAGACATACCTGCTCCTAAAACTTCAATTCACATGATTGTTGCTCCAACTAAAAATATCAGCAGGTTCGAATGGTTTTTAGAAAAAGCCACAGAGCTTGGGGTTTCTAAAATTACCCCTGTTTTATGCGACAGAAGTGAAAGAAAACAAATCAAATATGAACGCTGTCGAAAAATTATTCATACAGCAGTAAAGCAATCCCTAAGAGCTTATGCCCCTATTCTAGACCCATTAATACCACTAAAAAAAATTGTAGTCCAAGGGAAAGGCTTTATGGCGCACTGTGAAGACAGTTCAAAAGAGAGCTTAAAAGATGTGATTCATGGGCAAACCAACTGTAGCATACTTATTGGCCCTGAGGGCGATTTTTCCAAAACTGAAATAAAATGGGCTGGTGAACAAAACATAAAAGCTGTACATCTTGGCAATAATAGACTGAGAACAGAAACAGCTGCATTAGTGGCATTACACACAGCACTACTGATGAATCAATAATATTTTTTTAACTTAGAAAAGTGAATGCAAATAGTATTACCCGTGGAATTGTTCAAGCCTTTCTTATCATAGTTGGGCTTATAGCACTATTTAATCTTATTACTATGGCGCAATCCCTTTTGGGGTATGTGTTTTTAGCAATTGTTGTCTCTCTTATAGGCCAGCCCATAAAGGAGTTTTTTATTAAGAGACTCAAGTTTAAAAACACCCTTGCCACAGTTGTTACACTACTAGCATTATTATTACTAATTCTTGGACTTGGATCGTTAATTGTACCAGTTATTACAGCCCAAGCACAAAACTTATCACTTCTTCAAATAGATCAGTGGGAGACTGACCTACTGAGATTGGTTTCAGACCTAGATATTTATTTTGATAAATACGACGTTAACCTTACCGAAAGTATTAATGAGTTGCTTTCCAAAGTTGATTTCAGCTTTCTACCTAATCTCCTGAATGGATTTTTAGGATTTCTAGGCGGATTTACTATTGCACTATTTTCTGTTTTATTTATAAGTTTCTTTTTACTTAAAGACAGTTCATTGTTATTAAGAATAATCTTACTTCTATTTGCCGATAACAAAAAAGAACGCATTGAGCGATCATTTACGAGAGTAGTTGTTTTGTTATCACGTTACTTTTCTGGTATTTTGTTACAAATTACCATTTTATTCTTGTTTTACTCTGGTGTGTTATTGATTTTTGGTATACCAAATGCCTTGACCATTGCGCTTATATGTGCGCTATTTAATATAATTCCTTATATCGGACCCCTAGCTGGTGCAGTTTTAATGGTAATATTAACGATGATTAGTAATCTGGATGCTGACATAGCTAGTGTGATTGTACCCAAAACCATATATGTCTTTATCGGGTTTGTGATTGGGCAACTTATGGATAACTTCTTTTCCCAACCTTACATTTTTTCAAAAAGCGTTAAGTCACATCCACTTGAAATATTCCTCATCATCATCTTAGCAGGTCTATTGGCTGGCCCATTAGGTATGCTTTTGGCCGTTCCACTGTATACGGTACTAAAGGTCATTTTAAGTGAATTCTTAAGTGACAATAGAATTGTGAAAGAATTAACTAAAAACCTGTAATTATGCTATATGTAAATACCGAAACCATAGCTGGAAAAAAAATAGTTGAATCTTTGGGAATTGCACGCGGCAGTACGGTGCGATCTCGCAATATTGGGAGAGATATATTTGCTACCATTAAGAATATTGTTGGCGGTGAAATTGAAGAATACACCAAACTACAGGCAGATGCCCGTGAACAGGCACTAAAACGCATGCTTGACGATGCAAATCGTATGGGAGCAGATGCTGTTGTAAATGTTCGATTCACAACTTCAGTTGTTACACAAGGTGCTTCTGAAATTCTAGCTTTTGGTACCGCTGTTAAAATCAATTAGATGAATCGTATTATTTGGATCGCTATTATTGTTGCCGGAATATTTGCTATTGTTAACAGAATTCTTCAAAAAGGTAAAGAAGACTTTGACCAACGAAATAATTAGTTGGCGGATTGATTTTGATAATGTATTTTTGCCGGCGCTTTATAATCTTAAAGGAGAGGTGCCAGAGTGGTAATGGAGCAGATTGCTAATCTGTCAACGCGTAAGTGTTGCCTGGGTTCGAATCCCAGTCTCTCCGCAACTTACAGAGTAGATTTTCTTATGGCAACATAAATAGCGACAATTTTTGTTGATTAAAAATTTTAAAGTTAAATGTAAGAATTCAGGTCGCGTAGCTCAGCTGGATAGAGCATCTGCCTTCTAAGCAGACGGTCATAGGTTCGAATCCTATCGCGATCACGAATAAATAGTACAATAATTAAAAACGCCAAGCTTGCTTGAGCGTTTTTTTGTTTGAACTCTTTAAAGGCGGTGCCTTGACGGTGGCCAAACTCAATGAACGAATTGACTATAATTAGATTTTCAATTTCGCCATGTAACTTCTGTTTTTATTCGAGTGCGCTGAAAGCGGCTTTAGGCTCATTTTTTGTTTTTATTTTAATTCACTTATTTTGTTTTCCAACACATCATTTATCTAATTCTTGATAATGGAAAACATTAAACTTCTGGTTTTTATCTTTTTAGTAGGAACCCTTTCTTCAAAGGCACAAGAACCCAATGACCTATACCCATTAGAAGCTAAAATCAAATACCACTCAGACTGGACGAAAAACCATTACATAGTACGTTTAAACGAATTTATATCTAGTCCAGCTAAAGATGGCGATATCATTTTCATAGGCGACAGTATTACAGAGGGGGGTAAAGCATGGTCTTCCAAGTTTAATAGAAATGACATAAAAAATAGGGGTATCAGTGGCGACGTAACCGATGGCGTTATTGCTAGGCTTGGCGAAATATTTTATTTCAAGCCTAAAGCTGTTTTTATCATGATTGGAGTTAATGACCTTTTCAACCTGCATTATCAAAAAGAAATCCCTTCCCCTGAATATGTCGGGAATAATGTGTTGTCTATCATTCAGTTGATAAACAAGAAATCACCAAAAACGAAGGTCTATCTCCAAACGCTGTTACCCACACATGAGGACTTTATGAATAAAAATATTTTAAAAGTGAATACCATGCTGAGACAGCAGAAAGGTGAGCGCAATTATATATTGATTGACCTAAACGCATCTTTTAAAAATGACAATGGTTTTTTAAACGAAGAATTTACCTACGATGGTGTTCATCTCAACGAAAAAGGCTACAACCATTGGGTTAAAATACTCAAGCCAATTATCTCATCTATTTAGTGCGTCAATACAGTTTAGACTTCAAAGACTGTTCAAGGGGTTGAAACAATACTGTTTATCAAATTGAAAAAAAATCAAAACAAAATTTGTAAAGTTATCAACACTATAACGTTTTCGTAATCAATTTCGAAATTTGACGTTTATTTTTGATTAAATTCGTAATCGAAGAAGTGTTTATTTTAACATAAATCAACTAAATATGAAATGTAATTTACTAGTTTTTTTCATGTTTTTTCTTGGTTTGGATGCTTTTAGTCAGGACTTAATTGGTACTGTCTATACTAGTGGTGAACCTTTACCGGGTGTAAACGTTATTAATTTAACTACCGGTAAAGGAGCGCTAACTAATTTTGACGGAAATTATGTTCTGAAAAAAGTATCTGAGGGAGATGAAATAGAGTTCAGTTACATTGGCTTTGAAAGTCAAAAAGTTGTCTACAGTGGGCAGGCTGAACTTAACATCACCCTCTCTGAATCAAGTGAACAACTTGAAGAAGTAATTGTTACTGGGTATGGAACCCAGATTCAAAAAAACCTATCCAGTTCAATTTCAAAAGTTAAAAGCGAAGATCTTAAGAATACAGCGCTACCATCTTTTGAACAGGCTATTCAAGGTCGTGCTGCAGGAGTTCAAGTAGTTAGTGGTTCAGCCATGTCTGGGTCACCAACTAAAATCAGAATTCGAGGTACGAACTCTGCTGTTGCCAGTTCAGATCCATTATACGTAATAGATGGTATCATTGTTGAGTCTGGCAGTTTTATGGATAGCAATGGAAACGTGGGCTATATGGACCACGGTGGAGGAAACTTACTTGCAAGTATAAACCCCAACGACATTGAATCACTTGAAATTCTAAAAGATGCCGCTGCTACTGCAATATACGGTGCAAGAGGCTCAAATGGGGTTGTTTTAATTACAACCAAATCTGGAAAAAGTGGTAATACGCAAATAGACGTTACCCTTGATTCTGGTTTTTCTACCATAACACGTAAGCTCGATTTTGTAAACAGTCAAGAGTATTTGATGCTTGCACAAGAAGCTTGGTACAATTCTGGAGAAGATCCCACCAAGTTTTGGACTGATAGTGGGGTTCTCGTTAATGGACTAACTAAAGCGCAGGCGTTGAGTACCAATACAGATTGGCAAGATCAAGCGCTACAACAAGGCAAGGCTTACAGAGCCAATATTTCTGCTTCTGGTGGAGATGAAAAAACCAAGTTCTTTATTAGTGCTAACTTCCTTGATGAAGAATCTATTTTTGTTGGAAACGAATATTTGAGGTTATCTGCCAGAACCAATCTAGACCATAAGGTCAATGACAGGTTACGCGTTGGTGCCAATGTGTTTTATACACATATAGATAACTCACCCGTTCCGATTCAAAACGGTATTGGTAAGGCAAATAACAACTTACCCATTCATCCGGTTTACAATGACGATGGAACCTATTTTAACCCCACGCGAAATGTTAGGGCAAGTATTGATATGTGGGATTATAACTCAAAGAGTAGAACATTCCTCGCTAACTGGTACTTGAACTACGAGATTGTAGATGGTTTGACTTTTAGATCTGAATATGGTGTAAATTCATTTAACAATGATGATCATCAATATATTGATGCTGTTATTGATTCTAATGGAGAGGCCAAAGCCTTTACTTCTCAAGGGTCTAGAAACTCATGGAACTTTAAGAATCTTTTAAACTACCGAAACACATTCGGAGGACATCGTATTGATGTACTTGCAGGAATTGAGTCTTCGAGAAACACCCAGCGATTTAGTAATATTACAGGTATTGGGTTTCCAAACTCTACGCTAAAAACACCGCAAGATGCGGCAACGCAAGAAGTTTTCTATAACGAAAGCGCCTATAGTTTTTTATCCATAATTGGTCGAGTTAATTATGATTATGAAGGGAAATACCTTCTTTCTGTTACTGCTCGTAGAGATGGTTCATCACGATTTGGTAAAAACAAACGTTGGGGATTATTCCCTGCGGTATCACTGGGGTATAACATCAGCGAAGAGCCTTATTTTGAGGGGCTTAAGAAAACGGTTAATTACCTAAAGCTTAGAGCCAGTTATGGTATTTCAGGTAATGCTGAAATCGGTAACTACGCTTACGAGTCAACATATAACCAAGCCAATTACAACGGAAACAATGGTATTACATTAGCTAATATTGGAGATGATGAATTGGGTTGGGAAACATCAACACAAACCAACTTTGGGCTTTCTTTCGAAATGTTTGACGGTAAGTTGAGAGGTGATGTTGATTACTACGATAAGCTCACTTCAGACATGCTACTGCCTTACCCTGTTAGTGTTGTTAGTGGTCTGACGCAAGTAACAACCAACTTAGGTGAGATTAGCAATAAAGGAGTTGAGGTTATGCTAGGCGTTACTATCATTGATAAAGCAGATTTCACTTGGGATGCAGAATTTACATATGCACATAACAAAAATGAAGTAGTTAGTATTGGAGACAATGCTGAAGGTATTGACATACCTGGATTTGGAACTACTTCGATTTATGTTGGAAAACCAATTGGAATTCAAACAGTTCCTATATGGCTAGGTGTAGACCCTGCCACAGGGCAAGATATTTACCAGTCCAAAGACGGTAGAGCACTTCTTGCTAATGAGGCAGCTGCTGAAGCAGGTTCACTGAATAATTTCTTGAATCAAAACCTAGTGCCTTATGGAAACCCTTTTCCAGATTTTACTGGTGGGTTTAGTAGTAGATTTACTTATAAAAACTGGTACTTAAACACTTTGTGGTCATTCTCAGTTGGACAAGATTTTATTGCCTCCGGAGAGAACGTAAATTCAAAATATGCATTTAGTTCGATGAATCTAACACCACTTCGTAACAGATTGGGAAGATGGAGAAATCCTGGCGATGTAACCAATGTTGCTCGCCTTTCTACTGATCCGACCATTTGGACAAGAACAACTGAGTACGTTTCTGATGTGGATTATCTTCGTATGCGAGATCTTACTATTGGATATCGATTTGACTTAGAAGCAAACAGCTTTATTAGAGGTCTTGAGTTGTATGCAAAGTTTACCAATTTCTTGACCATTACCAACGCTCAGCCGTGGATGTATGACCCAGAAAACTATGTGCGGAGTGGAAACTTAAACCTGTTAGATAAATGGAAACAAGTTCCACAAGCAAAGACTGTTAACGTAGGTGTTAATCTTAAATTTTGAAACCAATGAAAAGAAATAATATTTTTAACGCGAGAAAAATGATTTTTCGCATGTTGGTGCTCTCCATTTTTTTCATTTCATGTGATGATTTTTTGGAGGAAAGTTCACCTATTGGATTATCTCAAAGTAAATTAACTGACTTGTCGTCGATGAGCGCCTTAATAAACGGCTCTTATAGTAATATGCGTGCTTTTTATGCATATCAACCGATGATCACGTCAGGCTTTGTTAGAGATTATGTAATACGAAATTCAGCTAATTGGACGCCGTATTATAAATGGACAACCTCAGGTGTTCCTGAAATGTTTTCAAGTAATACATATACGGAAGGCTATAAAGTACTTAATAAAGTAAATACAGTACTTAACGCTAACGTAAACGACATGTATGGAACAACAGCTGAAAAGAGTAAAATCTTGGGCGATGCGCACTTTTTGAGAGCAGCGGTCTATTTTCAGATTAATAATTTTTTCACTGATCCTGAATCTGGAAATTCTGCACCCTTGATAACAACGGTGTTAGGGACAAATGACAAAGTAACGGTAGCTACTTCAGAAGCAATAAAAACGCAAATCGAAGCTGACATTGAATCCGCTAGAGAGCACTTTGCTGTTGCAAATGGCGTTAGTACCCATACTGCTGCAACAGCCATGGCAGCCCGCATCTATTTCTATCACGGAAAATATAGCTTGGCTTATGATAGAGCCAATGAGGCGATAAATGCAGGAGGCCATTCTTTGGAAGCTAATGTAGCAGACATATACAGTAAGGGCGCTACTTCCGCTGAAGCAATTTATACGATTATCACTAACAGAAGCGAGGACACACATGGCCCACAAATTATTGGGTATAATAACTTACAAGCAGATAAGGATGAAGGCACAGCCTCTTTAAATCCAAACAGTTTGATTGCTCAATTGCGAAGTGCTGATCCAACGGACAGTCGATTTACCGACCTGTTCACTGATGCAGACGGTCTTGTATATGCTGATAAAAAATATCCTTCTCTTGACGCAGACTATATTGTCTTACGTCTTGCTGAAATGTATTTGACGCGTGCAGAGGCAAATATCATGGCAAACAATGCTGTCTCTGCTCAAGATGTAGCTGATGTTAATATGGTCAAAAATAGAGCTGGAGCCGCTGATACAGTTTCAGGCACGCCTGCTGTAGCTGCTATGCTTGATGTTATTTTCAATGAAAGATCAAAAGAATTGTGCTTTGAGTATGGAGATCGTTTTCTCAACTCAAGAAGACTTCAAAAGTCAATAGTAGATGAGAGCGGTAGTGGAACTGTTCCTTATACTAATTACAATACAATTCTTGTTTATCCACTTCCTATATCTGAGGTTAACATACATAATTTACAACGATAACTTAAAACTTAAATATAAATTTTATGAGAAATATACTTTTAATATCAATATTTTCACTTGCGTTTTTAACGGCTTGTGATGATGCTGATTCTTTTGATGTAAGAGAAGACGCATTAGTAAACTACAAAACCGACATCAATGGTGAATGGAGTTTGTTCAGCATTGAAAGAAATGGAACGGATCTGAGTGGTGTTTTCAACGCCTCGTCTATGACCCTTACCATTTCGGACGAAGCATTTTCGCTGAATTCTTCAGCACTTCCTTTCCCAACATTGAAGACGACATCAACGCAGTTTGATGCTGGTTCTTGGTCATTTGACGACGACTATCAACCCACGAGTATTCAATTCACCAATGGTTCAGATGTAGTTCCTGTTAACTTATCTTTTCCATTATACGGAAGTAACAACAATTCACTAGGTCTTGAGTTTAGTCTTGGATGCGGGGCAACAACTTATAAGTACCACTTTAAAAAATAAAACATAAAATGATGAAAAAAATAAATTTCAAAAAATTATTGGGTGGTCTTATAGCCCTCCCACTAGTGTTCTTATTTGTGACATCCTGTTTTGATATAACTGGGGTTACACAACCTTCCTCAGCTGCAGTAGGTGACACGATTACAATTACCGTAGATGTTAATTATGACTCTGAAAACACAGATCAAAACTATAAATTTTTGATTTTTGGTATGATGGCTCCTACAAGTTGGGACATAGCCAATAATGCTACTGTTGCTTTTAACTCTTCAATTAATCAATCTGCAGATCGTCCAGGTTCTGGCAACATGATTGCTGATCCACAAGATTTAACCTTTTGGGGTAATAAATCGAAAGGATCTGACGGCAATGAGACTGGCAATACGTGGACACAGGATATGAATGCAATTCTTGATATTGGCGAAAATTATGGAGAAGTTGAATGGGTTGCTTTCAGATCAGAAAATCCAATTGATGCTTCACAAGTTTCTGTTGATGGAACCATTACGGTTACCCTCACTGTTGGGGATGGGCATACGGGTGCACAACTTGGATATTGGGTTGGTGGTCATAACGATGGTTTCAAACAAGAAGACCCTATCGCTTCATCTACACAAGATGCTGAATCTCGTTTTTGGGATACAGGTTTTGCAAGCATCAATATTACTGGTGCAAGTAGCGGTGCAACCGACCTAACTGGTCCTGCTCCAACCTTTACAGCATTTATTTCTCCCGAGGGATATTTGTTTGATGATATCATTACTGTTAGGTTTGATGCCAAGGAAGGTTTCGAAGGTGCTAATACTGCACTTTTCAATGCAAATGCAGTTCACATGAACGCCACTGTAATGATGGGTGATGGTACGACTATTACCAAAGCAGATCGTGATACAGCTTCAAGCATGACACTTGTAGGCGATAATATTTGGGAAGTAACTTTTTGGCCTCCTGGATACTTTGGTGCAACTGCTGGAAATATTATCACAGAAATACATTTAAGTTTTTCAAATGCTGATGGATCTGTTACGGTGAGAAATCCTGGGTACGACAGTGATATCGTTTTTGGTGCAAACTGTCAATAATTTAGTATTTCTTATTAAAAAAAGGGGTGTAGTAATTCTATCCCCTTTTTTTAATTTTAAATTTTTATTTTGTTATGCGTTACTTTTCTCTTCTCACATCAATATTTTTATTTAGCCAATTTGTAATTGGTCAAAACACATTTACAAATCCCATTATTCCTGGTGGATATCCAGACCCATCTATATGCAGGGTAGGTAACGATTTCTATATCGTTAATTCTTCTTTTGAATATTTTCCTGGGCTTCCCATCCATCACAGTAAAGATTTGGTCAACTGGGAATTAATAGGAAACGGTCTGCACCGCCCAAGCCAAGCCTCTGGTGCAGTAAATCTTGTAGACGTCCAAGAAAATGGTGGCATCCACGCCCCAACAATTCGCTACAACAACGGTATTTTCTATATTGTAACTACCAATATGTATTCACAAGCAGATCCTGACAATCCAAATGACACAAAACAAAACACCAATTTTATTATCACTGCAAAAAATCCCGCTGGACCGTGGTCTGAACCTTATGTGATCGAGAATGCACCGGGAATTGATCCCGATTTGTTTTTTGATGATGATGGCAAAGTGTATTTCGTAGGTACGCATAACCCTGGAGATATGTACTCTAGTGGAATTGGTGCAATATGGGCTCAAGAGCTTGATATTGAAAACTGGAAGCTTGTGGGCGAACGTCATTCCCTTTGGGAAGGTGCTTGTGACAAAAAACACACAGAAGGTCCTCACATTTATAAAAAAGACGGCCAGTACTTCTTATTGGTAGCTGAAGGTGGTACAGGTCATCACCATGCTGTTATGATGGCCTCAAGTGATCATGTTTTTGGCCCTTACTTAAGTGGATTAAGAAACCCGATACTAACTTCAAGACATTTGTCTAGATACAATTGGGTGCACAGTACGGGACACGCTGACTTGGTAGAACTTGAAGATGGAAGGTGGTTTATGGTTGCTCTAGGTAAGAGGAATGATCGTGATGGACATTCAAATATGGCTCGAGAAACTCATTTAATGCCTGTTGTTTGGGAACCACAAATTGTCCGTTGGCAACAAGTTAGCAAGTCTAAATGGGAGCCTGTCTATACCCAATTTCCTGTAGTTGCTCCAGAAACAGGTAAAGTAGAGCGCATTAATCCACTCCCCTTTGCGGATAAAAAGCAATTTTATAACGATGCATTTCTTGATAATTTTGATACAGATGAACTGAGACCTGATTGGGTTTTCAGAAGGGTGCCAAAACCCAACACCTATTCGCTTTCGGCAAATAAGGGCCATTTGAGATTATACCTTAAACCTGAAATATTTTCAATAAGAGGCAGGTATAGTGCTATGGGTATTACGCAAAAAGAGAGTCAGTTTGAACTAGCTGCAAAAATGAATTTTTCCCCAAAAAAGAATCTTGAAGAAGCAGGTATTACTGTCTACCAAAAAGATTTGAATCATATCAATTTTACGGTTCAAAGAATTGGAAAGCAACACTACATCAAATTAAGTGTTAGCGAGAAAAGGGATCGTCAAAAAACGAATTCATCCAATTCCGAAACCATTAATGGTAGCAATGTTAAAGCGTATAAATCAAAAGCACTAACAAACTATGAAGGAGAAATATTGTTAAAGATAGCTTCTAAAAACGGAAAATATCTATATCACTACTCTCTAGATGGAGGCGCTTCATATGAAAAACTAGCCGAGACAGCAGACAATATTTTAATTGGTATGATGTATACAGGCGCCAATGTTGGTGTGTATGCAACTTCAAACGGTCAAAAGACAAGTGCCTATGCCGATTTTGATTGGGTAAGTTATAAAGGTTTTGTTAAACGATAGATAGATTAGAATGAAGACGATTCACTGGATAATTGCTTTAAGTTGTTTGATCGTAGTTGCCTCTTGCAGCAATAAAGGGGCTTCAGAACAACCACCTAACGTTATACTGATTATTTCTGACCAATGGTCTACAAAAGTTGCTGACGGGTCAGGGAATTATGACAATGGCATTCAAACACCAGCCATTGATCATTTGGCAGCATCTGGGATTAGGTTTACACAATCTTATTCTTCCTATCCATTGTGTACCCCTGCCAGAGCCAGTCTTTTCACTGGGCTTTATTCACATAATAATAGTGTTGGCTACAATCTAGCAAGAGATTCTATCCTAGATCAAGCGGAGACATTTACAACCTTGGGTAAGTCATTCAAAGAGGCAGGTTATGATGTAGCCTATTTCGGAAAGGAACACGCGGGTGGCTATGGTTATGCGAGTGCTACTGAATTTGGTTCCATGACACATTCAGACGGCGGTATGTTGGCGGAAGGCTCAGCCTATGATCCAATTTTTACAGATGATGCCGTTGATTATATATCAAATCAAAAAGGAGATAAGCCCTTCTTTATGACATTATCGCTCATCAACCCACACGATATCTGTAGGGTTTTGGGCGGTAAAGTACAAGGGGCAACCTTTGCCGATGCCATACATTTTGCACGAACAGATGACGAGCCATATTTGCGTTTTCAAACGCGTCCAGACCTGCCAGAGAACCACAACATTACCTATGAAAAAGGGATGATTCTTCATGAGGACTTTATGTATAAAGAAGTCTTTGAGCTTAACGAAGACGAATGGAAGCGTTTTATTGCCACCTACCAATTGCTTATTGAAAATACAGATAGATTAATAGGTCAGTTGTTGGCAACTGTTGAGGCACAGGGTATAGACGATAATACTATTATTTTATTTACCACAGATCACGGGGAAATGGCTGGAAGCCACAAGTTGATAGCCAAAACCACTTTCTACGAGGAGTCTGCAAAAACACCAGTCATCATCAAATACCCTAAATTGATTCAACCAAAATCAATCAACGAAAAGGCCTTGGTGGGAACCATTGATATCATGCCAACCCTTCTGGACTTAGCAGGTATTCCAGTTCCTGAAGGCTTAGATGGGAGAAGTTTTAAAAGTGAGGTAGTTTCACCTGAAACTACAGAAACAAACTTTGATGTGCTTTTTAGCCAAAATCAATTTGGCAGAATGGTGCGCTTTGATCAATTTAAGTACGTGCGCAGTATTGTATATGGAGTAACCTATGAAGTGCTTTATGATTTGAAAAATGACCCGTTAGAGTCTGAAAACCTGCGCAACAACAAAGCTTTTAACGATACACTGAACAAAGGCAGGAAACTCTTAGATGATTGGTTAACCGCCGCAGACATACCCCTAGTTACACGAAACTAATTTCTAAACATGAGAGCGCAATATCTTCTAATTTTACTGCTCTTTTCGCTGTCCGGAGGTTGTTCAGTAGAACAAAAATACAGTGCCTTTAAAAATACTTTTGAGCAAGACATCCAAGCCCTAGAACAACTAAGAGATTTTGAAGAAAAAGAAGATTATCTATTGTTTGTTGGAAGCTCTAGCATAAGAAGATGGAATAGTATCGAAGCTGACATGGCGCCCTATGCTGTTGTCAAACGGGGATACGGTGGTGCACACTACTACGATCTGATTCATTACATAGATCGGTTGGTTAAAGACAAATCAGCTGCAAAAGCTGTAATTATTTTTGTGGCCAATGATATCACGGGCCCAAGCGACTGGAATAAATTACACAGTGATCAGACGCCGACGGAAGTAAAAAAGTTGTTCAAAGCAGTAACAAAAAAGATTCATAAACAGCTTGGTGACGAGATTCCCATTTTTGTCATAGAAACAACGCCAACACCTGCTCGATGGCATATTTGGGACCAAATCTCAACGGCAAACGATCTTATCCGTGAATTTAGTGAAAAGCAGGCTAATTTGAATTTTATTTCCACTAGAAATGAATTTTTTAATGAACGAGGGGTCCCAGATGGAAAGTATTTTGTTAAGGATAGTTTACACTTGAGTGAGGTAGGCTATGACTTGTGGGAAGAAATTATAAAAGATGCATTAAATAAGCAATTTTAATAATTAAAACCAAAAGGATGAAAAAGCAATTGTTATGTTTTTTGTTGTTTGTGTCATTATCATTAACTGGATTATTAACAGCACAAAAGTTACCCACTCCTACGTGGCCAAATATTAACTATGCCGGAGATAATCATTCCTATCATATGATGGATATATATATTCCAGATGGGGATGAAGAGAAGTATCCAGTAGTTGTGGTAATTTATGGTAGTGCTTGGACTGCCAACGATAAAAAATTAAGTGATTACCAAAAAGAGATTTTTGTTATGCCTCTTGCAAAAAAAGGGTTTGCAACCGTAGCAATAAACCACCGTTCTTCTACACTAGATGCTGTTTTCCCAGCACAAATTCACGACGTAAAAGCGGTTATTCGATTTTTAAGAGCTAGGGCTGATGATTTTAAAATTGACCCTTCTTTTATCGGAGTTGCAGGCTACTCTTCTGGTGGTCATTTGGCTGCCTTGGCTGGAACGTCATCTAATAATAAATTACTGGAAGGTGATGTTGGAGAATACTTAAGACATCCTAGCCAAGTTAATGCGGTTGTTGATTTTTATGGACCAACAGACTTATCTATTTTTTATGATTGTCCTATAACATCAGATAAAAAATTAACTAAAAAGCAAAGAACAAAACTTTTTGGCGAGGACATTTATGACATCCCTGACAAGGTACAGGCTGCCAACCCCGTGAATTACATTGATGAAAACACCCCGCCATTTTTAATATTTCATGGCGCTAAAGATAGAACAGTTCCTATATGTCAAAGTCAACTGCTCCACGAAGCATTGTTAGCCAAAAATATTGATAGTCAGCTACTCATTAAAGAAGATGGAGACCATTGCGGAAACAATTTGATGCCGCATCACACCAAACAAATGGCAGCATTCTTTCACGCGCAATACAACAAACAACTATGAATAAAATTTTCAGATTATTACTTGTGCCGTTTTGTTTTTTGATGCTTTTGAGTTGCGACAAAGAACGGGACAAAAAATCGTATAATATTCTTTGGCTAGTAGCCGAAGACTTAAGCCCTAACTATTTAAGCGTTTATGGCAATAAAACGGCTCCAACACCACATTTGGACAGACTAGCAAAAGAAGGTGTCGTTTACGATTTAGCATTTTCAGTTGCTGGGGTTTGTTCACCAAGCAGGGCCACCCTGGCAACAGGATTGTATGCAAGTTCCTTTGGAGCGCATAATATGCGGACTATGTGGCAAGAACCAAACGCTAGAAAAAGTGGCATCATCGACTATGAAGCTGTTCCGCCTTCTAGGGTTAAGATGGTCAGTGATATCATGCGCGAAAACGGCTATTACTGCACCAATAACGCTAAAGGAGATTACCAATTCGAACAATCGGTTATGGCTTGGGACGAATCCAGCAAAACGGCACATTGGAGAAACAGGCCCACTAACGACACTCCGTTTTTCTCAATTTTCAATTTTAATCTTACCCACGAGGGTAATTTTTTCGCCTCTAACTGGGACGACAAAAATATGTTGCTTTCAAACGATACACCCATTTATATTCCGCCTTATCTTCCACAAAACAACGTAGGCGAATACGATTTAAGAAAAGTATACTCAAGAGTAATTAGTTTAGATAAATGGATAGGCGAAAAACTAAAGGCACTTGAAGATGACGGTTTGCTTGAAAAAACCATAATTGTATTTTACAGTGATCACGGTGGGCCGCTTCCTAGACAAAAAAGACTTTTATACGATTCTGGATTAAAAGTCCCTCTAATAATTCGCTATCCAAACAAAAAAAGGGCTGGTGAGAGGGACGATAGACTTGTCAGTTTTGTAGACTTCCCCCCTACACTTTTGTCCATGGCTCGTATTACGCCACCTTCCTACATGCAAGGGCAAGCCTTTGAAGGAAAATTCAAGTCCAAAGATGACCGCAAGTATATTCATGGACATGCAGATAGATTTGATGAAAGTGTGGATATGATAAGGGCTGTAAGAGATAAGAAATTTAAATATTTAAAAAATTTTAATCCTGAAAAACCCTATTACTTATCGCTTGCTTTTAGAGAGAGGTTGCCATCAATGCAGGAATTGCTTCGGCTTCGCGATGCGGGGGAGCTTGATGCAAAACAAGCCCTGTGGTTCAGACAATCCAAAGCAGAAGAGGAACTTTTCGACACTGAAAAAGATCCTTATGAATTGAATAATATTGCCGATGATCCACTATACAAAGATATTTTGATAGCCATGAGACAAGAATGTGTCCGCTGGATGAAACAAATAGACGATAAAGGATTAATTGATGAAAAAGAAATGATTGACTCATTTTATCCAAACAGGAAAGCAAGGCAAACCAAAGCGCCTATTATTAAAATTAATGATCTCGATGTAGCGGTAGAAGCCATAACGCCAGGCTCAAGGTTGGGATTCAGATACGCTAGTGAGAAAAATCCGCACTCTGGATGGACTCATTATAAACAACCTATCAGCAGTAGACCCGACGACACACTAGAAATTATTGCGCACAGAATAGGTTACAAAGCTGTTATTCATAAAATTTATAACGGTGCAATAACAGAAGTTTTATATCCACAGACAAGGATTGAATATCAGGATGTGATGTATTCACACAAAAGACCAAAATTACCTCAAATTAAATAATTGCTTAATATGACCACAATGAAAAAAATAACGCTACTAATGGTATTGTTTCTGATTGGATGTCAGACCAACAGCCCTACAGAATTAAGCTTAAACAATCTTTTTAATGACCATATGGTGTTGCAGCAAGACACTTTGGTTAGCTTTTGGGGACAAGCAACAAAAGGAATCAAAGTAAGCCTACACAGCAGCTGGGGAGCACAGGCCACAACGGTTGCCGACGAAAAAGGAAACTGGATGGTACAGCTCAATACGCCAAAAGCCGATAGCAAATCACATACAGTAACTGTAAAGTCCAAAAAAAACACCATTGAAATCGAGGATGTCGTCATGGGTGAAGTATGGTTGGCTTCAGGACAATCCAATATGGAAATGCCCATGAAAGGGTTTAAGTACGCCAAAGTTCATGAGCTGGTTGAGGGTGCTGAAAAGGAGATTGTCAACGCCAATTATCCCGAAATAAGAATGTTTACGGTCAAAAGAACCATCGCATTTGAACCACAAGAAAACATGGAAGGTAACTGGGCTGTTTGCTCGTCAGAAACGCTTGGTGAGTTTTCGGCTGTCGCCTATTATTTTGGAAAAAAATTGCATCAAGAGCTGAACGTTCCTATTGGTTTGATTCACTCCAGTTGGGGAGGCAGTCCTGCTGAAAGTTGGGCAAGTCTGGACTTTATTGAAAAAATAAAAGGTTTTGAAAACAGCTCAAAACGATTAGAAATTGCAAATAACCCCAATACACCTTACAACAAATGGGTGGCAAAGCACACTTCAATTAAATGGGATAGTCTGATTGAAGTAGATAATTTTAAATGGGTTGATGATACCCACAAAGAATTTCTGGCTAGCGATTATAATGACGACGCTTGGCAAAATGCAGATGTGACAAGCATAGGAGAAGCTTTCGAGAAAGATGATTTTAATGGAGTCGTATGGATTAGACAACAGCTAAATCTGAAAAGCTTACCAAAAGGTCAATTGCTCTTTGATTTGGGCGATACGGATGATTTGTACACCATTTTTATTAATGGAGAAATGATTGGTAGAAAAGAGTATTGGGGCGTCGCCTCTAATCGATATACCTTCAACAGCGATGTACTCAAAAAAGGACAAAATACCATTGCCATCCGCTTTATTGATGTTTGGGGTGAGGGCGGTTTGAATGAGGATCCAAATAGAGGTATTTACGAAAAAAATAAAAAAATAATAGCCTTAAATGAGGATTGGAAATTAAATAGGGCTTGCTATCTCACGGGTGGAGATTTTTACATACTAGAAAGTAATGATGAGGAAATTGTACTTCCTTCACCAGAAAGAATGCCACATCAATCCAATTCACCTACTACACTTAATAATGGTATGATTGCGCCATTAGTACCATATACATTAAAAGGATTTATTTGGTATCAAGGTGAGTCCAATCAAGGTCGGGCTGAACAATATAAAACTCTCTTTCCTGCTGTAATTGATAGTTGGCGTGCTCAATGGAAGAACGAAGCCTTACCTTTCTATTACGTTCAGATTGCCCCTTTTGCAGGTTATGGATTGGGTACAGATTCAGCAGAAAGGATGACCTCAGCCGAATTGCGAGAGAGTCAAATGCTCACACTTACAAAATCAAATGTTGGAATGGCCATAACAACAGACGTTGGCGATGCCAAATTGATACATCCCCCAAAGAAAAAAGAGGTTGGAGAACGTTTGGCACGTTGGGCTTTAAACAAAGATTACGGGTATTCCGATTTGGTACACTCTGGTCCAATCTATAAGTCTGTGCGTTTCAACAATGGCAAGGCTTTGGTTTCTTTTGACCATGTAGGTTCAGGACTCTATTGTCCAGATGACAAAATTAAACATTTTGAAATTGCTGGCTCGGATGGAAAGTATTACCCCGCAAAATCCAGAATTGTTGGAAAAGAAGTAGTGGTTTGGTCCAACAGTGTTCCGCAGCCAAAGGGTGTGAGATTGGGATGGAAAAACTATTTTGAAATAAACTTGTTTAACAAAGAAGGACTGCCTGCCTCGTCTTTTAGAAGCATGCAGTAATATTAAAATTCCCATTATGAACATCCAAAAAATTAATTTCTGTTTGCTGTCTATACTACTAGTGTTGGTCTCTGCATGTCAGCCCGAAACAACAAAGCGTCCCAACATTGTTTTATTGCTGGCAGATGATTTGGGTCATCACGAATTAGGTGCCTATGGGCAACAAGTAATCCAAACTCCTCACTTGGATGCACTTGCGGCGAAGAGTATGAGATTTACTGATTTTTATGCTGGAAATTCCGTTTGCTCGCCCTCAAGAGCTGTGTTGCTAACGGGCAAAAGTGCAACCCGTGTTCCCATTCGCGGAAATGCCGGATTTTTTGGAGACGACAAATGGGAGGGGGTTAACCTTAATGCCGACACCTTCACACTTGGCGAAATGTTTAAGACGGCCAACTATCAAACTGCTATTGTTGGAAAGTGGCATCTTGACGATCCCGATACTCCAGCTACCTGGGCTTTTGCCCACGGCTTTGATTTTGCCGCGCAAGAGCAGTGGTCTGCACGCTTCGGGAAACGAGTTTTTAATAAGCCTGGTTTGTGGGTAAATGGGGATCAAAACCATATTCTCTATGATTTTAAAGAACACGACTGTAAGGACGCTTTTTATACGGATATTGCATTTGAATTTTTGGACCAAAGAGAACAAGACAAGCCTTTTTTTCTATTTATGTCCTACAGGGCACCACACTCTTTTGAAGGCCCTATTCGCGATACTTTGTCGTATGCCAAAACAGATTGGCCAAAGGCGGAACAGGCACATGCAGCTAAAGTTACTTTGCAAGACAAGCAAGTAGGAAGGCTTTTGGATAAGTTAGCTTCCATTGGTGAGTTAGACAATACCATAGTCTTGTATACAAGCGATAATGGGGCTCATTTTGCGGCAGATGGTAATGGTCACGACGTGGAATTTTTTAACAGCAATGGCAACCTAAGAGGTGGAAAGCGTGATTTGTATGAAGGCGGCTTGCGTGTTCCATTAATCGTTTATTGGAAAGACAAAATAGCAGCAGGAAGTACAAGCGATCATATTTCGGCCTTTCATGATTTAATGCCAACATTTGCCGACATCATTCAAACGGAAAAGCCAGCTCAAACTAACGGCATTTCTTTTTTGCCAACCCTACTAAATAAAGCACAAGAAAAACATGCGTTTTTAAATTGGGAATTGCAACTGAGCGGTTGGTTTCAAATCATTTCAAATGGCGGGTTTAGACAGGCTGCTCGAATGGATAAGTGGAAAGCCGTACGCTATGGTATTGATAGCGATATTGAACTATATGACCTAAGCACAGACGAGTCAGAATCCCAAGATATTGCAGCTGACCACCCGGCAATCGTACAACAGTTTGATGAAATATTTGAAAATGAAAGAGACAATACAGCGGGCTTTCCCTATGGGGGTGTCAAACAAGGTTACAAATCCCAAGACAAATACACAAACGAGAACGGTAGTTATGAAAAAATTAACTGATATGATTATTGATAAATTTAAAACAGTTCAAAATCTCTTTTTGATATTTTTAACTACTACTTCTATAATGGGATGTGCTGATAATGGGGAGTATATTACCATATCTTCTCCCTCCAAGACAAATACAATGCACCTGATGGTGGATGAGGGTAAATTATTTTATCGTGTAAATCACGGCAAGAAAAGGGTTGTAGCACTGTCTCAACTTGGATTTAAATTTAAAAACGGTCAGTCGCTATTGGACGATTTTGAAATTGTAGCTGTTGATTTCAATGATGTGGATGAAAATTGGGAGCAGCCTTGGGGAGAACAAAAATTGATTAGAAATAATTATCGTGCTTGTAATGTTTCGCTTCAAGCCAAAGGGAATGTTGATCATAAGCTTGATATTATCGTACGCGCTTATGATGATGGTGTTGCATTTAGATATCATGTAAAAAAATTAGGTGACATGGAAAAGGTGGTTATTTCCGATGAAATAACCGAGTTTAACATAGCTAAAGATGCACAATCGTGGTGGATAAAAGCATATGAACCCAATCGATATGAACAAATTTATTCCTCAACACCAATATCGGAAATTGATACGGTTCATACTCCGTTAACGATGCGCTTTAAAAATGGGATACACCTAAGTATCCACGAAGCTGATTTAATCAATTATTCGGCCATGCAAATTGCCAGAGGACATTCAACAAGCCTTAATTGCGATTTGGCTCCCTGGTCTAATGGTGACAAAGTGCGCTTAACCATACCGTTTAAAACCCCTTGGCGCACCATCAAAATTACAGATACGGCACGTGATTTAATTGCTTCACACCTAACGCTAAACTGTAATCCGCCCAACAAATTGGGAGATGTGTCTTGGATTAAGCCTTCTAAATACATAGGTATTTGGTGGGGTATGATAGTAGGAAAATGGACATGGGGCGAAGGCTTTAGACACGGAGCCACAAACGAAAGAGGAAAAAAATACATTGATTTTGCAGCAAAGCATGGCTTTGATGAGGTATTGATTGAAGGGGCTTCTGCCGGATTTACTGGCTTGTTTCCAGGTGATACTGTAACAACAAGTTACACTAAAACTACGCCAGATTTTGATTTGATAGAAGTTCAGCAATATGCCAAGTCTAAAGGAGTTTCCTTACAAGCATACCATGAAACAAGCGCAAGTACGCGAAATTATATGGCTCAAATAGATGATGCTTTTTCGCTAATGAACAAGATAGGTATGCAAAAGGCAAAAATTGGCCATGTAGGTACTATGATGGATAAGATAGAATATCACTATGGTCAACATGGAGTAAACTACTACAGAAAAGTACTAGAGAAAGCGGCTGAATACAAGGTAGGGGTAAACTTTCATGAGCCAATAAAAGACACGGGAGAGCGGCGCACATACCCTAATATGTTAACAAGAGAAGGTGCGAAGGGAATGGAATACAATGCATGGGGGAATGGTGGTAATCCTGTAAGCCACACCACCATACTTCCATTTACTAGAATGTTAGAGGCTCCTATGGATTTTACGCCAGGAATTTTTGACTTGCTTTACCAAAAAATGGATTCAGAAACAGAAGATGAAATTCCGGTAAAAATCACATTTATTGATGAAGGCAATGGCTACTCCAATATCCGTTACAAAGGCGGGGAGTCATTTTGGCAAACCAAACCCATGATACTTGAGAGTAGTAGTGACGGTGATGCTAATGTTTGGTCCATTACTGAGATGATGAAACCCGGGGATTGGGAATGGGGAATTAGCGCACATGACGTATTAACAGATAATAATAACGCTTGGTTGTCAAGTTTATTAAACCTAAAAAATCAGAAAATAAATATTTCGGAGGATGGAAAAATTTCAGGGGATATCAGTATTAGGATTCCCAATCAAGGTTTTGACACTAAAGCAGGCTTCACCGCATCCAAAGAGGATATGGAGTCCATTGGTACCAATGTGTTTGGAAAAACACAACGTGTCAATACTACTTTAGCCAAGCAGCTTGCCTATTATTTGGTGCTGTATAGTCCTATGCAGATGGCTTCTGATTTTATTGAAAATTATGAAAATCAACCTGCCTTTGCATTTATTAAGGAAGTACCTGTAGACTGGCAAACTACAGAAGTTATTAATGGTGAAATCGGCGAATATGTGACCGTCGCACGGAAAGACAGTAACAGTGAGGACTGGTATTTGGGCTCGATTACGAACGAGAAAGCCAGAGATTTTTCCATTCCGCTTGACTTTTTAGATGAAGATAAAAAATACGTAGCAACTATTTACAGAGACGCTAACGATGCGCATTGGGAACACAATCCATTGGCTTTAACCATTGAAGAAGCAACATTAGAAAATCGCGACAAGCTGCGGTTAAAACTCGCTCCTGGAGGAGGAGTTGCAGTTAGCATTAAAGCGCTTGATTAAAAGCTTAACAATTCAAAAGACACATAAATAACACGAAAACCGTTAAAATGAAATTTATATTTTACCTATTGGCTGCGGTAGTCATCATTTCTTGTGATACGGCTTCAAAAAAAAGTAATACACCTCCGAATGTCATCATAATTTTTACAGACGATCAAGGTTATGGAGATTTAAGTTCTTATGGCTCTAAAACCATATACACCCCCAATATCGATGCCCTGGGAGCTGGTGGTGCCGTTTTTTCTGATTTTTTAACAGCTTCATCCGTTTGCTCCCCATCTAGGGCAGCACTTTTAACAGGGGCCTATCCAACACGCGCAGGCGTTGTTAATGTACTTTGGCCAGAAGGTGGCGGCAATTGGGGAAATAAGAATACACCTGCCGAAGGTTTGCATCCCAGTGAAATTACCATAGCAGAAGTTTTAAAGGGTATAGGGTATGCCACAGCGATGACTGGAAAATGGCATTTGGGAGACAACCCCAATTTCTTACCCACTAGGCAAGGGTTCGATGCCTATTTTGGTATTCCGTTTTCCAACGACATGAATAGATCTAAACTTCCTCTTTTGATAGATGAGGAGATTTCTGAAATCAATCCCAATCAAGCATTACTTACACAGCGATATACCGATTTTGCAATTGATTTTATTGAAAACAACCCCGATGATCAGCCCTTCTTTCTATACTTGGCCCATACCATGCCACACGTTCCTATTTTTGCGTCAAAGAAGTTTAAAGGAACTTCAAAAGGCAGTGTTTATGGCGATGTGATTGAAGAAATAGATTATAACGTAGGCCGATTGGTTCAAACGCTTAAAGCAAAAGGGCAGTTTGATAACACCATTATTGTATATACCTCTGACAACGGACCGTGGCTAAACTTTGGAAGTCACGCTGGTACTTCTGGTGAATTGCGTGGCGGTAAGTTTGATGTTTTTGAAGGAGGATACCGCGTGCCTTGTATTATCTCTTGGCCCAACGGAATTGCTCCCAAAACCCACATAGACCAATTGGTTTCTACCATAGATTTACTGCCTACAATTTGTGCAGCTACTGGAGCCAAATTACCTGAAAACAAAATTGACGGTGTAAATGTATTAGGATTGTTACAAAACAGGCCTATGCCCGAATTAGAGGACCGTCCGTTTTACTACCACAAAGGGAGTAAGTTGTTTGGTGTGCGTCAAGGGCCCTGGAAGTATTTAGCACCTTCAACTTTTAATGCCATTCATCAGCCTGGAGAGGATGGTAAACCGGGTGTTTCAACTTGGGCAGAAAAACATCCAGAGGCATTATATCATCTAGATACGGATTTAAGAGAATTGGATAATCGACTGGAAGATTTTCCTGAAAAAGTGATTACATTGAAGAATCAAATGGCTCGCTTTCAGCATGAACAAGATACAGAAGGACGACCTCTGGGCACATTGGATAATATTAAAAATTAGCATAAACCATACAAACATTTAATTTGCTATACTTCTCTTTTTTGTGGCATCCAGATATTTATTTATTTGAAAATGATGTGTTTTCAATCAGATGGTATAGCCTCCTTTTTATCTCCGGATTTGTCATTGGGCGTCTTATTGTGGTAAGGTCATACAAGCTTGAAAAAGGCTATGACCTAACAGTTGATATGCAAATGATTTATATGGTTTTGGGCACCTTGATTGGCTCAAGAATGGGGCATGTCTTTTTCTACGAACCCGAAATATTAAAAAGAGGCTACTTAGAGCTTTTCTTTTTTTGGAAAAGCGGTCTATCAAGTCATGGTACAGCTATTGGTATTTTGTTAGGCATGGTCATCTATTCATACAGATTAGAAGTAAAAGGTTTAAAATTTCGTCTTGTAGACCGATTGAGACGTGGCTATGATTTTTTCCAAGTAATGGACCGTATGATTATAGCAGTTGCCATTGGTTGTGCGCTAATTCGCATGGGAAATTTTGTCAACTCCGAAATCATTGGTCTTCCTACAGAAATCGATCATGGGGTGTTGTTTGTAAAGCCAGTAGAAGATAGGATTAAAGGACAATTGCCTTTTGTTGAACGTGTTCATTTTGAAGAAACAGGTGCTTTTTATGCGCCTGGACAAGCTGTTATAAATACCAAAATATATTTTGAACATGAGCCTTATAAAGAACAGCGCATTCGAAATAGTGTTCAAAAAAAACTAGATTATCTATTGCCCAGACAGGTTAATGATTACAGCCATGTGATTAATCCATGGACAGCGGCGTTGGCACATGAATTTAAACGAAGTCCCACCCAGTTTGTGTTAGAATTTGAATCTGTGGGTATATATCGACATCCTGCACAACTATATGAATCTATAACTTATTTTCTGATTGGCATTTTTATGTTTTTAATATGGCGGAAACAACGAACAAGACTTCGCCCGGGCAGTTTGTTGGGTTTCTTTTTTATTACAGCTTTTGTCGGGAGATTTTTATTGGAGTATGTAAAAGAAAATCAGGTAAAAAATGAAATTATTATAATAAATAGTGAATTGGCTATTGGTTTAAATTTGGGACAAACACTAAGCATACCATTCATTGTTTTGGGCTTTTATATTTTATTTAGAAATGTTAGTGGGAATTCGTTTTTTAGGCGTGTCCCACAAAACAAAAATGAACTTATCTAAAAGGCAATGTTGAGAGTTAAGTTTGTGCTGTTTAATTTCTTTGTTTTCTTTTCAAGTGTTGTTTATGCGCAACAAGCTAAAACCCTAGCTGCAACAAGAATAGCTGAAGCGCCCGTAATAGATGGGCTTCTATCCGAAAATATTTGGGAAGCACTACCTCCTGCAGATGATTTTACGTTAATTTGGCCAGCTACACGTTCGGGCTTAAAAATACCTGTGGGATATGAAACCACGGCTTATTTTGCTTTTGACGAAAAGGCGATTTATGTAGGGGCAAAATTGCTTCACCCAAACCCAAGCCTCATTCCCAAAGAGTTCAGCGAACGCGACGATATCTGGGACGTAAACGCAGAGACATTTTTTGTTTCCATAAACACTTACAATGATGACTTGAATTTTTTTAGCTTTCAGGTTACTAGTGCTGGTACTATTGGAGATTCCTATTCTTCTGGCCCAATTGAAGGCGTAGACTTCAACTACGACACTGTTTATAATGCAAAAATTAATCATGGCACAAACGGATGGACTCTAGAAATGATTATCCCATACAGTGCAATTAGATTCCCCGAAAATGATCCTCAACTGTGGGGGATTAATTTTGGAAGAAAGGTTGAGGAGTTTGATGAAACCTATGTTTGGAGCCCTGTAGATGTTAATGAGTTGGAGTTTCATGAGTCCAAGGGAGAATTAACAGGCATAAAGGATATTAAACCGCCCATAAGATTGTTTTTACTTCCATACTTACAAACATCTCAAAGTGCAAAGCGAGGAGCTACTCCATCATCTTCTTACACAGCGGGAGTAGATTTAAAATATGGCATTAGCAGTAGCTTTACCTTAGATGCCTCGCTCATCCCTGATTTTGGGCAAGTAGCCTTTGATAAAAAGCGACTTAATTTAGGGCCATTTGAACAACAGTTTTCTGAAAACAGGGCCTTTTTTACGGAGGGAGCAGACATGTTTCGGGTAGCTGACATAGGCTGGAACGCCGGACAGTTTTTTTATAGCCGGCGTATTGGTCAAGAAGTTTCCTTTGATAATGACACACACCTAAACGCCAACGAAGAACTTCAACATTATGATGGCAAGCCTGAATTGATAAACCTTCTTAAATTAAGTGGTATTACAAATAAAAAGCTGAGTATTGGGGTGCTAAATGCCATTACAGATAAGACCATAGCAACCATCCAAAACACCGATAATGGCCTAAAGCGCCAAGCGATTATTAGTCCCAAAACCAACTACAACATTATATCACTAACACAACAGTTATTGAACGACTATTCGTCTGTGAGTTTTATCAACGCCAACCTCAACAGGGCCAACGGAGAACAAAATGCCAATAACTATGCGGTTGTTTTAGACCTATTTGATCAGAACCGCGATTTTAACATAAAGCTAAACGCAATGAGTAGTAATGCGCCTAAGTATTCTGAAACCAAAGGCTTTAGGGGTACGTTTAATTTTAGGGAATTAAAAGGCAATCTTCGATATGATTTTTTCTGGAGTGGGGTAGATCGATTTTACAATCAAAATGAATTGGGTATTTACAACTTAAGTGACCACCAAGACTTTTCGGCTAATGTTAGCTACCAAATACTGAAAGAAAGTAAAAAACTAAGAAGTCTATATTCCTATATATATTTTACAAATCAATACACCTATCACAGCTTTAATCGTAAAAAGTGGAGTTTTCGATTTGGCAACAATTTTACAACCAAAAGCTTGACTTCCTATTCCTTATACTTTGCTTATGAGTCTGAAAACAAGGATTATGATGAGCCACGAGTCTACAGTAGGTATGTTATAAAGCCGTCTAGTTTTGAAGCAGGTGCAGGGATTCAGACAAACAAGAATAAAGCGTTTTCATTTAATCTTAATTTTAGTAATAACAACTTTTTTAATCAAGATTTTGATGAAGCAAAAACTAGACAAACACTTAATTTTCGAGCACTATACCGCTTATCCAAACGTTTCTCCCTTAAATTGGGCTCCTTTCATAACCAAACTATAGACGATATTGGTTTCTTAAAGTCTGATGCAGAAGAGATTTATTTTGGCAGGAGGGATATCAAATCTGTTGAAAATACCATAAGTATGCTATGTTTTATAAATAGTAAAAAGTGGTTTAATGTTCGTTTAAGAAATTTTTGGAGCAATGCTGATTATGATCAAGTGCTGTTTAGTTTGTTGGACAATGGGCGAAGGGCAGTGACGGATTATGCAATTTTGGATGACGACCCCAACACGAATTTCAACATTTGGAACCTAGATGTTAATTTTGAATGGTGGTTTGCTCCCGGAAGTAATATGGTGTTGCAATACAGAAACCAACTTTTTGATTTAAATAATGCCTCAGGGTTAGATTATTATGCGAGTTTAAACAATCTATTTGAAACCCCTATCGAGCACCAACTCTCTCTGAGAATAAACTACCTGATTGATTATAATCGTCTGAGAAAGAAACGATAGTTAATAGTTTTAAGCTCTTAATAATGTATTTAAAGGTAAAATATCAAAATCTACTTTTTCGAGCAATGTATAGTAAGTAATACGATCAAATTACAGATTTCCGTTTCAAGTAATTTTTTATTCGCGTATTGCTATTTTAATTCCAAAACCACCAGCCGGAACGGTAAGTAACTTTAAAATAGTCTGATAAGTAACCTTTTTTGATTCAATAACATAGGCTTGTGGGTTGGTTTTGTAGTCGGCATTTTTATGGTCGCGGTAAATAGTTGCTATATATTTTTTGTCTTTATCTAAAAAAGATAAATCTACAATGGCTTTCCGTTTGTTATATCCGTTAGAGTTTCCAACAAACCAATCCTCACTGTCTTTGGCTTTTCGTGCAATTGTGACATACTCACCTGGTTCTGCCTCTAAATATATAGACCTATCCCAATCAATTGCCACGTCTTTGATGAATTGAAATGCATCAAGGAACCGCTCATAATTTTCAGGAAGATCAGCCGCCATTTGCAATGGCGAGTACATCACAACATAAAGTCCCAGTTGATTGGCCAAGGTGGTGTTTACCCGTGACTTGTTGTTGGGGTTCAATTTACTGACATCCGTTTCAAATATTCCTGGAGTGTAATCCATTGGACCACCTATCAGACGTGTAAAAGGTAAAATGGTTGTATGGTTGGGTTTCAATCCGCCAAATGCTTGAAATTCTGTTCCTCTAGCCGATTCGTTCGCCACCAGGTTTGGATAAGTACGGCCAATGCCTGTGGGCCGAACAGCCTCGTGCGCATTCACCATGATTTGATAATCAGCAGCCTTCTTTATGGCATAGTTGTAATGGTTAACGATAAATTGACTATAATGGTGCTCTCCCCTAGGCACAATATCACCCACATAACCACTTTTAACAGCATTGTAGCCATTGTCTTTCATGAACTGATAAGCCTTATCCATATGGCGCTCATAGTTGCGAACTGAGGACGAAGTTTCATGATGCATTATTAGTTCAACGCCTTTTGTACTGGCGTAGGTGTTTAGCATTTTAACATCAAAGTCTGGATAGGGTGTAACAAAGTCAAAAACATAGTCTTTGGAAGCTCCAAACCAATCCTCCCAGCCTTCGTTCCATCCCTCGACCAGTATGCCGTCAAAACCATGGGTTGCTGCAAAATCAATATAACGCTTAACATTGGCGTTGTTTGCGCCGTGGGTGGCGTTAGGTGTTGCCTTATTATAATCTACTTGACCTAATTTTATAGCGGCGAAATCGTCGGTATAATGCCATGATTTTTTTCCTGTAATCATCGCCCACCAAACACCAATATACTTCATAGGTTTTATCCAAGATGTATCTTCAATAACACAAGGATCGTTGAGATTATAAGTGATTCTAGAAGCCAAAATAGCTCTAGCATCTTCACCAATAATTATTGTTCTCCAAGGAGTCTTATGCGGAGTAGTCATATAAGCCATATTCCCTTCTCCATCTGGTGTCAACCAAGATTCAAAGTTTAAGGTTTTGGGTGTTAGATTGAGATGCATGGCGGGATAATCGATTAGTGCAGCCTCATGAATATTGATATATAACCCATCATCTGATTTGAGCATTAAGGCCGTTTGAACACCCGTATTTGAAAACTTTTCCTGAGATGCGTTTCCAACGTAAGCCTCATCGTATAAAGTTTCGATTTCAGAAATACGAGAAGTCATATAATTAAACTCTTGGGTGTCGTAGTCGCCCGGAATCCAGTACGCAACATGATCTCCTCCCAAGGCAAAAGATGTTCTCTCTTGCTTGATGACAAAGTTTCCCAAGTTTTTTTGGGTTGGGAATTCGTATCTAAATCCAACACCGTCGTCAAAAACACGAAAACGGATATTCATTCTTCGCTTACTTTCTCGCTGCTCCATTGATATAAGCATTTCGTTGTAGTGGTTTCGGATTTCACGCTCCTCACCCCAAACGGTACTCCAAACCTCGTCCTTGGTATCGAAAATGACATCCAGCACCATAAAGTCCTCCATCAAATCATCTTGTTTTACAAGATCAAAACCCATACTGCTTTCCAAGATAACTGGTTTTTGTTTGTATTGAATTTGGTATATGGGAACACCATTTTCGCTTACAGAAAATGCAACATTTAATTGTTTGTTTGGCGAAAGGCAACGCTGCCCTAAAGCAGGTTGTATGATAAGTGCAATACCGAAAATAAGTTGAAATAAACGCATGGTTAACTATTGGTTTTTATTATTTAATTTTTAACTAATATATACGCCCAAGGCCCTAAGTTAAGGCTGTTTATTTGGACTTCTTCACCTGTAAAAATACCCGTATAGGTACCGTTGTCTGCAAGAGATACTTGTTGTGGTACATTGGATAAATTGCCGACAAAAACAAGCGTATCATCCCCTTTATTTCGCGAAAAGGCAATCACATCAGGATTCGCAATTTCAAGTGAGTTAATGCTAGCTGCATCCTTGCCAACATCTAGGGCATTCGAAGTCTTTTTTAGTGTGTTGAGTTTTGTGAAAAGTGCCATATAAGGTGATACTTTTTTAGGTATAAAATCCTTTTTAAAAAACTCAAGACGCCTGTCTAAACCATATTCTTGACCAGAATATATGAGAGGCATTCCAGGCATGACATATGTCAATACCGTCATGATTTCTACTGCATCACCCAATCGTTCATAAACAGTCCCGTTCCATGAATTTTCATCATGGTTAGTCGTAAATGACATCACTGTATGTTCAACGCTATAATTTTGTTTTACGTTTTTAAGGTGTTTTTTTAGATCTATTGCCTTCATTTCACCTTTCGCTATTCTATTAAGTATAGCATGTCCAGGCCAATCATATGAGAGTTGGAAAAGTTCAATTAGTGAATACCCGCCTTTGTGATTACCATCAGACTCAGCGAGCATCAGTACTGGCTTGATACTGTTTAGTCTGGCTATTGCTTTTTTCCAAAAGGGAATGGAAATATTATAGGCTGCATCACAGCGATATCCGTCAATGCCAACCTCTGAAACCCAGTAGGCCATATCATCTTCAAGGGCTTGGAGCATATCTTGATTTTCAAAATTTAGCCCGGCAACGTCTGTCCAATCTGGGTTTGGAGGAATAATATTCCCCTGATCATCTTTAAGATACCATTCTGGATGCGCAGCAATCCATGGGTGGTCCCAAGCTGTATGCCCTGCTACTAAATCAATCATTACAAGCATGTCCAAATCATGGGCTGCATCAACTAGAGATTTAAAGTCCTCAAGTGTGCCAAATTCTGGATTTATACGGCGGTAATCACTTATAGAATAATAACTCCCAAGCGATCCTTTGCGTTTGTCGATACCGATGGGATGGATGGGCATAAACCACAATATATCAACGCCGAGTTCTTTGAGTTTTGGTAAATATGTTGCAAAAGCATCGAAGGTTCCTTCGTGGGTATATTGTCTAACATTAACCTCATAGATAACTGCTTTAGACAAAAATTCATCAGAATAAACCGAAGTATTTGCCTTAGTTTCTTTAGAGGAATTACATCCGGTTAAAAAGATTACGGATATAAAAATGGCAATGAGGGTACGCATAACTATGGGGTATTAAAAGAAATTATTTTGGTACCATTGGCAGGGATTGTTAACAGTCCCTTCAAAGGAATGGCTTCATTGCTAAACACATCTTTACCCATTTGAGCACTGCCAATTCGTTGGTTGAAACGTTGCATATTCAACACTTGGTCTTTGTCGTTTGCATTTAGCACCACCATTATAGTCTTTTCGTCAGTATATCTAAAATAAACATAAACTTCATTTTGAGGCGCATAGTGCATGGTCTTGCCAAAGTGAATAACGGGTTCGTTTTTTCGCCAATTGAACAACTGAGCGGTAAAATCAAAATAGTTTTTTTCTAGAGCTGTTCTACCTAATTCGTCGAAAGCAGTTCGCATATCACCAGGCCATCCACCAGGAAAGTCTCTTCGCAAATCTGCATCCCCCCTTTCTTTGGCGCCGCGCATATTAATTTCCGTACCATAGTAAGTTTGTGGTACACCCCTAACCGTTGCAAGCAGCGTAGTTATGAGTTTATATTGATAGAATTCAGGTGCTATTTCATTAATACGTGAGGTGTCGTGATTTTCTAAAAAAATCATTAGGTCATTAGGATTGGCATAAACAAAATCGTTTTGAAACACCTTATATATTTTATTCATTTTTTGATCCCAATATGGTGTGTCACTCTGAAATACTTCCTGCACAGCTGCAAACAATGCAAAATCTTTGACGTGGGTTACTTGCGAATTAAAACCACTCATGGCCGCAATGGGGCTATCCTTTTGCCAATAGGAAAGGTGAATTGGATTGATCACCCAACTTTCGGCTACTATGCTAAAGTTAGGATATTCATCCATGATGGCTTTTGCCCATTGCGTTATTTCATCTCTGCTGTTATAAGGATACGTATCTACCCTATATCCAGAAAGGTCGGCATACTCAATCCACCAAATTGCATTTTGTGTAAGATAGCTCAGCAACTGAGGTTGCTTTTGGTTAAGATCAGCCATGGATTTTACAAACCAGCCGTCAACTAATAATTTTACGTCTGATTCAGCTGCATAAGGGTCAGTGAAAATTTCCTTTGCGTGACTTGTTTCTGTATAGGCATCCCATTGGTTTATCCAATCATCAGAAGGTAAATCTTTTATCATATAATGTTCAAGACTCCAATGATTTACCACGTAATCCATGATGAGTTTCATGTTTCTTTTCTTCATCTCAGCAGACAACTTCTTATACAAATCATTTGATCCAAAACGTCTATCGATTTGATAAACATCGCTTGCAGCATACATATGATAAGAACCGCTGGGATCGTTATCCTCAACAACTGGCGTATTCCAAATGGCTGTAACGCCTAATTCTGCTATATAATCTAAATGGTCGATTATGCCTTGCAAATCGCCGCCGTGTCTTGCCCATGGGTCTTTTCTATTGGGCTTGTCCAAAAGTTCAGGATGCGCATCATTTAATGGATCGCCATTGGCAAAACGATCGGGCATAATAAGGTAAATGAAATCCGAGCTGTCATATCCATTACGTTGGGCAGAACCGTCACGTCTTTGCTTGAGCTCATAAGGAATTCGAATTGACGCCTTTTGGGAATGCTCTAAAACCAATTGATAACTCCCAGGTTTTGTAGCGGAAAGGTCTAGGTAAACAAACAAATAATTCTTACTTTCTAAACGTACCACATCAGTAATTGTTAGATCATTTGATGTAACTTCATAATCAGCCAAGTCTTCTCCATATAGGGTTAGCATCAAATTGGTATGGTGCATACCTGACCACCACATAGGGGGTTCAACTTTACTTACTTGTGCACCAAGGTTTAAACAAACAAAAAGGAGTACTAATTTTTTCATATAAAATTTATGATAGGACAGGTTTAGGTGTCAATGAAATACTTTTTCCATTCAAAAATACAGCACAAGGATTCCCTTCAATCAGGGTTACTCTTGACTCGGATGTAGAAACAAAAAGCTCAAGAATAGCATCTCTAAAATTAATTTTAAAAGAGAAGGAAGTCCACGCTTTTGGTAGTTGTGGCGTAAAATAAACCGCGTCGTTTCTAACACGCATGCCACCAAAACCTTCAACAACACTAAGCCAGGTTCCTGCCATTGATGTTATGTGTAATCCCTCATTAACTTCTGCATTGTAATCGTCTAAGTCAAGACGAGACGTGCGTAAATAAAATTCATAAGATTGCTCTACCCTTCCCAATGAGGCAGCAAGAACGGCATGTATTGATGGTGAAAGCGAAGATTCGTGTACCGTAAGTGGTTCATAAAAGTCGAAGTTTCGATTTAGCTGCTCAAAAGAAAAGTGGTCCTCAAAAAAGTAAAACCCCTGCAATACATCTGCCTGCTTTATATAGGGAGAACGCAATATCCGATCCCATGACCAATGTTGATTTATAGGCCTTTCTTGAGCAGGAATTTGCGAGGTCTCTTTTAAGTCCTTGTCTAAAAATCCATCTTGCTGCAAGAATACGTCGAGCTTTGCATCCCGTGGCAAATAAATTCTACTTATTTTTTCTTTCCAGTCTAACAATTCGGATCTACTTAGACCAAGTCTGTTGTAGATGGCTTTGTGCAATTTTGGTTTTTCTTTGAGAATTTGCTCCAGTCTATTGCAGGCATAGTCCATACACCACCTTGCGGCATAGTTTGTGTACCAGTTGTTGTTAACATTATTTTCATATTCGTTGGGCCCTGTAACTCCCAAAATAACATACTTATTTTTGTCTTCAGAAAAATTTACCCTTTGGGACCAAAATCTAGCAATTCCAACTAATACATCAATGCCTTTAGTTTCGACATAGGTTGTTTTACCAGTGTAGCGCTCATAAGCATATATCGCATAAGCAATGGCAGCATTTCGATGAATTTCCTCAAAAGTGATCTCCCATTCGTTATGACACTCTTCTCCATTCATGGTTACCATTGGATAAAGGGCTGCGCCGGCAGTGAAACCTAATTTAGCTGCATTCTCTATAGCTTTTTGCAAATGTTTATAACGGTAATTGAGTAGGTTTTCTGCTACCGATTCATTTTTAGTTGCCATGTAAAATGGGAAACAATAAGCTTCTGTGTCCCAATAGGTGCTACCACCATATTTTTCGCCTGTAAATCCTTTAGGGCCTATATTAAGCGATGGGTTTTTACCAGTATAAGTTTGATTGAGTTGGAAGATATTGAATCGTATTCCTTGTTGAGCTTTAACATCTCCTTCAATGCATATATCGCCCTTTTTCCAAATGCCGTCCCAGTGCGTTTTCTGCAAATCAAATAGGGCATCGAATCCTTTGTTAAGTGCGTTTTGGGCAATTTTATTCACATGGCTTTGGTGGGTTTCTTGAGGCTGCTGCAGCGAAGAGCAATAACCGCCCATTTTTTCAACAACTACTTCTTCGTATGGCGATAATTTAGTGTCTAGTACAAAAGCTATGCGCTCTTTGGTTTCCTTGCAAGAATATTCTTTTGAAAGCACAGAGTTCACATAAAAAGATACTCCTTGATAGGTGCAAACGTCAAATTCAGATTTGTTGGTTTTGGTATGCAGCATGGCAAAATTTGAATCCCTGCTTTGACCCATATATGACCAAAAAGGATCATCCCAATTACTATCTTTGTTTCTAATGTTTCCATCAATATATGGGCTAAGTCTAATTTGCGCAGCTTGATCATGAAGTTTAACAGTATATTTGATGCATCCCAATTCTTCCTGAAAAAGCGCTAAAAATCGGTCGGAATTGATGGTGAGTTTTATCCCCATAGGTGTGGTCAGTGTGACCTCACGCGAATACAAGCCGCTTCGCATATCAAGCGTTCTTCTAAAGTTATGTATGGTTGCAGTGTTAAGGTCTACCGCAACGTTGTTGCAATGTACATCAATACCTATCCAATTGGGGGCATTAAGTACCTTGGCAAAATAATCTGGGTATCCATTTTTCCACCAACCTACTTTGGTCTTATCGGGATAATAAACACCTGCAATATAACTACCCTGAAAGCTCTCACCAGAGTACTGCTCTTCAAAATTAGCGCGATGACCCATTGCTCCGTTGCCAAGACTAAAAATACTTTCAGCCGATTCAACGTAATCTTCGTGAAACGAATCTTCTATGATTTTCCATGGGTCTGCCACAATGTGATTTGCTCTCATGCTACTCCCTTAATTTTATTTAGTTGTTCTAACGATAGGTTTTTTGCGTTTTCCAGTACCAAATGAGCTTTTTGTAGTTTATTGGAATCGCCCAGTCCAATTACTTTCATATTGGCTGATAAAGCAGCTTCTACTCCAGCTGGGGCATCCTCCAAAACCAAGCATTGTTGTGGCGAAACGCCCATTTGTTTTGCAGCCCTCAAAAAAACTTCGGGGTTGGGTTTTGATTTTGAAACATCATTACCATCTACAATCACATCAAAAACTTGCAATAACTCAAGTTTATCAAGTACAAAACGTGCATTTTTACTGGCAGAGCCCAGGGAAACCAACACACCATTTGCCTTTAGTGTATTTATCAAAGTTGAAATTCCAGGTAAAACATGTTTTGGGGTCAATTGGTTGCAAAAACGTATATAAATTTCATTTTTTTGATGGGCTAATTCAAGCATTTCTTCTGGTTTTGTTTGAACATTTGCCCATTGGGCTATCTTGTTTACAGAATCCATTCGACTTACACCCTTTAGCTGTTCGTTATCTTCCTTTTTGAGAGTGTAACCCCATTCCAAAGCAAGGGTTTTCCATGCCTCATAATGAAATTGAGCCGTGTCTACAATTACACCATCAAGATCAAAAATGACTGCTTTGATATTATGCATGGTATCTGATGGCATTTTTTTCTGTGATTAAAAGGTTACAAAAACCTGATATAATTAGGGAAATTCCAGCTACGACCAATGAAAAAATAGATGCATCACCAAATAGACTTGCCGCATAATTGACACCATTTAGAGCTGCAACTACTTGTGGCAAAACGATAAATATATTGAATATTCCCATGCTGATACCCATTTTTTCAGGGTCAACCACACTAGAGAGCATGGCATAAGGCATAGACAATATACTTCCCCAAGCAATGCCTACACATACAAACCAATACTTTAAATTGCTTGGATCAGGAAACCAATACATGGCAATAAATCCAAAACCGCCAATGAAAAGGGAGCCCATGTGAACCATGGGTCGATTGATGTTGCGTTTTAAGGTATAAAAACTTAAAAGCAAAGCAAATGCCATAGAAGAAAGGCCATAAATACCCATATTAGACCCAACAAGGTTAGATGCCTTTTGAAAAGCAGTATTTTGGGTTTGAAAAGCGGCTTCTTCACTGGGATTTGTAAAGTCGAACTTTGCCTCAATTGGAGCAGGTGCTTTATAGACATGCTCCGTAATGGCTGGATTAGCCAAACTCCACATGGCGAAAAATGCAAACCAACTGAAAAACTGAATAACCCCAAGTTTAACCATTGTTTTGGGCATGGTACGGATATATCCAAAAAACTCACCCAAAAAGTTTACATCTTCTTTCTTCTTTTTGAATGCTAATAAGTTCTCAGGCGGATATTCCTTAGTGGTAAATACCGTGTGTAGGATACTAGCCAGAAAAACAAAAGCGCCGATTGAAAACGCAACTTTAACACTCATGGGAATAACACCAGGTGCAGCAGCATCACTCACCCCTAGTTCAGAAACCAACCACGGCAGGTTACTAGCTATCCAAGTACCGATCCCGATGATAAGGGTTTGCACTACAAACCCATAAGAACGTTGTTGGTCTGGAAGTTTATCAGCAACCAAAGCCCTAAAAGGTTCCATACTGACATTGATAGACGCATCTAAAATCCAAAGGCATCCCACAGCTACCCAAAGGACAGGTGAGTGCGGAACAAAAAACAGTGTAAAAGAACTCAAAACGGCTCCTATAAGGAAAAAAGGCCTTCTTCTTCCCCAGCGTGGATGCCACGTATGGTCACTCAAGTATCCTACTATAGGTTGAACAATAAGGCCTGTCAATGGGGCAGCTATCCACAATAACGGAATGTCGTCTTTTGCAGCACCTAGCGTCTGAAAAATACGCGACATAAACCCTCCTTGCAGGGCAAATCCAAATTGAATTCCTAAAAAACCAAAGCTCATGTTCCAGATATCCCAGAACTTCAAAAGAGGCTTTTTCATAATTTCTAAATTACGATAAGCTCAGCCTATCAAAACAAAAAAATGAAGAAGTGTTTGTTTTGACAGTGCAAATATAAAGATTTATGTTGAAAAACGCTCAACAATTTCACAAGCGACTACTTTGGTTATGGGGGGCTCAAACATGTCTTCTTGCTCGAGTCTGTCTATCAATAGATTAGCCGCTTCAATTCCAATTTGTGTACCGTGTTGATTTACTGTTGTTAATGGTGGTGTTGCGTATTTTGAAATCACCCCGTCCGTGAAACATATCAATGAAATGTCTTCTGGAATACTTAACTCGAGTTCACGTATAACACGCATCGCAGCTGCGGCATAAATCTCATTTACAGCTAAAATGGCATCAATTTCTGGGCTTTCCTTGAGCGCTGTTTTCAGTTCGTTTTCCAAGGATGGTAATATGATATCAGACCGCTTGGAATCTTCTGTTTTTATAATCAGTTTATTATCTAGTGGAATACCTGCAAGCTTAAGTGCTTTAATATAGCCTTGGGTTCGAAGTCTGCCAACACTAATATAGTCTTCTGTTGTTAGCAGTAAGATGTTTTTTTTGTCTTTATCCAGCAAGTGCTGCGTAGCCAATTGTGCAACTTGAGCATCATTGACTATTACTTTGTCACAATTTATTTCTGGCACGGTCCTGTCAAAAAGCACTACTGGCATCCCATCTTCAATGGTTTGATGAATGTGATGATAGTCTTGTTTCTTTAAGGTTTCTTTTGAAGGAGAAATGATAAAACCACCAATGAGGCTGTCGGCAAAAGTCTCCATATTAATAACTTCTTTTTCGAATGATTCGTTAGATAGTGAGATAAGAACATTATATCCCCTTTTAACAGCTACTTGCTCTACACCACGCACCACCATAGCAAAAAAATGGTGTACTACTTCAGGAATAATGACGCCAATGGTCTTGGTCTTTTTATTTTTTAAGCTTAAGGCGATATTGTTGGGGCGATAGTTGTAAAACTTAGCAAAAGCCTGAATGCGCTCACGTGTTTCTTGACTAATTTCCGTGCTGTTATTTAACGACTTGGAAACAGTTGAAACCGATACGCCTAGCTCAGTAGCCAGTTGCTTTAGGGTTATCTTTTTTTTCAATTTTTAACTATTAAGAATACTAAAATACAACTAACCTGCCTCTTTTAAACAAGCAACACTAATTGTTTAGAAGTTTAAACTTCATTCATTCATTTAACAAAAATTCAAAAACTTGATCTAGTCTCTTGTTCCATGACTTTCCGCTGTGCTTTTCTCCATTGAATAAAATATTTCTAAAATTTTTAGAACCATACCCACTATTATTAAAAATAGAATCCACATTAACAGCATACTCAACATAATAGCTATCTAAATCACCCACAGCATCACCATAGTCGAACCAAAGACGATGATTTTTTGGATTAGGAACATTATCTTTCATGTAATCAAAGATTGATAATGGAACTCTTTTATCATACACTCCATCCTTGTTTACTCCCACGCCGAGCCAATGTGTTGAAATACATGCTGCCCTTGAAAATACATTCGGATATTCAAAAATTGCATACATTGATATAAGTCCTCCCATACTTGAACCAGCTATATAAGTATTCTCGGCATTTTTGTAAACACTAAACTTATTATCTATATATGGTTTTAACTCTTCAACAATGAATTTTAAATAGTTATCCGCAATTAAATTTGCATGCTTATGTTGATTTTTAATTTGAAAAAACAAGGAATCTTTATAATTTTTGTCTAAATAATTTATTGATTTTTGAGGAAAATATTCATTCCATCTCGTTTTTCCAGTATTGTAAATACCTATAATTATAAATTGCTTTACTTTATTTTCATTAATTAGTTTTGTGGCTACCTCATCGGCTTTCCACTTTGAACCCCATGAGCTTTTATCGGTTTTTTTTCCAAACAATGAGCCGCCATCGTGCATGTATATTACTGAATATTTTTTGTCGGAAGAATAGTTTTCTGGAACCCAAATATCGACTGTCCTGTTTACAACATAAACAGAAGGGAAATCATCAATTCGATATATTTCACCACCGAAAGTCCATAATTTTTCGTGCTCAAGCTTTTCAATTTCTTGTGCATTTACACTCATAACAATAAATACAATCAAAAAATATACTATGTTGGTTTTCATTTTTATAATTTTTTAAAAGAAAGTACAATATGTTAACTGAATAAAAATACTCTTTTATGTTACGGTAAACTTATGTTTTTATTTAAATAAACAATGACCAAAGTTATAAACATTCAAACGTTTTCGTAGTTTTCGAAAAGGTTTTCGTTTTATTTGTTCCTAGTTATTGCCTCTAAAATAAGAGGAGTTTTATATGGATTCGTAGTGAAGAAGAGTGTTTTTGAAATCTAAAAGCCTCAAATATCGGGGCTTTTTATACTTAGTCTACACTAACCACTTGTCAATCTCGGGAGCGTATTTTTCAGGGCCAAACCCCAACTCTAGTTTAAGTGTTTTTTGTCCGAAATCCGTTGGGCTTGGCCTTCGTTTAATTTCTTAAATAATTATAGGATAGCAGTACGTCAATGAATGCTTGGCGAATTTCTTTTTCCTCCTCGGTCATTTGATTCCATTTCAGTTCGTTTTTTTCCATGGGATCTTTTTTTACGTTATAAAATTTATTTCCAACATAGAATTTGTAGTTTTCATCTCTTACCCACTCGGATGTTGCGGCTAGTGGACTGGACCCGCCCTCTCTATTATACCAAGAGTGTATCCATTTTCTTTTGATACTTTCTTTTCCTAACAGTTGCGGGTAAAAACTTATGCCATCTAAATCTGAATTTGTATCTATTTTGATACCGGCAGCTT